>JACCDK011677538.1_pt1 | contig 38729 bp, 47 predicted proteins | sample 7445871 | NCBI WGS metagenome assembly JACCDK01 (sample SAMN15323436, study PRJNA562643) | freshwater metagenome | isolation source: river surface water | place: USA:Blue River Watershed | collected 2017-08-15 | reverse complement strand
ATGCAACTACTTTAGTTTCCTCTTAGTGTTGATTTTAGCTCACTAATTGCCATGCGTGGGTCAGGGTCTTTAAATATTACACTACCGCATACAAAACGAGTTACACCCGCATCATATAAACCTTCAATTGTGTCTAGGTTCACGCCACCATCAACACTGATTATTTTATCGGTTAAATTTTCCCTAATAAATGCAATACGTTCAAAAACACCATCATCAAAATCGGCACCTTGAAAGCCTACCTCTTTTATACCCATGCATTGCACAAATTTTATATCGTCTTTAATGTCTAAAATGTCTTGCGTGTTTGTGTTTGCTTCATAGGCTACACCTAGTTCAATTTCATTTTTGTAATATGGATCAAGGTTTGCAATAAAGTTTTTTAGTTCAGTTATTTTTTCAGGCTCTTGGGGTAAATGAAAAACTACTCTTTTAGGACCTATGCGAACTAGGTCGTTCCAAAAGTTTGGTATGTCGTTAATCATTAGGTCTACCTCGTAATCAACTTCGTTCCAATGAGGCATACCGCTGACTTCATTTACAATATTTTGCCAGTCGTCACCTAGCAACGAATTAAAAGGCCAGGATTTGTTTTTGACAAATTTACCATCGATTAAATCGATTTGTACGGTTTCAGTCAAGCCTAAAATTTGTTTAGTTTTTTGACTAATTTCATCAAAATTATTGGGTATAATTGCGGGGATTATTTCAAAATCTTTTTTTTCAGAATTCATATTTTTTTACTATATTTATTTATCGGCGTACTTTTTAACTTTTTCAAGTCTGCGGGTATGTCTTTCGTCATTTGAAAAATCGGTTGTTAAAAATAAGTTAACAGCCTCTAGGGCTTCTTCGTTAGTCATGAATCTAGCACCTAATGAGATTATGTTGGCATTGTTGTGTTCCCGACCAAATATTACAGTGTCTAATGTTCCACCATAGTATTCAATTGCGCGAATGTCGTCAACTTTGTTTGCGGCAATTTGTTCGCCTTGGCCACTACCACCTAAAACTATACCCATTGATGTGTGGTCACCTGCGACCGCCTGCGCGCAAGGGATTATATAGTCTGGGTAATCGTCTTTGGCGTCATACTCTTGTGCACCATGGTCAGTAACTTCATAACCCATATCGATTAAGCTAAACTTTAAAAAGTTTTTCATTTCAAAACCAGCGTGGTCTGATGCTATGTGAATTTTTATCATAATTCGATTATATCAAATTAAAGCCAAAGCTAAAACAAACCCCAATTGCTTGGGGTTTGTTTGTTTTAAATATTAAGCAGCTTCTTTGTGGGTTAGTACATCTAGGTCGCCACCGTTTTCGATTTCTTTAAGTTCAGCTTCAGCTTTTGCAAGCTCTTCTGCTGTAATTATTGAACCTTCTTCGGCTGCTTCTTCGATAAAAGATTTTAATGCTGCAATTCGCATTGCGTTTAAGTCTTTACCAGCACCCATTTCAATCTCGTTGTTTGTATTTTCCATATGTTTATATTATATACTAATTTAAATAAAAAGTCAAGGGGGTCGCCTTTGGCCCTTTTCATGCCTATATTTTAACAATTTAGGGTTTATATAGCAATAAAAAAGCCCTGCGTAGTGCGGGCTTTCTATTTGTTTAGCTAAATTAACCTTCTTTGCGTACAAGTATTTGATTCAGTTCGTCTAATGAAACTGTTTCTAGTTTGCCACCTAAGGCACCGGGGCTTACTCGTCTAAGCTCAATTTCTGTATCTTTGGTGGGTTCTTTGTTTACTTGAACCTCGTACGTCTCACCATCTTGTTCGATGGTGTAGGTATCGCCCTTGTTGATGCTCAAAAATTCCAAATCGGGTTTGTTTTGTGCTATTTCCATGTTTTCCATATTCTAATATTAGCAGTTTGAGGTTTGGATAGCAATAAAAAAACTGCCACGCTATTTTGTTAATATTGAATTTTCAATTAAACTTCTATTTTCAACTGTGTCTATAACTGTCATTTCTAGATACAAACTTTCTTTTACTGTATCAGTATAACTGTCTATTTGAGATATCATCCAGCGTATAAGCCCTTCTTCGTGGGGACCCGCCCTAAATCCTGTCATTGCTACTTTTGGTGAAGTGTCTATCATTTGTCTCAATTGATCAAGAGAAATATTATTAACTTCAACGCGCATAGATTCGCCTTCAGGGAACTTGGTCATTCTCATAACTGTATCTGGAAATAAAAGAAGGAATTTATCCATTACTGAAAGCGCTTTTTCACCTTCGGTGTAACGTGTTTGGCCACCCTCAAACCGAGGCAGTCCTGAATCATTTTCGTATACCTTGTAAGGGTTGGGTACTTGTTCCATAAGTTTATTTAATAGTATTTCCTGTCTTGATAACATGTTCAACCAGTGTATACGTATACCCCATTTCATTATCGTACCAGCCCATGACTTTGACTAGGTTGCCACCAACAACACGTGTCATTTCAAGGTCGGCAATACTTGCATGAGAGTTACCTAGAATATCTGATGAAACTAGTGGTTCTTCGGTTACAGCAAAAATGTTTTTCCAGCGTGGGTCACGTGCGGCGACTTTTAGTATTTCATTAACTTCGTCAGCCGATGTGTGACGTTTGGCAATAAATGTAACGTCAACAATAGACCCGGCTGGCACTGGTACACGAATTGATATACCATCAAATAGGCCTTCTAGTTGCGGGAAGGCTTTGGTTACGGCAATGGCCGCACCAGTTGATGAAGGCACAATGTTCTGCGCGGCAGCGCGACCTTCGCGTAAATCTTTTTTGCTTGGGCCATCAACTAATGATTGCGATGCGGTATAGCCATGCACTGTATTTAAAATCGCTTTTTCAATACCGATTGCGTCGTTTAATATACCAATTAGCGGGCTTGAAGCGTTGGTGGTACATGATGCATTACTTGTTATGTCGCAGGTGCCAAATTTGTCTTCGTTAACACCTAGCAATATTGTTTCACCACTTACTGAGCCGTCACCTTTTGATGGTGCACTGATAACCACCTTTTTAGCGCCTTGGTCAAGGTGAAATTTAGCTTTTTCATATGCGGTAAATAATCCAGTTGATTCGACAACTACATCAATACCTAATTCGCGCCATGGCAACATGGTTGTGTCTTTTTCGCAAACAACGCGCACTTTTTTGCCATCAATTATTAAATACGAGTCTTTGTGATCGTCTGAGTTATGAATTTGTATGTCGTGCTTCCATTGACGGTAAACTGTGTCGTATTTTAACAAATAAGCTAAACTCTCTAGTGTACCTAGGTCATTGATTGCGACAATTTCAAGCTCGGGCCGTTCCCAAGCGATTTTTAAAAACGCGCGACCAATACGCCCAAAGCCATTTATTGCAACTTTTATCTTTTTATTTTCCATATTGGTTGTATTATATCACCTACTTGCCAAGATGTTAAAGTATTATTTAAAAACCCACTCAATTATGGTTTTTTGATTAGTTCGTTAATGTATTTTTTAGTTATTGGGCCAAAGTAACCAACGGCTGGTTTGATATTGTTTGCTTTTTGAAACTTAATTAGTGCGTTTTTTGTCGCTCGGCCAAAAACAAAAGTTTCTTTGCCTTTTGAGCCTGCTCCTAATTTAGACACTGTAAAACCGTTGTTGTTTAGAAACTTTTGCAACTCTTTAACTTCTAAGTCTTTAAACCCAGATTGTAAATTTTTACTAAAGCTAAAAGAAGTAGTACTAGAACCTTGACTACTGCTATTATTTAACGGAGCTTGATTTGCAGTGTTCATGCTTTGCAAAATCCAAACAGGTACTGGTCCACCATTATTTACAATAGGACACGCAGTTGTTGTAAAAGTATTGTCATTGGCTATAGAAGTGTTGCCTGCCAAGTCTTTTGAAATAACTTTATAGTGATAATTGCTCGCACAGCTCAAGCCTGAAATTGTCACACTGTGTGATGTCACGCGAGTAGACGTGTCTATCTCAGTAGTAGTTGATCCGTACGATGCGGTTGGTCCATAAGAAACACTACTAGACGAAGCTTCATCGCTATTCCATGTAATGGTAACATTGGTGGTAGAAGGGCTACTTGATATGGATGATAGTACTGGAGCAGTTGCATCAACCGTAAATAAAGTTGCTGAAAGTGCGCTTGATGCATTGCCTGCAACATCAGTAACAGTAATTGTACAGTTAGAATACGTACCATCAGATAGTGATGTAAATGTAATTGTATTAGAGCCTAATGTTGCAGAAGTGGTTCCTGAACTACATGAACCTCCGTATGAAATAGTACCAGCTTCATCTGTGGTGAATATATAGTCAGGAGTTGCATCAGTTGTTGGAGTTGATACGGGTGTAACTTCAGATACAATAGGGTTTGTTGTATCAACGACCAAAGCCTTGTTAGTTGCCAAATTTGTAGCTGGGGCAAAGTCAGTCATAGTATTGCTTGCCTGATCAGCAATAGTGCCTGACACTGTATTAACGGTTAAATCTGAAGAAGTATCACCTGCTTGAACTGTATAATTACATGTTCCAGTTGAACTATTAGATACAGTAAATGTGCAGGTACGATCAGTTGCACCGGTTTCAAGGGTTACGGTTACATTACCTGTTGAAGTTACAGACTCAGAAAATGTTACATCAATATCTATAGTGTCACCTGCTTTATACGAACCATTTGCTTTATCTGATGAAATATTTGTTATTGTTGGTGGTGTTGAGTCACAAGATCCTGTTGTAAAAGTTGCGTCAGAGCTATAATCTGTACCTTCGGTATTTGTTGCATATGTACGGTAGTGATATGTTGTACCACAAGTTAGGCCTGTTATATTAGCAGTATATGCACCAGTTGAAAAAGAGCCATTCTCGGTTGTTGTAGTTCCATAGCTTGTTGTTGTTCCATAATTAAAACCACGAACTGTTGGTGTTTGACCGCCGGTATGTGTAATTGTTCCGTTTAGTGTTGCAGTTGTTGCTGTAACCGACGAAGCTGATTGCGCAGTACTAACCGGTGGAATACTATAAATATTCACACTACTCAAAGCAGTACTACCGCTATTACCTCCACCGATCATAAATGAACCATCGGCTAAAACAGCACTTCTGTGGAAATATCGTACTGTAGTAAAAGTACCGGCGCTGCTCCATGTGCCAGCTGTAGGATCGTATATTTCAGAAGTATTTGTTTGATTAGTTGAAGAGCCTAATGTTGTACCACCAGCCATGATAACTTTACCGTTTGGTAACACCTTCATTTCAAAGTCGGCCTTTTTTGCAGTCATTGAGCCTGTGGCTGTCCATGTGCCAGTATTTACATCATATAGTTCAGCAATGGGTGTTGTGTCTAGGTTGTTTTGACCTCCACCAACAACCATCGGTGTACCATTTAATAGTGTTACTATTCTTTGCTTTTGTCTTTCAACAACTGTTTGACCAGTACTTGACCAAGTACCGGTTGCAACATTATATAATTCAGTTGTTTTAGAAATAGTTACACCAGCTGTACAGTCAAAAATTCTACCATTAACCGTTATGACGTTTCCATTAGTAAGAAGTGCCCCTACATTATACCGGCGTCCATTAACCATCGAACCTGTTAGTGTCCATGTGCCTGTTGCTGGGTTGTAAATTTCAGCAGTAGCTGAACAAGCCGAGTTACCAGCGACTAAAACTCGCCCATCATTTAATACGTTTATACTAAATTGTCTTCGGGTAACATTTAAAGATCCTGTGACAGACCATGTTCCAGTTGCTGGATCATAAATTTCAACATTAACTCCACCACCTGCCCCACTACCGCCAACTAGTAAAACTCGGCCGTCTTGTAGTAGAACGGCTTCTGATTCACCACCACGAATACCATTCATTGACCCTGTTGCTGTCCATAGTCCTGTTGCTGGGTCATACAGCTCAGCTGTTGATGTGTATGCACTACCATTCCAACCACCTGCAGCCAATGTCTTGCCATTACCTAATGTTATCATTGTAAATTCTTGACGAGCTGCACTCATAGCTGTACCTGTACGCCAAGCTGCAAATGCGTCATAAGTACCGACAAAAAACATTGTAATTGTTAGAGAAAATAAAAACAGATATTTGGGTATTTTTTGCATATTAGAAGTTAAGTATAGCATTTAATTGCTTAAATGTTCAAATGACTGGGGTGTTGTATTTATTGCGTTCGATCTGTTCAATTAAAATGAAATTTATTTTTTATTTTTGAATAAATATTTATGTATAAAGTATTCAGCGACTATAATAAAAAAACCGACAATAATAACCAATATTGTTACATATTTTTTATCGGTACCATCTATCAATTTAGAATCGTCATTTAGCAGGGCTTGAATTTCTACCGAGTCGATGTCCCATTTTTCAAGAACAGATTTATGAAAACCTTGGGGTATGGCTTCGATTGCATCATCTAAAATATTGCGAAGCTCAGGCATGTCTTTGGGTACGGCAAATGAAAAGTTAGAGACAAATCCAGTATCGCCAACTTTTTTAATACCTGAAAAGTCATTTTCTTTTATCAAGTATATTAGGCTCATAGCATTAATTGCTCCAATTTCTGCCCTTTCTTCTACAACAGCACTTACCACTTGATAATCATTATCAACTGGCACAATATTCATTTTAGGGTAACGATCTCGTAAATATTCGTGAACGCCAAAACTGTTACCGACAACAACCTTGTAGCCTCTTTGTTCTATCTGGCTACCTGTAAGTTTTTTGCCATTAGTACTAATAAAAATTGAAGGTGATGAAAAATAAGGTCTGGTAAATATCAAGTACTCTAACCTGTCAGGCGTTGGGGCTCTGGATGATATTATGCTTTTTTCTTTATTGTTTTTTACTGAGTTTAATATTTCGTCTAACTTTCTAGGTTCATGAACTGGAAATCTTGTATCAATTAATTGCTGAATAACATCAAAGTAGTCATTTGAAAGACCAAATAATTCGCCATATTGACTCCATATTAGTGGTGGAAAGTCTTTTTCGGGTGCAAAATATATTTCAGACGCATTGCTTTTTAGCCACTCAGCTTTTTCATCGGTTAAAACTGTATCTTTTGCATAAGACACGTGTGTATAAGTAAAACTAAATACTATTAGGGCTAAAAAGGTAAATAGTCTAAGGCCCTTGTTCTTGGTTTTCATAACCCGTATATTATACCACCTATTCGCCAAGATGTTCAAACCTAGGGCAACTAAAATTAAAGAAAAATAAAAAAGCTTGATTTAATAAACCAAGCTTTTCAATGAAGTAAATTTAAAAAAATAAAAACTACTTTGTTTTAGGGTTACGAGTCTAGACTCCTACTTTTGGTAGTTCGTCATGATTCTCGCGAATTCGCATTTTTGGTGCTACTCAGGATACTTCACAGTTAATATTGCAAGTTTTTAAAATTTGTAGAATTACAACAAAAACCTAAAAGAAGTCCTTTAACCTTGTCAGACACTGCCTAACAATTTGCCCTGTTCCCGCTTACTGCGCAGTCACGGAAATCATATTTATTTTATTACAAAGTACGCTACTATTTAAGTTTAGCAAAACGATAAACCTTGTCAAGTTTTATTTAATTAGCTCTTTGATAATCTCTAAAGCCATTTGAGGATTAGCAGAGCCGTTAGTTTTTTTCATGATTTGGCCAACTAGTGACATTAGTACGCTTTCTTTACCACCTTTAAAGGCTTCAATAACTGCAGGGTTTGCGTCAATAACTTCTTGGGCAATTTTTTTCAAGGCTTCGGGGTCATTTTTTTGTAGCAAATCATTAGCCTCGGCATAAGCTTTGGGTGATTGGTCGTTGGTTGCCATAACTAATAGTATGTCTTTGGCGGTACGCGAATTAATATCGCCTTTAGCAAGCAATTCTATAAGTTCGGCAAAGTTCTGCACGCTTGGTAGTACAGCACTAGGGTTGGATTTTTTAATACCCAAATAGTCAGATGTTATATAGTTTGAGGTAGTTTTGATTTTTTCTTTGTCATTTAAAATTTGCGCAACCTGTTCAAACCAAATAGATAGCTCGCGATCGTACACGAAGCTTTCAATATCTTCGTCTTTAATACCGTATTCGTTTTTGTAACGGTCACGTTTTTGACTTGGCAATTCAGGCAACGCCCCCTTTAATTCATCCAAATTAAACATTTCATGTAAATAGAATTTTGGAATGTCAGGTTCAGGGAAATAGCGATAATCGTTGGCATTTTCTTTGGCGCGTTGCGAGAATGTTTGTTGTTTGGCTTCGTCCCAACCGCGGGTCTCCTGCACTATTTCACCTTCTCTACCCGCTTCGTATAGCATTTTCATACGTTCGATTTCAAACTTGGCGGCACGTTCGACAGCTGAAAAAGAGTTGATGTTTTTAACTTCAACTTTTGTACCAAACTTGTCTTTGTCGGGCGAGATTGAAAGGTTTAGCTCAACGCGCATTTCGCCTTTTTCCATATTGGCATCACTAACACCCAGGTATTGCAATAATAATTGTAATTCGCGGCCAAATTTGGCTGCGTCTTCTGGGGTGTGGATGCATGGTTCGGTAACCAGCTCCATTAGTGGCACACCGGCACGGTTGTAATCGATCAGTGTTTTGTCGGCCGAATGTTTTGATGTTGCGGTGTCTTCTTCTAAGTGAATACGTGTTATATCAACACCAGTCAAATGCCCACCTGAAACTATTGGGTATTTGTACTGTGATATCTGGTAGCCTTTTGGTATATCGGGGTAAAAGTAGTTTTTGCGATCAAATTCTGAAAAATTGGCAATGTCGGCGCCAATGGCAAGACCGACACGAATGACGTTTTCAATGGCTTGCTTATTGGGTACCGGTAATGTACCGGGGTGAGCCATACACACAGGGCAAATATTTTGGTTTGGGCCACTATGAAATGGGTCGTTTATACAATCGCAAAACATCTTGCGATTTGTGTTCATTTCGGCATGAATTTCAAGCCCGATTGTTGTGTAATAGGTTTTGTCCATATCTGTAGATTATATCAAAAAAACCAAAATATTTCTACTTTGGCTTTATTTTTACTTACTTTTTTTAACGATTTTAATTAGTTCGTCGGCGAATTCTTTGACTGCCTGGTCGTCAAACATGGTTACGGCAAAAGTTTTTTTGTTTAATTTTTTGAATTCTTTGATTGCGGCCTTTACTGTTTTTGCATCAACTGCATCAGTTTTAGTTAACAAGACCACCTCGTCTTTTTCAAGCAGATCTTTGTCAAACTTACCTAATTCATTTCTAATTTTTGTGTAAATGTTTTGCATGCGTTCAATGTCGAAACTTGTATTATCGGTAATGTCAGCAAAGCCGTTTTCAAACGAGACTAGGTGCACTAATATTTTTGTACGTTTAACATGGCGTAGGAATTTATGACCTAGTCCGCGACCCTCACTGGCGCCCTCAATAAGACCTGGAATATCGGCAATGATATAACCATGAAAGTCGCCCAAATTAGGGTCCAGTGTGGTAAAGGCGTAGTCACCCACTTTGGCATTGGCATTAGTCAATAAATTAATTAATGAACTTTTGCCCGCATTAGGCATACCGATTAAGCCAACATCACCGAATAGTTGTAATGTTACTGTAAAAACTGACTCATCTCCTGGTCTGCCACCAGTTGCTTCGGTCGGAGTTGTATTGGTTGAGCTTTTAAAATGTTCGTTACCCAAACCGCCTTGGCCACCGCGCAAAATCATGACTTCGTCACCTTCGTTTTCAAGTTCAAATTCAAAACCGGTTGTTTCGTTTTTAACGATGCAACCTATTGGTAGATCAATATATAAATCAGTGCCGGCTGAGCCATGCTTACTGTTGCCTTCGCCCGCATTGCCGTTGCCAGCACGCATCATCTTTTTTTCAGTATAGCGTTTTAGTATTAGTGTGTCGCGAACGGCGCGTACATATACGTCGCCACCTTTGCCGCCGTCGCCACCATTTGGGCCACCTTTGTCGATGAATTTTTCCCTGCGCCAACGCACAACACCATTGCCACCGTGACCGGCGCAAGCGTTTATTTTGACTTCATCAACTAGATACATAGTGATATATTTATAACATAAAAAACCCTTTTTTACAAGGGTTTTTTATTTAAAAATTAATCTTCGTTTGAGCCAAACATTTTTTCGCCCAGCCAGTGAATAACTGAGATTAGTAGCGAACCATACAGTGCCGCTTGCCAGTTATCAATAGTAAAACCTTTAATAAATGCACCTGTACCGATAAACCAAAATATTGCCGCATTTATAACGATTGAAAATAGACCCAATGTAATAATATTTATAGGTAGTGTTAAAATTTTAATTATTGGTTTAACTGTAAAATTTATAACTGCTAAAACTGCACCAACTATTAAAGCTGTCCATATTGGGTTAATGTGTACACCTTGTATAAAATAAGATGCTGCAAAAACCGCAATTGATAACAATATAACTTGTTTAATGATTCTCATAAATTTATTATATCAAATTTTATAACAAAGAATCAAAAATTTGTTTAACTAAATTGCCGTCGGCTTTGCCTTTCAACTCCTTCATAATACCGCCTAATGCTTGGCCTTTTTTGTCAGGGTCTATGGTGTTGTTTGCAATATAATTTTTTAAGAATTCAGTAATTTCAGATTCAGTCATTTGGGTTGGTAAAAATTCGTTTATTATGGCTAGTTCGGCCATTTCGTTTTCGGCTAAATCTGCCCTGCCTCCGTTTGTAAATTGCTCGATTGAATCACGGCGTTGTTTGGCTAGGCGTGCAATAACGGTTAGGCATTCTTCGTCGGTTAAAACATCGGTTGGCTTTTTGCCTTTGCTGACTAATTCGTTAGTAAAAGATGACATAATATTGCGCAATGTTAAAACAGCTACTTCGTTTTTAGCCATCATCGCTTCCTTTAATTTGTCTTTAATGGTGTTTTGCATATGAACTATTATAACATATAATGAATTTATGAAACTAATATTTTTAGACACTGAAACAACTGGTAATACCAAAGACGATTTTTTGTGCCAAATCGCTTACCATGAACGTGGTACAAGCGGATTTTTTAATGAACTTTATAAACCTTTAAAACCTATCCCACCCGAGGCTAGTGCAGTAACACATATTACAAATAAACATGTGGCTGACAAACCTGAATTTAAAACCAGTAGTGATTACGAAAACGTTAAAAAGTTACTTGAAAGCGACGATGTTGTGCTAGTTGCACATAACGCCATGTTTGATATTGGAATGTTGCAAAACGAAGACATAAACCCTAAAAACTTTATTTGTACATTACGTGTTGCGCGCGACATGGATGAATCAGGTGTTATACCAAAATACAATTTGCAATTTTTGCGATATTATTTAGAGCTTGATGTCGAGGCGCAGGCTCATGATGCATTGGGTGACATTATGGTATTAGAGGCACTATTTGATCGCCTACTTAAAAAGCAAATTGAAATAAGTGGTAGCGAAGAATTGGCAATACAAAAAATGATTGAAGTTTCATCGCACCCATCAATATTGCGTAATTTTAGTTTTGGTAAATATTCAGGCCGTACAATTGAAGAGGTCGCCAAAATGGATCGTGGCTATTTAGAATGGCTGTATGAGCAAAAGAAGTCGAGCGATCAAAATGAAGAAGATTGGCTATATACCCTGCATCACTTTTTAGGTAAATAAAATATATGAATCAATTTAACCCAGAACTAAATATAAATAAAAGAGATAACGGCCTAGAGTTTTCGCAAGAACTTGAAAGAGATTTTAAAAGCTATGTTAAATTGTTTGACTTGCAAGAGTCAGACTTTAGTAAGTCTACACTTGATGTAGGCACTGGTAGTGCCTCGTACCCTATTATGTTGCGTACCAAGTTTAATAACCAAAATGCTTTTGGTGTTGATTTATGTAATAGACTAAGTGACAAGGCTCCAGATGATATAAAAAAACTACATAGCGAAATAGTTAAAATTTCAAACATAGAGAAAACACCCTTTGAGAATGAAGTTTTTGAATTGGTTTTATCTAAAAATGCTATACCGATGTTTATTAGTGATAGTCACGAATTCCCTAACGGATTTTTTTACAGAGAAAATAGAAACATAACAGAGAGTATTGAAGAAATGCTTCGCGTTTGTAAGAAAGGTGGCAGAGTTATGTTTGATTTACTCAATGAAGAAGACCTAAATAAAACATACGAAGAGTATAAAGATGTTGGTGTGACCAAAGAGCAAATAGATGCAAAAATTGTTTACTTACAAAAATTTAGGGAGTATTTAGAGGGTTTGCAAGATATCGAATTAGAATATAAGAAGAATAAAGAAATTGTCATTTTAAATAAAAAATAAAAAAAAGCCGTTTCGCGATTTGGTAATCTTGAAACGGCTTCTGCGTAGGTTTAAAGGCTAAAGCGTTTTTTTATTGTCACGCGTAAAGTTAGCATGATCAAAGAAATTATGAGCCAAAGCATGCGGCCTTTGAATTGGAATATTTCATAATTTTCAGGACTGGCCATTCTTTGTGCAGATGCTAGTTGGTAATCAGGCAGCCAGCTGCAAATAATAGCAGACAACAGTAGACCACCGAAAACCATACCAACGAAAGCAAGAAGGTTTGTAGCCCACTGCTTTTCAGTTTTTGAAAAAGCCAGGGATATACAAACAATACTAAACCCTCCAAAGATAATTGAAGTGGCAATTTGTCCAATAATAGGGTTTTCAAACCCAGGTACAAATAAGTTTAACGCAACAGCTACAAGAGCCGAAGCGATAATGATACAGGCGAATATGGCGATATTTTTCATTTTTAAATAGCTTGTTTTATGCTGTGTATATTATAGCACATTATATACCATAAAGTCAATATTAAATAAGGCTTATAAAACAGACACTGTTTGGAAATAAAAAAACCACCTCTTATGAAGTGGCTTTTGGCCATAAAATATTATGATTAATACAGTGGTAGTAGGTCTTCAATTTGGTCAAACTCTATCAAGTCTACCTTACCTATCTTTTTGTTGTTATTCTCTATTCTATTAACTCTTTCAAGTCTTTTAGGATAACCTTCTGAGCTACAGGTAACAATAAAATCTTCTTTTGGTGTATTTATAATCTTATTGTAAAGTTTTTTAGCCTCATCGTATCTTTCCTTTGCGACTTTTTGATTAGCTGCGGGATTATCTCCTCCGTAGTATGATACGTCTTTGGCATAACCAGCGCTAACATAAAATTTGAATTCCTGACCCGTTGAGTCAAAAGTAAATACGTCAAATTCTAAAAGCGTTCCTTTTACCTCTGCTCCCTCGCCAAGAGCAATCATCCCGTCGTTGATTTCCTTTTTTGGGGATACTCCAACCCTGGATGGGGTGAATACGTAATCGACAGGGTCAGGTTTTTTTACTTCAACTTCAGGTTCTGGTGTTTTGGCCGTATCCGTAACAACCTCTTTCGTTGTTTTACGGTTACCGCTGCCACCTCCGCAAGATGACATAGAAATTACAAACATTGTGGCCAGTGCCACTAAAATAGGGTTTCTGAATATTTTTTTCATTATTTATGAGCTGTTTTACTCTGTAAGTATTATAGCACAATATATACCATAAAGTCAAGGATGATTTAGCCTTATTTTTAAATAAAAAAAGCCACCTATTGCTGGGTGGCTCACTCGGTTTTTATACCAAGATTTTAAGTTAGCGGAGCAAATTCTTTTGCTATACTAAATGGTCTTTTTAGAATATGGGACATTGCCCAAACATAAATAAAACCACAAACAAATATCGGGATTAAGCTCCATATCCCAATTTGAGGTACATCAAGAATATTTGATATGTTGCCCCAAATAATCCCACCGGCAAAAATACCAAGAAATAATGACATGCCTCGCATTAATGCAATGCTTGAACCATTTTGTTTGTAATCACTCCCTCTTGTTATAAATAGCATGTACGGAGAAAAGAGAAATACCACAAGTGCCCCGTGAATAAGGACTGGATAGAAAAAATACACACCAAACTGGTTCATCCAGCTTGCGTTGTAAGTTTCAGGATTCATCCAAAATACGGGCACTGTTACGACCAAACCAATAATGGTTGAGGTTATAATTGTAATTGCCATGCCAAGTATAATACCCTGGCCTTTTTTTGTGTTTGCAAGAAAATTAAATATCTTTTTCATGTTTTTAAACAGCTTGTTTACGCTGTGTATATTATAGCACACTATACACTATAAAGTCAAGGGTAAATAAGGCTTATAAATTAAGCTATTTTGATGCTATAATTTACCAATGACGACAACTATTTTATTTATAATTATTGGGGCCCTTGTGGTGGCACTGGTTTTTATTTTAGCCAAAAGGGGCTCTGGCTCAAACGGTAATACGAATAACGACACAAGCTTTCAATTACTATTGCAACAAATGAACGAACTATCGCGCACGGTTGATGCCAAGCTTTCAGAATCGCAAAAAATTACGACTGAGACTATTCGCCACCAAACAAACCAATCGCACAATATTATTCGCGAAGTTACCGAACACCTTACCGAGTTGAAGGAAAGCAACAAACAAGTCATGTCTTTTACCGACCAACTGCAAAGCTTGCAAGATATTTTAAAAAATCCAAAACAGCGTGGCATATTGGGTGAATATTATTTAGAAACATTATTGAAAAATATTTTACCGCCCGGTTCGTATCAAATGCAGTACCCTTTTACCGATGGCGACATTGTTGACGCGGTGGTTTTTGTTAAAGACAAAATTATACCAATAGATTCAAAATTCTCATTGGAAAATTATAACCGCATTAGTGAAACCTCTGACCCGGCCGAGAAAGAAAGATTAGAAAAAGTATTTTTAAACGATCTTAAGAACCGCATTGTTGAAACATCAAAATATATTAAACCAGGTGTGGGTACCATGGAGTTTGCATTTATGTTTATACCCCACGAAGCCATTTACTATGATCTATTAGTTAATAAAATTGGCGCAGGTAAAGTCACTGGCCAAGACGACGAAACCGATAATTTAATACAACGTGCGGCAAGCAAATACAAAGTCATCATTGTGTCGCCTACTTCTTTTTTGGCATACCTACAGACAGTGTTGCAGGGCTTAAAGGCTATGCAAATTGAAGAATCAGCCAAAGACATTATTAAACGCGTTGGTGAACTATCAAAACATTTAAAAACTTATGAAGAATACCAAAACAAATTAGGGTCTTCAATAAATACCGTTGTTAACCACTACAACAATTCAAGTAAAGAATTTAAAAAGGTAGACAAAGACGTTATGCGCATAACCGGCGAATCGATTGATATACAATATATTGAAGCTAGTAAAATTGATGAAGAATAAAAACTAACTCTGCATTATTGACAACACTTATTTATACTGCTATAATTCAAACATAAATAGTCCATTAAAATGAAATATAGAATTAAAGAGGTCCCAAACAGAAACATTTTATGTTTTCAAGTAACTAAAAAAGTATCCAGTAATCTTCTTATTTTAATTAATTCATATAAAATACCTGAAGTATTCAAGGGGCAAATACCTAAAGATGAAAGTGATTTTTTAAAACGTCTTTCAGTTGCACTACTTGCTATTCCTGGCGTGATTGAGCTATCTTTTGATCGGTACGAAATATCTGTAGAAAAATCAGACGCATTTGAATGGGAAGATATTAACTTCGAGGTTATTGCTGTGATTAAACGTATTGTCGCCAAAGGTGCTGAAATGCGAGAATTGCCACGCATTATTTGTACAGAGGCAGACAGACACCACCTTGAGCTTGATGAGGATTTTTAATTTTTCGATTAACGAGGCCGATAACTAAAATGTTACCGGCCTTTTTATTTTACTTAATTTACAGTACTCTGTATTTTTGTTTTAATGCCTGAATTCTATTATACGAATTCATGACCTGGTCCCACGAAATAGTGCCATTTTGTAGAGCTTGGTCTATGGTATTGCGGGCTTTTATAACGATGTCTTTGTCGTAGGTTTTAATATTGTTTGAAAGTATTAATATGTCGTTACCAGCATTTATGGCACGTACGATTTTGTCGTCAAATGAGTAGTTATTAGTGATGGCGCCCATGTCTAGGTCGTCGGTTATAACTACCCCACTATAACCTAATTCGCCACGTAATTTGGTATTTATAAATATTGGTGAAAGTGATGCTGGGTACGTCGGGTCGATATTGGTGTTAACAACATGGGCAACCATAACCATGTCGGCATTGTTTGATTTGATTAATTCCTTGAATGGTAATAATTCAATATCTTTGTATGCATTGGTAATGTCTACAAAACCCAAATGGCTATCGGCGGTTGACGAGCCATGGCCTGGGTAATGTTTTATTGCGGTAATTATGTTTTGTGTTTTATGGCCGGCAATAAATGCGCTGGCTGAATTAATAACCACATTTGGGTCGGCTGAAAATGAACGACCATATTTACCAATTGCGGGGCTTGTAGGGTTAACATCAACATCAACCGATGGGGCAAAGTTTACGTTTATACCAATTTGTTTTAGGTCTTTGGCTAAACGTGTCGATTCGCTAGTTATAAAACTAGTTTTTTTAGTGCCCAAAACTTTAGCTGATGGTAATGGTTTAAAACCATAAGATTTTTTTAACCGATTAACCGCCCCACCCTCTTCGTCAATTGCAATGAAAAGTTTTGTTTTTGCATTTTTTTGTAAATCTTTGGTTAATTGTGTAATTTGTTTTTTAGATTTTATGTTGCGGTTATATTTTTTAGTAACACTGTCGTAGTCAAACAGTATAATACCACCTACGTTTGTGGTTTTTAACAAATTACCAAAATCGTTTTTAGTTGTGTAGGTTGTACCGCGCATGCCAACCACAAAAAGTTGGTCAATATATTGCGCCCGAACACTGGCATTAGTTGGCATTGTGGTTTGTGCATGAGCATTTGCAAATACGCCAATGCATAAAAATACAAAGATAAGTTTAGTGAAGTTTTTGAAATTATTCATGAATGCTTATTATAGCATTTCATGCTGAAATAGGGTGTATCCTTTTATTTCTTGCGGAAACGGAGGGATTTGAACCCTCGATCGGGTTACCCCGATGCCGCTTTTCGAGAGCGGTGCCTTCAACCACTCAGCCACGTTTCCATTGCGATGTGACCCTACGGGGAATCGAACCCCGATTACCGCCTTGAGAAGGCGATGTCCTAACCGTTAGACGATAGGGCCAAATATTACCGCCTTCTGAAGGCAATGTCCGCCCTATAATCTTGGTTAGACGATAGGGCCATTTGTAATGTTAAAATACCATAAAAACAATTAAATTTCAAATAAAAAAACCCCTGACTAGCAAGGGCCTTTGTGTAAAGATCTTTAATTTAAGTTGAAATGACAATTTTGTCATCGGGGTCATACACAGTGTGTATCACTCCCTGCCCCCAAACTATTTCGAATTTATATTTCATAAATTTATATGTTTGAGTTCTAAACATCGGCTCTGCTAAGGGCTTAGATTTTTTACCGAATTTTTCGGCATAATCGAATAATGCACTAAGTAGTTCGTTAGGTGCTGGCTCGACATTTTTTAAACGTGCCAGGTCTTTGTGACTTTCTCCGTGTTGTTCGGCTAAGAAGGTTATAAAGTCAGTTAGGCTTTCTTGGCGACCGCTTTTTAGCCGGTACTCAATTTCTGCAAAAAGCTTTTTTTGCTTTTTGTTCTTTTTACCGCGAACTTTCTTCATATACTTATTAAAGTTTTTGGGTTTTAGGGCCTCGTCTAGCGTTGCCTCAATTTTTCTCCATTTGTTACTTTCAATATTTTGCGCCATGATTTTCAAATTTACTATAAAAATAATAGCATAAAATATACATGTTTGTCAAATAAAAAAGTCAGGTCTCAGAATTGTTCTGGCCTGGCTTTCTATAAATAAATTTTTTAGCAAAAATGTTTTAACGCTCTATTTCAAGATCGATTATCTTTTTATGAAAGTTGTTAAACACATCTTCAAGGTCATCGCCTTGCTTGATTAAATTGTTTTCAATTAAGGCATCTTCAAACATTTTACTTATGTTTGTGTGATTTTCATTATCAAAAATAAATGCTCCAGTTGGAAACGCCATAACATGAATAAGTTTTTCTTCATAAGCAAGTTGCTCTTCTTCTGTTTTAGGGTTTGTTTCAATTAGTTCTTTGAAGCCGGCTACCATTTTTGGAATCTTGGCTTCAAGTTCAGTTTTCTTTTTTTCAATTTTTTCTAGCTCTTCGGGGGTTTTTATTTGGGGTGTGTTTTCTACTCTCATAATATTCAATTTATTTATAGACTACCAGTATAGTTGAAATTTTATTTTTTTTCAATATAATGAAAATCACGGACGATTAGCTCAGTTTCCGCCCGTGTTTGGGCAATTAGCTCAGTTGGTAGAGCGTCCCCTTGACGTGGGGAAGGTCAGAGGTTCGACTCCTCTATTGCCCACAAATTTTTTACCCAAACAAAGAGGTGGATAAAGTCCGAGCGCCCCTTGGCTGAAGGTCAGAGGTTCGACTCCTCTATCGTCCACCAAACAAAAACCGCCTTGTTGGGCGGTTTTTGAAATAAGATTTATTTAATCGCTGAGATTTTAACTTCAAAGTATGGTTGGCGGTGGCCGTTTTTCTTGAAGTAGCGAGACTTTGATTTGTATTTGATGATGTTTACTTTTGGTAGACGGTCAGCTTTAACAAATATAGCTTCTACTGATTTGCCGGCAACGTGTGGCATACCAATTGTTGTAGTTTCGCCGTTCTCGTAAAGTAGTACTTCAGAGAAAGTCATTTTGTCGCCCTCTGCGAATTCGCCTTTCATCTTTTCAATTTTTAGAACGTCACCAACGTGAACTTTGTATTGTTTACCGCCTGTAGCGATAACTGCAAATTCGTTAGGTTTTGAAACTGCTTTTTTAACCGCCTTTTTAACTGCGGTTGGTTTTTTTGTTGTTTTTGGTGCAGCTTTTTTAGTTACTGCCTTTTTAGCTGTTGTTGTTGCCATAGTCATACCAATATAGCATATTTATAAATTATTGCAAATGCCCCTAAACCAAACCTTTGGGTTTGGTCGGGCGAACCGACCATGTCGGTTTTAGCCCTTTTTACATAGCCAATAAGGCATGCTTTTGTTATAATATTTATATGTTAAATCGCTACAACTATAAAAACCTAAAGTGGGTTGACTTAGAGTCACCTACCAGAGAAGAAATTGATCATTTAAGAGACGAATTTGGTGTCCCTGGCCCAGTTTCAGACGAGCTATTAACCGCAACGGTTCGGTCAAAAGTCGACCTGCATGACGGTATGATTTACTTAGTACTTCACTTCCCTAAAATGGTTAGTGTTGATAGCGAGCAAAGCGATCAAGAAATCGACTTTATTTTGGGTAAAGATTTTTTAATTACGACCCACTACGAGGGCTCAAAACCAATGAAGGATTTTGCTAAAATGCTTGAGCTGGATACTTTGCTAAATAAAAAGAAGATGAATGATGACCACGCTGTATTTTTGTTTTTTGAACTAATGAAATTACTGTATCGAAATAGCCAAGAAGAACTAGAAAGCATCAATGACCTATTGCGCGACCTAGAAAGTCGAATTTATAGTGGCAAAGAAGAGCAAACCGTTTATTTGATTTCAAAAGTTAACCGTATATTGCTAGATTTTAGACAAGCCATTCGTTATCACCTAGAAACTTTGAAATCTTTTGAAGACGCAGCCAAAGCTTTTTATGGAGACAGATTTGAATACTATTTGAATTCAATGATAAGTGAATATAATAAATTACAAAACAAACTTGATGGCCACAAAGAAATTTTAAATGACCTACGAGAAACAAACGACTCTTTGATAACAACAAAAACAAACTCTACTGTTAAAACTTTAACGGCAATGAGTTTTATATTGTTGCCACTGTCATTAATTGCAAGTATTTTTGGTATGAATGTCGAGTTTTCACTAATTAAAGATATGGCAGATCTGTGGTTTGTTGTTGGAGGCATGGTTGTTTTGGGGATTATTATGTACATATTCTTTAAATTAAAAAAATGGGTTTAAAATAGTATAGATTTGAACAAATGGAATTAAAACTACACAACACATTATCTAAAAAAAACGAAATATTCAAACCGATAAAAGACGGTCATGTTTCAATGTATGCGTGTGGGCCAACAGTGTATGACAATACGCATATTGGGCACATGCGCAAATACACAATGGACGACATTTTAAAGCGCACATTGACCTATTTAGGTTACGAGGTCAAGCACGTTATGAACATTACCGATGTTGGGCATTTGGCTAGTGATAGTGATGAAGGCGAAGACAAGCTAGAAAAAGGTGCAACGAGAAGTGGTAAAAGCGTTTGGGATGTAGCGGCCGAATACACAGACTATTTTTTCAATAGCATGGATGCAATTAATATTATAAAGCCTGACGTAGCACCCAAAGCAACCGAGCATGTAAGTTTAATGGCTGATATGGTTAACGAGCTATTAAAAAATGGTAATGCATATGTAACTAAACAAGCTATATATTTTGATACAACCACTTACCCCGATTATGGCATGCTATCGGGCCAAAAAATAGACGACAAACAAACAGGTGTACGTGACGAAGTTGTTACCGATCCTGACAAACGCCACCCAGCTGACTTTTCAGTATGGTTTTTTTGCGTTGGGCGGTTTGCTGACCACACAATGCGCTGGCCTTCGCCTGTTGGCGAAATTGAAGGATTCCCTGGTTGGCACATTGAATGTTCGGCAATGTCGACACATTACTTGGGTGACCAAATTGATATTCATACCGGTGGTATTGACCACATACCCGTGCACCACGAAAATGAAATCGCGCAAAGTATGTGCGCGCACCACTACCATGCAAATGAACAGTTTGTAAACTATTGGTTACATTATGATTTTTTGACAGTTGATGGCGAAAAAATGTCAAAAAGCAAAAATAACTTTTACACCATTGATGACATTCGCGAACACCAAATAAATCCTTTGGCTATGAGGTTGTATTTTATGGGTACTAGTTATAGAAAGCCTTTAAACTTTACTTGGGCTGGCGCTGTATCGGCCAATAATATTTATACAAAAATAATGTCGCAGGCTATGGGTTTATATAGTGATGATATAAAAGGCAGTGTTAATGAAAAATATGTAAATGACTTTAAACAAGCATTGTGCGATGACTTAAACACTGCGCGTGCATTGGCTGTTGTGTTTGAGCTATTGGGTGACAAAAATATTACCGATGCTGACAAATACGTAACGCTGATTGATTTAGATAAAGTACTAGGTTTAGATATTGAAAAAAATATTATTGCCCTATCGTCAGTTCCAACTGAAATTACAGAACTAGCTGAAAAACGCAAAACAGCCAAAGAGGTTAAAAATTACAAACTAGCCGACGAATTACGCAATGAAATTGAAAACGCTGGTTATGAAATGATTGATAGTAGTGATGGTTATAAAATAATTAAAAAGCTATAAGAATAAAAAAATACCAAGCAAACTTGGTATTTTTTTTATAAATCAGTATGTATTATTTGCTTGACAAATAGTAATTAAAATGCTATAAAATAGACTGACATTAAAGTTCAGTATAAATTATGATAAAAGACAAATTTAAACAAGAAGTTCAAGGCGCTATTAATGCCGCCACTCTATGGTTGATAGAGCAGGTCTTGAAAAAGGCCGATATTACACCTGACTCACCTGCCACTACATGGCAAAAATACCTAAAAGAAAGTAGAAAGAATATAGTTTATTCGCAAAACGAAAATTTTTACGATAACCTACTTACCTTTGCGCGACATGTGAATGAAAGTTTATATGGAGAAATGACCACAGACACATTGGGCGTAAGCTTTTCTGTGAACGGACATTTGCCAAGTAAAAACCTGCAAGATATTTGCAGTGAAAGCGATTTCAATATCGAATACTTGCCAAAATTATTTTTCATGACTGTAGATTTTAAAATCTCAACCGTTATTGTTATCATCAACGGTAATCAGACGCAAATTTATGGCAGTGCCAAATCTGGCGAAGGCTATATAGAGTTCGACTTTGGTCTGAACCATAATTAGAGATTAAAACTGTCTAAGTTAGTAAAAAACCACAAAAAAGCCCTGTAGGCAATAAACTTACAGGGCTTTTCTTTTTATATTTTTTCAAATATTCTATAGTCCGGTTTTTTGGAGTTCTTCGATTAGTTTGCGTTGGTCGCGATTTAGTTTGTTTGTTTTTGTTTCAATAATTATATGTATGTCGCCACGGGGTGTTGTGTGCAGGCCTTTGCCTTTCATGCGCAGTACTTCGCCGTTTTTTATACCCTCTGGTATTGTAAGGTTTACTTTACCATCAAACGTTTCGACATCGATATTGCCACCTAGTAATGACATAGTTAGCGGTATTTCAAGTTTGCGATATATAATGTTGCCTTCGCGTTTGTAAACTTTGTCGGCCGATACGCTAATTGAAATGTATAAATCACCCGGTTGGCCACCCTTCATCGCCTCGCCCATTTTGGCTACGCGTAGGTTCTCGCCACTTTGAATGCCGGCTGGTATGTGCACATTGATTTTGTCAGTTTTGTTTACAGTGCCCGCACCGTGACATTTAGCACACTTCTTTTTAGGGATTTTACCGGCGCCTTCGCAAGTACCGCAAATGCTTTGGGTTTGTATTTGACCCAATATGGTGCGTTTGATTTCGTTTATACGGCCTGCGCCTTTACAGGTACTGCAAGTCTCCATGTCAGTACCACGTTCTGCCCCACTGCCATCGCATGAATCACACGGTGCTTCGCGACGTATTTCAATGTCTTTGTCGGCGCCTTTTACCATTTCGGCAAAAGTTAGGTTTACACGCACGGCCAAATCGCTACCCTTGTTGCGACGTTGTTGTCGCCCGCCTCCACCACCAAAGAAGCTACCAAAAATGTCGTTCAAATCGCCCATGTCAAAATCAGCCTGGCCGTTTTGAAAACCACCAAAGTCAAAACCTCCAAAGCCGCCACCTTGCTGGCCACCGAATCCGCCTCCACCCATGTTTTGGTAATTCGAACCAAATTGGTCGTATTGGGCGCGCTTGGTATCGTCTGACAGTGTTTGGTAAGCCTCGTTAATTTCCTTGAATTTAGTATCATCACCGCCGTTTTTATCGGGGTGGTGCTTCATGGCTAATTTATGAAAAGCCTTCTTGATTTCATCTTTAGAAGCGCCTTTCGATATTCCTAATTTTTCGTAATAGTCTTTTGACATTGTAATTATTTAGAGAAACCCATTTATAAATATTGTTATAAATTTAATAAGATGAATAAGAACTTCTTTAACGTATAAGAATGCCTTACCTAAAAGTGCAAGTAGTGCAATAATTATCATTCCAACACCATCCAAATCCATATATTTAGTATAACATTATTTATTTTTGCTCAGGATTGTCGTTTACTTCTGCATCACGAATCTCTTCATTTTGAGGTTCAGGGGTTTGGTTAGCTTGTTCAGATTCAGGGTTTGGAGATGATTGGGCAGCCATAGCTTCGCCGATTTTTGACATTTCTGATGAAAGGTCTTCAACCGCTTTTTTGATTGCATCAATATCAGTAGATTCCTTCAATGCACGCACGGCTGTGATTTTTTCTTCAACACTTGTTTTTAATTCGGCGCTGATTTTATCACCAAATTCTTTCAATGATTTTTCGGCTGAAAATGTTAGCATTTCGGCGCTATTTTTTTCATCAACTAGTGCCTTCTTTTTAGCATCTTCTTCGGCGTGAATTTCGGCATCGTCTTGCATGCGTTTGATGTCTGCATCGGTTAAACCACTAGAAGCCTCGATACGAATTGATTGCTCTTTGCCTGTAGTTTTTTCTTTAGCTTTAACTTGCAATATACCGTTGGCGTCAACATCAAATGTAACTTCAACTTGTGGCATACCGCGTGGTGCTGGTGGAATACCGTCTAATATAAATCGGCCTAATGATTTGTTGTCAGCGGCCATTTGGCGTTCGCCTTGAACAATATGAATTTCAACACTTGGTTGGTTGTCAGCTGCAGTTGAGAATACTTGTGATCTTGATGTTGGTATAGTTGTGTTGCGTTCAACTAGTTTTGTAGCCACACCGCCTAGTGTTTCAATACCTAATGATAGTGGTATAACGTCTAGTAATAGAACGTCTTTGACATCGCCTTGTAGTACGCCGGCTTGTACGGCTGCACCAAGTGCCACAACTTCGTCGGGGTTAATTGTACGGTTAGGTTCACGACCGAAAAGGGCTTTAACGGCTTCAATAATAGCTGGCATACGTGTTTGGCCACCAACTAAAATAACTTCGTTAATGTCACCAATTTTAAATGGTGATGCATCCATGGCTTTTTTAGTAATTTCGATAGAGCGTTTTACATATTCATCAGCAATAGATTCTAATTGTGCGCGAGTCATTTTCATTAACAAGTGTTTTGGTCCATCAACGCCTGATGAGATAAATGGAATATTTATTTCAGTTTCAGTTGTAGTTGAAAGTTCGATTTTAGCTTTTTCAGCGGCTTCATCTAGTCGTTGTAATGCTAGAGGGTCTTTGGTTATATCAATACCTTCGGTCTTTTTAAATTCGTCGGCAATAAAACCAATAATTTTTTGGTCAATGTCGCGACCACCCATGTGGCTGTCACCGTCGGTTGATTTAACTTCGATGACTTCTTCTGAAACCTCCAAAACTGACACGTCAAAAGTACCGCCACCAAAGTCGTAAACTACGATTTTTTCATTAGTCTTTTTATTAAATCCATAAGCAAGTGCGGCCGCAGTTGGTTCGTTAATAATACGTTTAACATCAAGACCGGCAATTGCACCAGCGTCTTTGGTTGCTTTGCGTTGAGCATCGTTAAAATATGCGGGCACAGTAATTATAGCCTCGGTCACCTTTTCGCCAAGCTTGGCTTCAACATCGGCTTTGATTTTTGAAAGGATCATGGCTGAAACTTCTTCGGGGCGATAGTCTTTGTCGCCTAATGTTACCATTACGCCACCATCGGCGCCTTGTTGTGATTTGAAACTAGAAGTTGCAATAACTTTTTGTACCTCGGGGTCGGCAAAGTTGTGACCCATAAAACGTTTAATACCGTAAATAGTATTTTGCGGGTTTGTTACGGCTTGACGTTTAGCCAAAAGCCCCGCCAATCGGTCGCCATTTTTGCTAACACCAACAACTGAAGGTGTTGTACGTGCGCCCTCGATATTTTCAATAATTTTTGGTTGGCCACCTTCGATAATGGCAACCGCGCTGTTTGTTGTACCTAAATCAATTCCAATTATTTTTGACATATATATTTAAAATATTATTTTTTAATAATAATTTAGATTTTTATAAATATAGCTCTTTACACAGACCACACATATTTTCTTGAGGGAAAATTGCTCTGCTCGGCCCGTCGGCCTGCGCAAGGGTCTGCTTAAAAGACTATATTTAAAAAAATCTTTTCACGTGATCTAAATATACACCCATATTTATTTTTTGACAAGTATTTCGCGACCGCTAAAGTCTTGTAAAATTGTGGAAAAGTGCTATATTTTATTTATATATGAAGAAATCTAGCCCAAAGCCTAAAATAAGTAAAAAGATACTTGAAACGCTGTCTGACAAGCCGGCATATTCGGTTTCAGGGCTTAAAAATGAGCTTTTGGGGGCACTTCGCGATGCTCAGCATAAAGGTTCTGATCAAGCGGGCAAAGAGGCTGTATACGCTGTTTCTAGGGCATTTAAAAACCTTGAAGGTTCGGGTTATATCGAGGTTATACAGTCTGATAATGCTGACTATGCTCGGCTGACCAAGGAAGGCAAGCAAAAGAATTATTCACTACTATTGGACAACGAAAATGTATTGGTGCCAACTGCGTGGGACGGCCTGTGGCGTATAGTTATGCTTGATTTGCCCGAGGCGCGCAAAAGCGAACGCGAGGCATTACGTTATCTATTAAAAAAAGCCGGTTTTGTATGTATTAAAAATTCAGTTTGGGTTACACCCTATGCATACGAGCATTTGTTTATGAATATTAAAAAAGATCTAAATCTAACAACTGAATTTATGATTTTTGTTACTAATAATCTAGACCCCGAAACACAAAAAGAATTTTTCAAAACTTTTGGGTTTGGTAATTAAATAAATAGAAATAAAAACATTCCAACATTCTGCAGAATACCAGAATGTTATATGCAAATAAAAAAACCGTCCTGAGTATAAACTCGATGGACGGTTTTTTGAAGTCTTTTTGTGGCGTTATGCCTTTTTTTGTAAGACTCCGGGTGAAAATCCCTTACAGCCAGGTAGCCCGGCAAAGCTTTTTAGTACTTGCACCTGTTCGGGTGTTAGTTGCAATGTGTAGATATACATGTTGCCTTCACGCCTTGCCTGCTTCACAGTTGCGTAGGCGTTTATGTTGGCGTGCTTATCTCCGGCCTTACTTTCCTGCCATGACATATATACGTCACCTTTTTTAAAAAGCCTCCTCGGGGGTATTGTATCGGTCTCAATACTACCAAACCAGGTAACGCGAACGCGTTGCCACTGTAGGGCGTCAGTTGGTATGTGGGTGTTTGTATCGGTAAATTTAGCCGACACAGTCACTGTATTTTTCAAAGAGTCGAAAGTCATACTCATTTTGAAATCTTCACACGAACTGAAACCTGACTGTGAAAAAGAATTATTGCTCGCGGCCATAGCGCAAAGTATTGCGATAACCCCTGCAAATTTATTAAAATACTTCATATTTCCTTGTATATTATAGCAGGAAAATATGTAAATGTCAATAGCTATACCGAGTGGGGTGTGGATACTTAAAAGGGCTTATTTTTGATAGACTTTTACGCGAGCGGGGCGAATTACCCTGACTTGCCCTGAAGTATTTGAAGGGTCGCCTATTTTGTAGCCTGATTGTATAACCATAGCTATCGTGTGGTCTAGGTTTTCATCATCAGTCGGTAGTGTTTCAACACCTTCATGTAGGTTTGGATCAAAAGCTTCGCCTACGTTGCCTATTTTTGTAATACCGCTGTTTAGTAATGCATTTGTTATGTTGTTATAAATGTATTCAATACCAACGCGCCAGTTTGGGTCTACCTTCTCCCAACTTTCTTTGTTACTTATTGCCATATCAAAACTATCTAATGCGGGCATTAGTGATTCAAGCAAGTCTTCTTTGCCGATGTTTTTAGCATTAGCGATTTTTTGTAAACTATCACGTTGCAAATTAACATAGTCGGCTTTGGCACGTTGCCAACCAACTAGGTACTCATCGCGTTCGGTGCGTAATTTTTTAACCTCTTCGCGTAATTTTTTAGCTACGTCTTTGGTAGGCAGTACATTACCCTCTTCGTCAGAATCGACAAATTCAAAGTCGGTGTCGCCCTCTGCACCACCCACACCACTTGCAACATTTGGCATGTCTAAATCGGCCGTATCAATATCGGGCACATGACTATTTTTAATTTTGTTGTCATCATCATTCATACACAACATTATACTGAAAATTTGAAATAAAAAAAGCCCTTAAATTATTTTACAAGGGCTTTAGTAAATGAATAAATCTTTGCAAATATTACATTGCTTTACATGTGCAGTTGGTGTTTCTTGGACATATTCTTGTGGGTGCGGGCATTTATTACGAATCTCTCGCAGTTTTTGCTCGTGAGAGGATATGGCGTCATTCAACCGTCTTTTTTCTGTATTGATTGCATCTATTGATTTAAAGACACTTTCAACTTTTAGTCTTATTTTATCAATTTCTTCTGTCTGCATAAATTGTACTATTACCTGAAAAGATTACTCTAAAAAAACCTTTTTGTCAAAAAAAAGTCCTTCTTTTAATTCAAGAAGGGCTTTAGCTTAGTCAATGATTTTATAACAGATACTACATTTTTTAGCATCTTGACCTTCCAAGTCTATTAACTTATCAGTTGGGTGTTGGCAATCTTTTTGAATACCTAATATCATCTTTTTGGCTTCAAGAATTTCTTTTTTGCCCTCGTCTCTTTTTTGAATACCTGAATTTATGGCTTTTTGGGCAACCTTCATTCTGGCCCTAATCATTGGGGTTTCGTATTTTATTTTGTTCATATGTGCTTTATTAAGTGCTATTATGTAAACTACTCTTTATGTCTATTTTTGTCAAACAAAAAAGCCCCGAACAAGTCGAGGTTTTGGTCTAAAAAAAAGACTATTTTTAACTTCCTTAATCCCCACCACAGCTTGAGCTGCAGAACGAGCCAGAGTCAGTTGAGTCAATGGATTCGGTGCTGTGTGAATATGTATTATCACCGGGGTTATTAATCTCGGGGTCTGACCATGTACCACCGGTACCGCCGCCATTACTTTCGCCTCCGCCAAATTGGCCCGGATTTGTTTCAATAATGGTTCCCGTGTCTGATGGGAAGTGCGTGTGCAGGTACGAATCATCTGTAAAATAACCGGAGTCAACACTGCTTTCGCTTTTCTTCTTCTTTTTCTTTGGGGTGTAATTTCCCGAAACTTCATTTTGATCAAACTTTGGTTTACTCCAAACAGCTTCGGGCGGGTCGGCGTTGAATTCTTTTTTATATAAATCAAGCGTTGCCAAATACTGAGCACTGAATGTGCCGGTCTGCTCGGTGAAGTTAAGCAATTCGGGTTCATGGTCGAGCTTGAAATTAATCACCTCATCACAGAACTTACGATAGGCTCTGGTAAACAACATATGTTCATGCCATACTTTGTCGATAATTTCTGATGGAGTTACTGAAAAATCGCTTACAATCGCCAGGAACACAAACTTTTTGTATTCATGAATCGCAAGTAATGCAAAGTCTTTGCGCCAATTCAGCTTCTTTGCGATTTTTTCAGCAAAGGCTTTCGTTGCAGCGTTTTCACCTCCGAATGTTTCGGTTACTTTGTCCCAGATACTTTCTGGCACCATGTGATTAAAGTGGTAACCACGCAGGGCTAACCACAAGTCTTTTTTGTCTTTTAATTTTGTCATAGAGCTTCTATTAGCTGCCCATATTATACACAACATTTAATACTTGTCAAATAAAAAAGCCCGATATACACCGGGCTGAATTTTAAGCTATATTTTGTGTGATTTCCCTAGCGGTAATGTCTGATACTGAATAGGTCAGCTGTATGTCAAACACGTCCTTAATTTCGTCAGATATTTCCTTGTCGTAAATCCTTAGAATTAGTCTAAGGTCAGGTTTAATTGAACGAGCATTTAACCCAACCTCGAGGTTCTTTGAATCATCACTGATTAGTGAATACAACGCTTTTGCATTAGCCACATTGACATCAGTAAGTGTTTTAGGTAACGATGCGTCGCCAATGTAAATATCAATACCTTTTGATTTAAAGTGATTGATTTGAGATAGGTCTTTGTTTTGTTCTACGATTATCACCTTCTCACCTCTTTCAATTAAGTTCTCGGCAACGAAATAGCCGATCCTACCCAGACCACATAAAATTATGTGTCCTTTGAGGTTGTACTTTTTTATACCTAACAATGAAAGCTCTCTATTTTTCAGCACTTCATCTATTATTAACGAGAATGAAAACCAAATAAATATGGTTGAGACTATCATTAAAGTGATATCTACTACCTTACTAAGAGTATCTTCATTCAACAGGTTTATGTCGCCATAACCAGTAGTAGACATTGTCACGATCACAAAGTAAACCGAATCTATCCAGCTTAGCTTGTTATGGTAGTGAAAAAAGGCGGAACTTAATAATACTATCACCATAAAGGCGAAAGATATTTTTAACACTACTTTTGCAAGAGGGTGCTGTTCAGTATCAATTATTATTTCTGGTGGCTCGTATTTTATTGAATGATTGTTGATTTCGTCCAAACCGTTAACAAAAGCTTTTGCTGAAATTTCACCGGGGCTAAAGACTTTTAACCTAGGGTTAAGTTTTTTCAAGTGCGAAGCAATTTTATTGTTAAAAATAGACATACTTACTGCGCACGATATGTCCATAGAATTTATGGCTATAAAAAACTCGAGGTTTTCGTCATCTTCGTTTTCGACAATAAAAACATGTTTCAGGTTGGTCGTATCTATACCTTCAAGTTTTGACTTGACACTTTTCAGCGAACCGTTTTTTAACGTAGTGTTAAGGTTTGATATTTCGATAATTTCAAAACCTTTTTCTTTTAGTAGGTGTTTGGTTCTTGTGGCCAAATGGCCCGATCCAAAAACTAGAATCTTATCTTTTTCCATTTTCTATCAGTGTAATTTTCCTTTGTATTTATACACCATAAAAAGGCTTCTGTCAAATAAAAAAGCCCCGAACGAATCTGGACTTTCATAATCTTAATCAATACCTTTTCGACCAGCAAAACGGTCGTCTTTTTCAAATACTCTCTCTTCCCTAGTCATGATTGAATTAAAGTGTTCATCACATAGGTATACAGTTAACGGGTGGCTTATCTGGTGGGTTTGATAAACCTCGAGCTCGTCGTTTGTTTCAGTGTCGGGTCTGTTGTCGTATATGTTCAGCTCACCTATTTTGTGTGAAGAAAGGTTTAGACAACCAGGTACATGGCATTTTACGCCAAGACAACATTTTGGGATTAATCTATTATTGCTCATTTGTAAACAGCTATTTTTATGCTGACTGCACTATAAATTAATTTATTTTAAAAGTCAATAAAACAAAAACCCCTTTCGGGGTTTTTGTAAGGTCTGTTAAATAAATTAACGTTTTGACCAGGTTGGAGCTTTGCGGGCTTTTTTAAGACCGAACTTGCGGCGTTCTTTGGCACGTGGATCGCGCTTTAATAGGCCTAGTTTTTTCATACCAACTCGGCGTTCTTCGTCTTCTTTGACAAGAGCACGAGTTATAGCATGGCGAACTGATTCAGCTTGGCCGTTTATACCACCGCCACTAGTTTGGGCTGTAATGTCGTAAAGTTGTTCGACACCACCGGCAGTAAAAGGTTGCAAAAGCTTTGCTTGAAGTGTTGGAGTCATGAAGTAAGTCTTCATGTCTTTGCCGTTAACTGTAAAGTTACCTTTACCGTTAGGGAAAATTCTCACTGAAGCCGTTGCATTTTTGCGACGTCCAATCGCGTATATGTATGTGTTCTTCTTTTCCATATTATTAATCGTTAACAGTTAAATACTTCATAATACGAGGTCGAAGTTTGTTTGCTGGCAACATACCGTATACCGCAAGACGAATAACTTCTTCGTAGCCTTTTTTAGCAATAACTTCTTTTAGGTTTTTAAATTTTAAACCACCTGGGTAGCCTGAATATCTTTCGTAAAGTTTTTCAGTCAATTTCTTGTCAGAAATTTTCATTTTACTTGCGTTTGAAATTGTAACTGAGATTTCAGGTAGAATGTTTTTCTCGTAAGCTGTTGTGTTTTTGCCCATTAATTCTTTGGCAGCAACACTAGCAACGCGACCAATAGCTTGGCCTGATGCATCAATTACAAGGTGGCTTTTGTTTGTATCGTTTTCCATAGTAATCAGAATATTAGTCAACCAAGGCAATTACGGCCATAGGTGCGGCGTCGCTTTTGCGTGGTGGTAATTTGGTAATTTTAGTATAACCTCCTGTTCGACCAGTGTATTTTGGAGCTATTTCATTTATTAAAATATTTAGCTCTTTTTCATTATTCATTAGTTTAGCAAGTAACATACGGCGAGAAGCAAGTGTGCCTTCCATAGCCTTGGTTATCATTTTTTCAGCATATGGTCGCAACTCTTTAGCTTTTGGCTCGGTAGTTGTAATTTGACCATGTCTAAAAAATGAAAGGGCTAGGCCTCGCATCAATGCTACACGCTGATTTTTCTTGCGTCCGAATTTTCTTACGTTGTTATGATGTCGCATATTATTTTAGAGTAATTCCAAGTTCAGAAAGAGTAGATTTAATTTCATTAATTCCCTTCTCACCGATACCTTCGATTTCAAGTAGGTCGGCTTGGCTTTTTCGAGCAATACCACCGACGGTTCTAATGTTTGCATTTGTCAGTGCGTTTAGTGTACGAGCGCTTAATTCAAGTGCGTCGATACGAGTTTTCAAAATGTCTGAGATCTCTTCGTCAGTTGCGTCGCTGTCAGTATCGATTGATTCTTCATCGATAGATACTTCTTCGACTGGTTTGTCCATAACAACTTTGAAATCTAAAACAGCTTCTAGTTGTTTGATCATTAACACAATTGATTGAGTTAGAGCTTCGCGAGGTGAAATAGTGCCATCAGTTTCGATGTTTATGCGCAAGCGGTTGAAGTTTGTATTATCACCCACGCGCATATTTTCAACATCGTATGAAACACGTTTGATTGGTGTAAAATAAGCATCAACTGATATTGTACCAATTTCTGTTTGAGCTTTTTGAAGAGCTTCTTTGGGTACGAAACCTAATCCGTGTTCAACACGAATATCGATTGTTAGTTCGATCTTACCGGTAATTTCGCAGATGTAAGCGTCGGGGTTCATAACCTCTACGCCACCTGAAACTTTGATATCACCAGCTGTAACAACTTTTGGACCTTTGACTGATAGTGTGACTGTTTGAGGCTCTTCGCTCACTGTTTTAAAGCGAACTTGTCGAAGATTAAGTAGTAAATTTACTACGTCTTCTTTGACACCTTCAATCACGCTGAATTCGTGAGAAATTCCTGAAATTGAGACAGATGTAATAGCTGTACCTGTTAGCGATGATAGGATAATACGCCTTAGTGAGTTACCAAGGGTAAAACCGTAACCTGGGTGTAGAGCATCGATCTCGTACACGCCTTTTGTTGTATCTTCGGCCACAACTCGTGGCTTTGATGGTAAATGTATTTTATGTTCTTGCATACTTACGTATTTAATGAACTAAGCTATTAACGGCTATAAAATTCTAGCACTGTATTTAGGTCGAGATAGCCCTCGACATTTTTCGGAATTCCAGATACGGTTCCTTTTAATTCACCAGCATCAGCTTTTAACCAATTTGGTAAATTATAAGTTTTTAATCTAGTTGGAAGCTCGGTAAAGAGTACCGAAGCACGGCTCCCCTCACGGGGAGTAATTGTATCACCAAGTGACACAATGTGCGATGGAACTTTTAACCGTTTGCCATTAACCAGAATGTGACCGTGTGAACACATTTGTCGAGCCAAGGCACGAGTTGGTGCCCAGCCTAGACGGTAAACGACGTTATCAAGTCGGCTTTCAAGTAACTGATAAAGTTTATCAGAAACAGGAGAAGCTTTTTGGTGTTGGGCTAAACCAACGTATTTTTGTAGTTGGCGCTCGTTGATACCATATGAGTAGCGAATCTTTTGCTTTTCAAGCATTTGACTACCGTAAATAGACGGAGCCTTTCTTCGCTTATCTTTCTTATTCTTTTTAGCTTCAGATGCAACATATTTTTGAGTTTGGCATTTTTCGTAAATACCAGCACCCAATCGACGACACATCTTGTATTTTGGTTTGCTTATCATGCTATATAAATAATTTTAGACTCTTCGAGGTTTTTTAGCTTTAGGACCGTTATGGGGTACTGGGGTCACATCACGAATGTTTGTGATCTCAATATCGTAAGCCATAAAAGCTCTAACTAATGGTTCACGACCAGAACCAACACCTTTGATAATAACGTTAACATTTTTAACACCGATAGTTTTGGCTTTTTCACCTAAAACTTCACCAACTTTTGTAGCAGCAAAAGGTGTACCCTTTTTAGCTCCTCTAAAACCTAGTGCGCCAGATGACGATGTAAACACCGCATTTCCAGCCTTGTCAGTTACCAAGCCTTTTGTGTTATTAAATGTTGCTTGAATGTACAATGTACCTTCTGCAAGCTTTTTCTTTGGTAGTCGTGAAGCTGATTTTTTGTTACCGCTTTCTCCACCACCTGTTTTTTTAACAATTCTTTTTTTACCCATAAATATTTAGTGAAGTATTAATCTTATGTTTTCTCAGTCTTACGACGACCGCTAGCCATAGTTTTACGTACGTTACCACGAACAGTTCGTGAATTTGATTTTGTACGTTGGCCACGAACAGGTAGACCCTTAGCGTGACGAGTTCCACGGTAAGCTTTAATGTCTTTCAATCTTTTAATGTTTGACGCAACCTCGCGCTTTAAATTACCTTCAACTTTGAAAGACTCGACGATTTTTCGAATCTCGTTTTCTTGGTCGATGTTTATTTCAGATGCCTTTGTGTCATGTGGAAGTCCCACCTGGTCAAGGATCTTTTTAGCACGTGATCTGCCAATACCATAAAGGGCGGTTAAACCGATCTCTAGGTGTTTCTCGTTTGGAATGGTGATACCTAAAATACGCATAATTATTGTTTTTGTTTATGCTTTGGATTATCGCAAATAATATACAAATGGCCACGTCTTTTGACCATTTTGCATTTCTCACAAATTTTTTTTACTGATGCTTTTATCTTCATACACTTTTTATTTTTCGCAAATTTTGGAGTCTAGAAAGGCAAATGCCTCGCCAGAATCTCAACTGGGACAGTATACACTACTTATAATCTTTTGACAACCCTAGCTTTTCCACCGTACTCGTCAAGCACTAATTCGACCTTATCCCCAATCAAAACCTTGATTCTGTTCATGCGCATTTTACCTGCTAGGTAGGCTATTAAAATACCATTACTTGTTTGTACTCGAAACATTGTATTTGGCAACGCTTCGGTAACAACACCTGTGGCCCTCTGTTCATTTTTGTTTGGCATATATATAAACTCTATTGTATCTTAATTATTATTTACGTCAACAATCTTTATCCTTTTTGAATTTTTAGGCATTAGCCATGTATAGCCAGGACTCACTTTTATATCGTAGCTTTTTAGACTTTTTATTTCATCCAGCATCTTTCTTGCGTTTACAATGTTTAGGTTTGAAAGTTTTTTAGACAAGCCAGTTGTGTCTACGTACGAAACAACCTTACCTGAACCCGAAAAAGATAGCTGCAGTGTTTGCGGGTTAAGTAGTTCATTTGGTGTTGCGACCATTTTAACAACAAGGTTTTCAATGCCTAGATATTGAGGGTTAATCGGCGACTCTACGGTTAAATGATTCTTTATAAGTTTTTCAATGTCTTGTTTTTTAATTACATATGCAATAAGTGAAGCTTCTTTGGAAACATCTAATGTTTGTGGTGTGCCTGAAATAATTAGATTTTTTGGACTATATACAAACATGTCTAAATATAAAATATATTCGCTTGGAATTTCGGCTCCGGCTTTTATAAACAAAGATCTTTTCAATGCCTCGTCAATTTTGTCAGAAACTGATTTTTTTAGCGGTTCTGAAAGCCCATAAGCCATTTGATCAGCACCACCTGCTATTATTTCATTGGTTTTCGCATATATTTTAGTCTTTTGTTTTTGGTAATTAGCCAATGTTAGGTCAGAATTACCAATATTTGAAGCCGAGCCTGTCTTTTCAGCGGTTATTTTAACGATAACCTGGCCCGGTATGATTTGTTTATTTGCGTCGGTGGTATAACCAGGCAACACAACTGCACTGTCAGATAAAAAGCGAATATTATTGTTGGCAATGAAAACAGTGCCTTTTTTTAAGTTTATTTTAGATTTTGAATTAGTATTGTATACGACAACGCTACCTGTAGCCTTTTTAGGTGAAGAATTTAACATGTCTGGCACGATTGATTCGTGGTGCGTATCGGTTACCTCGACAACAGTAAATGGTAATTCACTCGTTTCAGACTGGTTTGCTGTAATAACGGTATTTGAAAAACTAAATGGCGCCGTTGTTTTTTCAATATAAACAGTTGCTGACGAAAACATATGACCCAAGTAAAGTAAGCCAAAAATTACAACTATACAAATACCGACTATGGTAAAAATTTTACTTTTGCGGTCTTTGCGTTCGACATTAACGATTTCTTCATCAAGGGGTGCAAAGTCTTTGTGGGCCAGTATTTTAACCGACACGTTTTTAGGTACGGTACTAATATCTTTACCTACTGTTACGTCGCTTATTTTTATTTTTTCGTCAGATTTTTTCATAATTTAACTATACTGTTATGCATAATAAGCAAAGACTGGTGTCTATATATGAAACATTGTCCATGTTTATATATGCTTTTAAGGCTTCGATTGAGGGTGTTATTGTTTGAAACTTACCCTCGGTACGTAAATATTGGGTAAACGTGTCAGAACTAATTGATTTTGCGTACCAAGAAGCAGTGTTTGAGTCTTCGCAGATTAAAATTATTTTTTTTGGTACTGCTTCGAATTTAGAAATTTTTACCAATGAATCAGATATTGATTTTTGCCAAACCGTACATAAAGGGCCCAGCTCTGTTTCCATTTGAAGTGTTTTGTCTTGAGCCCCAACACCTGAAAATGCTGCAAAAGCTAGACTTTCAGAGTCGGTAAAGTTGGTTTTGTATAGTTGGCTAATTTTTCTAATAATATCATGCGAACCACCAACAAAAGATACACCAAAAGACAAGGCTTTATTTTTAACTAAACTAATATCAGTTATTTCAGAGCCTACGTCTATAATCATGATAGCATTATTTTCGTTATATAAACTGGAGCATAGATGTGTAAAAGCCGTTGTTGCTGAATGAAATTTAATATCTTTTTTATTTATTTTTAAAACAGATTCGCAAATGTTTGTTATGTTATGGATTATGTCTTTTGGGGCAAGCGCTAGTGACATTAAAAATTCGCAGGCTTTTACCTTTTTACCAAAAGGTTTGTCGACAATATAGCCGTTTATCTTTATTTCAGGTACGGTAGATTCAATAATCATCAAGTCTTCAAATCCTGGAAAATTTGCACGTGCATTTGCCATAAAGTCTACTATTTCGTTTTGTGAGGCTTGTTCAATAAGGTCTTCTGTTATTTTAAAATCTTTAGGTTCGTTCAGTGTGATTTTTTTAGTAGTAACTGTGTGCCATGGCGAGTGCATGAACATATGAACTTCGGCTATAGCTTTATTGGGTATTTTTTCAAGACAGTGTTTAATACCTAGGTTTACCTTGTCTAACAATAATTTAAAATCAGTTTTTTCGCCAAATTCTAATTCGTATCTATTTGCAAAAGTAATTGCATTTTTTTTACCAATAGAAACTACCGCCGAGCCGATTGAGCCCGAACCGATATCGATGACTAAAATATTTTTGCCCTCGGTATGCATTTGAATTAATTATAACAGAATTACACTATTTTTATACTAAAAACACTGTTAAAAAGATTTAACAGTGTTTTTGTGTTCTATATTTTATCTAAATAGAAATTATTCTAGAATAGCTTTTATGCGACGAATGCCTTGCGCGACGGCTTCTTCTTTTTGAATTTTAAAATGTCCTAGTTCGTTAGTGTTATTTATGTGTGGTCCACCGCAGAATTCGATACTAAAAGGTGTGCCGTCTTGTTCGATTGAATAAACCGAAACCATTTCGGGGTATTTGGCGCCAAACTCCATCTCGGCACCAAGCTTCTCGGCTTCTACTAGTGGCATTTCTTTGCGAACTACGGCCAAACCAGCCTTAATTTTTTCATTTACAATGTCTTCAACCTGCTTTTTTTCTTCATCGGTCATTTTGCGCTCGAACATGAAATCTATACGAAGTCTTTCTTCGGTAATGTTACTACCCCGTTGTTTAACGCTTTTACCCAGTACTTGTTGCAACGCTGCCAATAATAAATGGTGTGCAGTGTGCAATTTGATAGTTTGTTCGTTGTGATTTGCGAGCCCGCCCTTGAACATACCAGCACTTGCAGTTTGTGACAATTTTTGATGCTCGGCCATTTTTTTATTGAAATCTTCTAGATCAACCTGAATTCCCTTTTCCTTTGCAAGTTCAAGTGTCAATTCGATTGGAAAACCATATGTAGTTGCTAAAACGAATGGATCAATACCTTTTTCGAATTCTTTAAGGCCTGATTCTAGGGTATTTCTAAATTTTAACTCTTCTTCTTGAATTATTTTGAAAACCTTATCTTCTTGATTATTTAAATATTCTAAATTTTTAAATATTTCAAAAACTTTATTAATTTTTTCATAAAATACAGACCCGTCTGAATTTTTGTTATATTCTTCATCACTCATTTTCCGCATTTTTAATTTAGCTCGGCGAATTAAGCGACGCAGTACATATCCAGAGCTTGTATTAGATGGTTTTGTGCCATCGGATATCATAAAAACTGCTGCACGAATATGATCAGCTACAATGCGTTCTTCTTTAGTTTTTTCGCCATTAAATAAATCTGTATCATAAACACTTTCCTCTTTTTGAATTACTGATACTAATCTCTCGAGTCCCATACCTGTATCGATACCAAGGATGTCCAATTTTTTAAGCGTTGCCTCGCCTTTGTCTAGTTGCTCGCGTGACCCATCACAAAAATATTCATTGAAAACTATATTCCAAATTTCTACATCCTCACCTAAAGCATTCTTACAATAAATTTCGGTTGTAGGGCCACACGGACCATTTAAACCTGTTGGACCCCAGAAAACATCGGCGCCATCTTCGCGGATTTCAAGAGCTGGATCAAGTTCTGCCCAAATATTTTTGGATTCAATGTCGGCTGGTACTACACCCTCGCCTTTGTAATATGTAACATAAGAAATTTTTAAACCCATTTCCTTTGTTATAAAATCATATGCATATGTAATAGCTTCGCGTCGTCCATACCCGCCAAAAGAGAAATTACCAAGCATTTCGAAAAATGAAAGATGTGTTGCATCGCCTACCTCTTCGATATCGCCTGT
>JACCDK010434217.1_pt1 | contig 38835 bp, 40 predicted proteins | sample 7445871 | NCBI WGS metagenome assembly JACCDK01 (sample SAMN15323436, study PRJNA562643) | freshwater metagenome | isolation source: river surface water | place: USA:Blue River Watershed | collected 2017-08-15 | reverse complement strand
GCTAGGTGAATTGCACAAGCTAATTATAACGATACCGCCCTAGATCTTTAAAGTCCACTATAATAAGCGTTGCTTGGCCTGCATGGCTTCTTGCTTCCAGCGCTAGTAAAAAAATAATCGTCAGCAGTTATTCACAGGCGCTGAGTCAAAAATTATCACAAGACACACGAATAATAATGCAATCACCTTGGTACAAGGATCTGTTTCCAGAAAGCGCCATTTGTCCTGGCCTTAACACAATGAATAAATTTTCTACACTTGGGCATGGCTTTAGATTTGCAACCTCTATAGGAGGTACAATGACAGGTGAGGGCGCTGATGTGTTGATAGTAGACGACCCCATCACGCCTATGCAAGCTTATAGCAAGAGACATAGGGATAGAGTGTCTAATTGGTTCGATCAAACATTGATGTCAAGGTTAAATGATAAAAAAAATGGCTCTGTAGTAGTTGTAATGCAGAGATTGCATAAAGATGATTTAGTAGGACATCTCATGAAAAAAAGTGGATGGTGCATGTTGAATTTGACAGCATTAAATGAGGCGCCTGTAGAGTATAAATTCAAGAATTTTACATACTATAGAAAAGAGCATGAGCCATTAGATCCTAAAAGAATGGGCATTAAAGAGCTGCAAGAAGTTAAAAAAGATCTTGGAAATCAAGCCTATCAAGCTCAGTATTTGCAGCATCCGGTAGGTCTGGAATATATAGCATTAAATCCAAAATGGCTAATGCGTGTTAATGAGATGCCGCATCTATTTGAGGCAAAATATCATAGCTGGGACTGTGCCTGCAAAACTGGCTTGAATAATGATTATAGTGTGCTTACAAAATGGGGAGTAATAGATCAAAGATATTACTTACTTGATGTGGTTAGAAAGAAATTAACATTTCCGCAACTTAAAAGCGCAATACTTGATGACGAAGATATTCCAGATGCCATTTTAATTGAAGACGCTTCCTCAGGCCAAGCCTTAATTCAGGAATTGAGACAATCTAATTTGCCTGTAATACCAATTATTCCAAAAAACAGTAAAGCCTCTAGGATTTTAGGTATATCCCATATCATGGAGCAGGGCAGAATTTTTATCCCATCAAACGCCTTGTGGTATAGCGAATTAGAAGAAGAGATGCTATCTTTTCCCGATGGAAGACATGATGACATTATAGATTCAATAGCTCAATTTCTAATTTGGATTAACTCTAGATCACATAGCGCATTTAAAATTACATCCTTATGGTAGAATAAAAACACTTTTAATTGTATTTATTTGGATGTATAGTAACGCTACTATGTTACAAAATTTTGTATCTAGAGATATAAATATGAAAAACTATATTGCCGAGCAAGAGCTTGAAGAATTGTTGCATATGTTAAAAAACATCGAAATGCTAAGAGATGAAGAATCTAGGTGTTTAAAAAAAGCAGCTCTTTATATTGATGATCAAGTGAGATTTATGGATATCAAACATGTAATACCATCTGCCAATAATACATTGGATGCAATATATAAAGTGGAAAAAGTGATTATGACTTACGAAGTTTTAAAATCCATATCCATAACTTATAACAGAGAAATCATAGAGATTGTTGGAAAAATTGTATGCATTTATAGTGGGATGACTTATGATGAAGTGTTAAAGATATTTCAATGTATTGATAGGCAAATGTACAAGAAAAATGCTCAAGATATTTTATATATATTAATTAAAAATGATGATATGGCTTGACATAATTGTTGAAATAGAGCATAATTGAGGCATGCTAACAATAGACTTCTTTCGAAACTCGCTTCTGGTAGTAACATGCAAGGAATAGCACAGAACCGCAGCGTACTTAATGTACGTGAGGATTCGAGGACGCTGCAGGTTGCAGCAGAAGTAGAGTTCCCGAAGAAGTCTATTTTTGTTGGCAGCGTTTTTTGGGGCTATGGCGCAGTTGGTAGCGCGTTTGAATGGCATTCAAAAGGTCAGCGGTTCGAATCCGCTTAGCTCCACCAATGTTACGTTTTATTAGCTTCTAGTTATTTTGTTTGTATGGAAAATTCTGATTTTTTGTTTTTGTTATTATCTGCTTTTATGCATGCTGGTTGGAATTTTTATGCTAAAAAAAGCAAGGCTAATAAAGTGGCTTTATTATGGCTAGGCTGGGTTTTAGGTGGTATAATAATGTTTCCTATTGCGGTATATATCACTGATTTTTCACAATTAGACTGGCGCTGGGTTGCGCTATTATGCGCAACTGTTTGTGTTCATGCTAGCTATTTATACACTTTGGGGAGCTGCTATAATATTGGCGAGATGTCTATTATATATCCGATATCTCGAGGGATTGCTATTTTTATTACAATCACGACAATGCAAATTTTTAATTTAGAAGAGATATCATCAAGAGGTGCTGTGGGTGTTGTTAGTTTGATTGTAGGAATAGGATTTTTAACAATCAAGAGATTTCGGGATTTAGAAAGACGTGCAATTATGATCAATGCTGCCAAAGTTGGTGTGTTTGTTTCGCTTTATTCGATGATAGATAAATTTAGCTTATATTACATACCAACGTTTTTTTATATAAGTACAATGTTTTTGATGACAGGTGCGATTCTTGCTCCTTTAATATGGACTAAATATAAAAAACATGCAGTAGTAGTGCTGCAAGAATATAAAGCATATAGTGCATCTATTGGGATAGTGAGCTTTACAACTTATTATATGGTTTTAATTGCGTTAGATAGTGCTCCTGCATCTTATGTAGTTGCTCTTCGCGAGGTTTCTATAGTGATTGCAAGCATTCTTGGGATGTGGTTGTTAAAAGAAGAACGTAGTAAAAGAAAGATTATAGGTATTATAATTATAACAGTTAGTGTGTGGGTGATAAAAACTGCCTGAGTGCTAAAAGGTAAGAGGTTTATATGTTGATTGTGCAAAAGTTTGGTGGCACTTCAGTTGGAAGTGCAGAAAGAATGGCAGAGTGCGCGAAGATTGTGCAGCAATCATTGAATGAGGGGCATCAAGTAATCGTTGTTGTTTCTGCGATGGCTGGGCATACAAATAATATAGTCGCTTTATGTGATGCAGTAGACTTCTTAGGAGCGCACTCAAATGTACATGAGGATTTGAGCACCGAATTGACGCACAAATTACCATCTGTAGTAGAGTTTCCCAAGAAGTCTAATTACTCTTTAAATGCCACAAAGCATAGGGATGTAGCATTGTCTTCTGCAGAGATTCTTAGCGCTGGTTTGATGTGTTTATCACTGGAAAAAAGAGAGGTTAAAAGTATTGCGGTGCAGGGCTGGCAAGTGCCAATTTATACCAATGAAGCATTTGGTAATGCAGAAGTATTATCTTTAGATACCACATATCTTGTACAGCTTTTAAAAAGAGGTATTACCCCAGTTGTCTGCGGCTTTCAAGGCATCACAAAAGAAGGGGATATCTCAACTTTGGGCAGGGGGGGGTCAGATATTACAGCAGCTGCAATATCAGCTGCAATTGGTGCTGACAGATGTGATATATATACTGATGTTGATGGGGTGTATTCATGTGATCCAAAGAAAGTAGATGCAATTAAAATGCCTGTAGTAAATTATGAATTGATGGTAGAAATGGGTTTAAATGGTGCAAAAGTAATGCATCATAGAGCCTCTGAGATAGCCCAAAAGCACAGCTTAAACTTGTGGATTAAAAGTTCTTTTGGGCATAGTGATGGTGGCACTATGCTTGCTTGTGACGGCGGCAAAGATGCAATATCTATAAGTGTATGGAGTAATGTGTCATTAATTTCTGTTGCACATGATGTTTTTGAGTGGAATAAACAGTTTTTTAGCCAAATCAATCATATCGTTGAAAGAGAGTGTAATAATACACTTGATATCGCATTGTCCGAAGATAATTGCAAAATATTCAGCAATTTTGCTAAAATTATTGATATAAAATCAAATTTATCCAAAATTTCTGTTGTGAAATACAATATTGATTCTTGCTACAAAGAATATGTTGCAAAAATTAATATATTGGCGCAGAATTTGGCTATAGATATTAAATGGGTGAATCTCAGGCCCCATAGTATTGGTATTTTTATTGCAGCAGGTGACGAAGTGATCATTGAGCATATACATAATTGCATTATAAAAGGAGAGACGATATGAAAAAAGTGTTGTTTATTTTATTGCCACTATTTCTTGCATCTTGTAGCCAAGACCCAGCACGATATGATGTAAACAGCCCATGTGTTGCAATTGATGCAAATTTTATGGTCGATGCGCCATGTCAAACAAGATTGCCTCTTGAAAATTATCAATTTGTTGGTAAAATAGCCCATTCGTAATAATTTTATTTTAGGTATTTATATGAAAATAGAAAGAACATTATCAATAATTAAGCCAGATGCAACTGAAAGAGATCTAACTGGTGCAATTAATAAAATGATTGAAGATGCAGGTTTTAGGATTGTAGCGCAAAAAAAGATACATCTAAGTTCAAAACAAGCTGAGCAATTCTATGAGGTGCATAAGGATAGGTCTTTTTTTAGAGAGCTAGTTGACAGTATGATAGCAAGCCCTGTGGTTGTGCAAGTGTTAGAATCTGAAGATGCTGTTAGTAAATATCGTAATTTGATGGGGTCTACTAATCCTGTTGAATCTGCTGATGGCACCATTAGAAAATCTTTTGCTTTAGATATAGGAAGAAATTCTGTGCATGGTTCAGATTCGTTGGATAATGCAAAAAATGAGATTAATTTTTTCTTTAGTGCTACAGAAATAGTGGGTTAAATAATGATTGTGCTAAGCGATTATAAGTTTTTTCAGTATATGGAGAAAAACAAAGATACTGCTCCTGGAATTCTTAGCACATCTTTATCTGTTATAAATACAAAAAATACAACAGCCTTGTACAATAATACTGCCAACTATATGCAAATGCTAAGCAAACAAAATTTTCATCATATGCATCATGATATAGCATTTTACCAGAAGATTTGCGACTCTAAGGATCAGCTCCTGAACAACATATTAATTGCATGTGGTAGGAAAATGATTGAGCAAAAATCTTCTACTGCAATTTATATGTGGACTCACGATCAGGATATTAATGCTATCGCCACTTTCTTTTATGGACTTTATGTGATACACAAAGCTAATATTAAAGATTATGTAAATATAAGCATTGAACCTTCTCAAAAAAAGGATATAGATGATTTTTTTATTGCTACAAGATTTGAATCTAGACCTTATTGTCATGCATGTAGATCATGAGTGTTAAGATACAGATAAAGGTTTGGATATACAGCCAAAACACTGATAAAATGACTATGAAAATCAAATATTTTTTATAAATTTTCACTTATTTTTCAGAAGGAATATTGATATATTTCAAGGGAAAAATGGGTAAAAATTTATTGAGAAAGACGAAGATTAGCGTATTCTTTTTATCAGCGCTTTGGCTATACCATTTGCAGCAGAGTTTTCACAAAAAATTCTATTGCAACATCACCTCTCTTTAGCATTGCCTCTATTATCTCTCTTTCTTATCTCTGTATCTGCAAATTTTGTCTTTGGAGGATTGCCGTCTGTGTCTACTAATTGCATCTCTTTATCATGCCCCCCGAAAAAACCAAGAAGTTTTTCCTTTATTAGAGGCTTGAGAATACCAGAGGAGTTCTCTTTAATAGATTTAGATACTGCATCTTGATGAGATAAAAACAGTTTTGAAAAAGCAGATAAGATAATATCAATAATTTTTGCTGCCCTATCATCACCCTCTCTTACTTCTTTATGCTTCTCTTGAGCACTCGATATGATGCGTCCAATTGCACCAATCTGATCTTTTAAAACATCATCTAACTTGTCTTTCAGACCATCTGAATGGCATCCTATGACATCATACAGCACATTCTTAACCTCTTGTGTCACATTGTCTATCATATCGCCTTGAATCTCAGGTGTTCTAGCATATTTACGCAAGATAGCATTAATCCGCCTTTGGCATTCTCCATGCAGATATCTATCATCTTCAAAATTCTTTACAATTTGATTCCACTCTACCTTCTCTACTAACTCAGCCAGCCTTGTGCCTTTATTCATTCTTTTATTCAATATTTTCAGATCATAGTCATAGATTACTCCGCCGTGCTTAAGAAATAGATCTACTAAATCCTCTCTTTCAGCAAGACAGCATTGATATAGCAAAGTATGCCTTTGATCACATGGATAATTTATATATGCTGAAAATCCGCTATCTGCCATTACTTTGTTCATTTCATCTATTGATATATCGGGAATATCATTATATAATTTCTGCCTTTTTCTAACAACATCAAAGTAGGAATCGGTCAAAACAAACCACGCTTATTAGATTCTAATAAGTATAATACTATATATATAATGTTATTAAATCAATATAATTATAGAATTCTTGTGACATCTTGTATCCTCTCTATAGATTTATAGTATCTATGCATCACTAAATGATTGGAATAAATGGCATTTCCTTCTATTTTTACACCACCTAGTATCCTTCCGCTTGTAATACCAGTTGCGCAGAAAATCACGTCATTTGCGACCATTTCTTCCAAAGAATATATTTTGTCAGTATCAATGCTTGCGCTTTCTATAACCTTTTCATGGGCAACTAACCTGCATTCAATATCCCCTCCTAAGCAACTAATACCAGCTGCAGCAAGCACACCTTCTGGCGCACCACCTATACCATAGTACATGTCAAACGAATCATCTAAGAGTGATGGCATGATAGCTGCCATCACGTCGCCATCAGGTATTAGCGTGACTTTAGCGCCAGCTTCATGAGCTTGATGAATCCACTGCTCATGACGTGCGCGCTTTAGCATGCAGACATTTATTTCTGATACCGGCTTAGATAATGCATTTGATATGTTATAAATATTATCTAAAATGCTATAATTCAAACTCACACATTGCTTTGGTATTTTAGGTCCTACTGCAATTTTATGCATGTATACATCTGGTATACAAAGTAAAGAGTGACTAGGTGCTATTGCTATCACAGAGATAGAATCAGGCATTGAATAAGCACATAACGTAGTACCTTCCAATGGATCAACTGCAAGGTCTAATATCTGGCTTCCATGCCCAGCCACTTCTCCAACATACAGCATAGGAGCCTCGTCTCTTTGCCCTTCGCCAACCACAACTTGAGTACGAAAAGGCAATAAATCAAGTGCCACTCTTATAGCATCTACTGCAGCCTTATCAGCAGCTTTTTCATCCCCCGCTCCTATATGCGGCATACATGCAATCGCTGCAGCCTTGGTAATATCCTTTGCTGCGTATCTGAAACTTGGTGGTAATGGCGTCATAAATTTTAAACTAGCAATTAGTGTTTTTTGCCTGTATATTAGCAGCAGTTATTGTTTTAAGTCAAGTTAATGAATTGGTACAAATTTCTGCTTCAGTCTTAGCATTTGATCTCAGTGATATTAAGAATAATATCACAAAACTAGAGGTGGCAAACATAGATATGCTACATTTTGATGTTATGGATGGTGTTTTTGTCCCAGAAATAACATTTGGCCATCATCTCATAGGCGCACTGAGACAGCATACTAAGCTCTTATTTGACACCCACCTTATGGTTGGAAACCCCTCTTCATTAATTGAAAAATTTGCCGAAGTAGGAAGCAATATTATAACAATTCATGCAGAATCTACAGTGCATTTGGACAGAGAAATTCGCAGGATTAAAGATCTTGGATGCAAAGCTGGGATTGCACTTAATCCTTCAACTGACCACTCGGCTATAAGATATTTGCTTGAAGAGATAGATCTTATTCTTGTGATGACGGTAAATCCAGGGTTTTGTGGCCAATCCTTTTTACGCAGTCAATTAGAAAAAATTAGAAGCATACGCAATATGATAGATGCTGCAAATCCCAATATCATCTTATCAGTAGACGGCGGCATCACAAACGAAACGGCGCATCTTGCAATTAATGCAGGTGCATCAATGCTGGTAAGTGGGAGTTACCTTCAAAAAAACATTCGGGTGATTGAAGATGCTATAGCTTTTTTGCGAGCTGGCAAATAAAATCGCAGCCCAGTATATCCAAGCTACTTATAAAGTTGCTATTATTAATTTGCACTTTATGCATTTTTGGTGCATATTATCACGTAAATGTTTTTGGAGGTAGTATTCTTTGATAAGTGTTCCGAATCACATTGCTATTATCATGGACGGCAATAGAAGGTGGGCTGACAAAATGCTGTTTCCATATAAGCTTGGGCATCAAAAGGGTGCTAATGTGGCAAAAAAGATAGCAATTGCAGCTAAAAAAATTGGTGTAAAATATCTGACGCTATATGCATTTTCTTCAGAAAATTGGCAGCGTCCTAAGGGTGAAGTTGATGATCTGATGGATTTGTTAAAAAAATATCTGTCAAAAAATACCAAGGATTTGATAAAGCATGAGATGAAAATCAAGTTTATTGGCGCAAGAGATGTGCTTGATGATGCCATTGTTGATCTGATGGATGATATTGAGAGCCAGTCTATGCACTATGATTTCACCCTTTCTATCGCAATCAGTTATGGAGCTAGGGATGAAATTAAAGAGGCTGCTAAAAAATACGCCAAGGAAAGTTTTAATGGTAGCTTTGACAGCTTTTTGTATACTGCAGGTACCCCAGATCCAGATTTATTAATCCGCTCTGGTGGTGATATGAGGCTAAGTAATTTTTTATTATGGCAAATTGCATATACGGAGTTAATTTTTTCTCCAAAGCTATGGCCCGATTTTAGTGAAAGAGATCTCAGCGATGCAGTTGAAGAATACTCAAAGAGGAAAAGGAAGTTTGGTGGGTGATGCATGATGAAACATTATATAGATGCTTTTGGTAAGAATAAAATTTTTGCAAGATTTGTAGCGTCAATTATTTTGATGCCAATTGCAATCTCTATAGCATTTTTAGGAGGGCGCATTTTTGAATGCGCAATTTGTATCACAGCAATACTTATGGCGTTTGAATGGGCAAATGTTACAAATGGTCATAAATCTATATGGCGATTTATTGGCATTGGATACATCATGATGTTTGTATCATCTATGATTTACATCAGAAACTATGACTTGCAGTGGTTTTTTGCTTTGATAATCATCGTATGGGCAACTGATATAGGTGGTTATTTTGTTGGTATTTTGATTGGAGGGCCAAAATTATTGCCTAAAGTCAGCCCGTCAAAAACATGGTCTGGCTCTATAGGTGGGTTTTTGCTAGCACTGAGTGTGATGTATTGGGCAACAGAGTTTGGCTTGCTGACTGTGCAATATGATTTATGGGTTGTTATATATTTATCTTTCTTTTCTCAATGCGGGGATTTGTTGCAATCAAAGTGGAAGAGATATTTTAATGTCAAGGATTCAGGAGATATTATCCCAGGTCATGGAGGTATGATCGATCGTTTAGATAGCATTGTTTTTGCATCCTTTGGTTTATTTTTATTTTTAGTGTGATGTATGAAAAAAAAGGAGAATATATTAGGAGTAACTGGTTCTGTTGGTTCTAGCGCAATTTCTATTATCGCAAATAATACAGATAAGTATGAATTATCAGTGATATCTTCTAATCAGAATTGGAAAGATCTTGCCAAGATAGCAAGGGAATTAAATGCAAAGGTCGCTATCATCGTAAATAGTGAGTATTATCAAAATCTAAAGGATGAATTAACAGGCACAGATGTTATAGCATTGTGTGGATCTGATGCCTTAAAACATTATGTCATGATGGACAATGATATTACAATCGCCGCAATTGTTGGGATAAGTTGTTTGCAGTATGTGTGGTGCGCTATTGAGGGCTGCAAGAGGCTTGCTATTGCAAATAAAGAAAGTTTGGTTTGTGCAGGAGAGTTTATTTTGCAAAAAGCCAAGCAATATGGTGTTCAGATTATACCAGTTGATTCAGAGCATAGCGCAATTTTTCAATTGCTTGAGGAAAAAAATTTAGATAAAGTTGAAAAAATTGTAATTACAGCATCAGGTGGCGCACTGCGTGATTATGACCTAAACCAGCTTTCTAGTGTCAGGCCTGAGGATGCGCTTAGGCATCCAAATTGGTCCATGGGTGCTAAGATTACAATAGATTCAGCCACTCTTGCTAATAAAGGTCTAGAATTTATCGAGGCCAAGGTGTTATTTAAAGACCTAGATGTTGATGTTTTGATGCATCGGCAGTCTGTCATCCACGGCATTGTATATTATAAAGATGGGTCTGTTCTCTCGCATATGGGGTCTGCTGATATGAGGGTGCCTGTTGCTTATGCCTTGTCTTATCCTGAGCGTCTTGATATTTTAGATAAAAAGCATTTTGACTTATCAGATGTGTGGCAGCTTACATTTGAAAAGCCAGATTATAAGCGCTTTCCAATGCTGAAAATCGCAATTGATACTGTGGCACTAGGTCTTGGTGCAAGGACATTATTTAATGTTGCAAATGAAGTGATGGTGTCTAGGTTTTTAAGGGGTGAGATAGGGTTTTTAGACATACAGAATAATACATCTAATGTGATGAATGCATTGAACCCACCCATATTAAGCAGTGTGGATGATGTAGAGCGGTATTATTTTGAATTATTGAATATTTTATAATTTTTTATGGTAAATGTGATGAAGAAGGCAGCAATATTATTTCCAGGGCAAGGATCGCAATATATATCAATGGGTAAGGAGTTGTATGATGCATTTGATGAGGCAAAAAATATTTTTAAAATAGTTGATGAAATTTTGAAAATGCACTTAAGCACCATGATTTTTTATGGTAATATTGAAGAGCTAACGTATACACAAAATGCACAGCCAGCAATTATGACTGTTTCAATTGCAGCTATTACGGTGCTTTTAAAGCAAAGAGGGTTGTCTTTAACTGAGATTGCAGATTATGTATGCGGCCATTCATTGGGGGAATACAGCGCTTATATAAGCGCTGGTAGTTTTTCTATAGAAGAGGGTGCTTTTTTATTAAGACAAAGGGGTGATGCTATGGCCAAATGCGCTGAAAAAAATGATGGTGGTATGCTTGCTATAATTGGAGCGCATATTGATGATGTAAGTCTTTTTGTAAAAGATGCATCGAGCTTTGGTGTGTGCTCTATTGCAAATGATAATGGGGCGCAACAAGTTGTAATCAGTGCAAGTAGTGCTGCAATTTTATGGATGAAAGAAAATGCTTTAAATTACGGCATAAAAAAAGTGATACCACTTAATGTCTCTGGTGCTTTTCACAGCATCATGATGAGTGATGCAGCAAAAGTGATGAGCTTAGCATTAGATGCCGTTGATATTAAAAAGTCTATCTTACCTGTAATTAGCAATTATGATGTAAAAAACCACATTGAGGCTCAAGATATAAAACATTCACTAGTTGGGCAAATTACATCTACTGTCAGATGGAAGCAGACTATGGAGTATTTATATGAAAATGGTGTGAGGCACTTTGTTGAGGTAGGTCCAGGTAAAGTTTTAAGTAGTATTGCAAAAAGAATGTTTGCAGATGTTGTGGTATCAAATGTATGCGTTCCTGAGGATATAGAAAAAGTGGAGTTTAGGATATAAAAAAATATTAATTATTGATTCAATATGAGGTAAAAAAAATGTTTAATTCTTTAAAAGAAGGTTTGAAAACAGCATTTTCTAAGATAGCAGCGGGCAAAAAATTAACTGAAGGAGATGTAAATGAAGCTTTAAAATTAGTGAGAAATGCATTGCTAGAAGCAGATGTTGCATATGATGTGGTGGAAAATTTTTTGCTTGAGGTGAGGAAAAAAGCTGTTGGTGAAAATGTTATCAAATCAGTAAAGCCAGTGGATATGGTGATTAAAATTGTCCATGATGAAATAGTTGCATTGCTTTTAGCAGATCAGCAAGAGCTAAATTTAAAGGGTAAGGCTCCTGTTGTGTTGCTGATGGTTGGACCCCAAGGGTTTGGTAAAACCACAACAAGCGTGAAGCTTGCAGCTTTTATTAAGAACAAAATGAAAAAATCTCCACTTGTTTGCTCTTTAGATGTGTATAGGCCGGCTGCGCAAGAGCAGCTTGAGGTTATGGCGAAAAAAGCAGGGGTTGAATCTCTGCCGATCGCAAGTGGTGCAAAGCCCATTTCGATTGCAAAGGATGCGTTGTCTTTTGCAGCTAAGCGATTGCATGATGTTGTGATTTTAGATACAGCTGGTAGATTGCATACAGATGCTGAGATGATGAATGAGCTTAAAGAAATCAAAAAACTTACTAATCCTATAGAAATTTTATTAGTTTGTGATGCAATGCTTGGGCAAGATGCAGCATTAATTGGTAAGAATTTCAATGATGCTCTTGGTATTACTGGTGTAATCATGAGTAGGGTAGATGCAGATACAAGGGGAGGAGCTGCATTATCTATGAAGAAGATTTCGGGCAAATCTATTAAATTTATTGGAACTGGTGAAAAAATTAATGATTTTGATGTTTTTCACCCAGACCGTATTGCATCAAGTATATTAGGTTTTGGTGATATTGTAACACTTGTAGAAAAGGCTCAAGAGTCTGTTGATGAAGAGCAAAATCAAAAAATGATGCTTAGAATGCAAAAGGGTATTTTCGATTTTAATGATATGTATAGACAATTAAAGAGTGTGGGAAAGCTTGGTGGTGTGGCTAAAATTGCATCTATGCTTCCAGGTATTGGTGGTGGTAATTTTGATGCTATGTCATCTGAAATCACCAAGCAGACAGTGATTATACAGTCTATGACTAAGGTTGAAAGGCGTGGTCCTGAAGTGTTGAATCCCTCTAGAATCAGCAGAATTGCAAAGGGAGCAGGTGTTAATGTTTCAGATGTCAAACAGTTGATTAAAAAATTTGAGCAATTTAAAAAGGCGTTGAGGCAATTTTCAAAATTGACACCACATGATCTAGAAAGAATGCAAAGGATGATGAATATTAAAGGAAATTGATGATGAAAGAGCAAAGTAAAAAAAACAATGATAGTCTGAAAAAAAAGCAAGAAAAACTTTCGAATTCTCTGAGAATGAATTTGATTAGAAGAAAGAAGTTAAAAAATCTCAATGCTAAAAAAGAGGTTGATAAGTGAAAAATTTATTTGTATGTCTAACGGTGTTAAAATGCCTGATACTTAGTGGTTGTGGGCATGAGATTTCTGTGCATGGATATAATTTTGCCAGCGCAAAGCCGGAAGTTTTAGAGGTTGGGAAATCTACCAGTAATGATGTGTTAAATGTGATGGGTACACCTAGTGCGCAGATGGAATTTGGAAGCAAGAAATTCTCTTACATCTCAACAAAAATGTCACAATCTGGTGTTTTTGCATCAAAAATCTTGGAACAAAATGTTTTATCTATAGATTTTGATAAAAACGACATTGTTTCAGCGATTCGCTATTATAACTTGGATGATGCAAATAATATAATAGTTGCAAGGGAGTTCACTGAGATTAAAGGCAATACTTTAACGCCTGTGCAGCAGATATTGACAAACATTGGTAAGTATCGTAAAAAATAAGTGTGATTTATAATAATCCAAGTGGTATTCATGTGATAAGATTTGTTATGGTTTTGGTTCTTATAATGTACAAATGCTGTGCGTTGGCTGTTGTAAATTTAGATGTATTCTATAATGATTTGGCTTTAAGTCCTGGTAAAGATGATTTTGGTTTTCCTATGATGAAGCATGGGAAAGGTTTTAATCAAGGTAGCGCTCTGGATTTTGCCATTAGTTATAAGATTGATGATGCATCTAAATTCATGTCGCATCCTACATTGTCACCTAGGCATTATACTAGTGATAAGTCATCATTATCATTGCAGCCAGAATTCATTTCAGTTGGCATTAAAGTGCCTATAAAATAATAGATCAAAGAATTATAAATTTTAAAAAGGGTTTAAATATGTTTATAGAAGTTCAAGAGACGCCTAATCCTCATACACTAAAGTTTATTCCTGGTGTAGTGGTTCTAAGGAATGGTATTAAGAGTTTTACTGATATACAGGATGCGAGCCTATCACCTTTTGCGCAGGCTCTCTTGCGTATAGATGGTGTGAAAGGTGTGTTTTTTACTCAAGATTTTATTACCATTACTAAAGCAGCAGATCAGGATTGGTCTTATTTAAAAACCATTATACTTTCAAGCATTGTGGATAATTTTGTGGGAGGGACTGCTGTATATTTATATGAGTTGGAGGAAAATGGTGTAGGTAGTGATGTGAGCAAGACAGATCTGGATTTACAGATCATTGATATGATAGAGCAGCGTGTTCGCCCTGCTGTTGCACAAGATGGTGGGGATATAGAGTTTTCACATTTTGATGAAACAAGTGGCACTGTGTATGTAAGATTGCAGGGTTCGTGTTCTGGCTGCCCTAGCTCTACCATTACTTTAAAAGATGGTATAGAAAGAATGTTGTCGCACTATATACCTGCGGTTAAATATGTTGAGGCAATTACTTGATTATGAAAACCATATTGCCATACCATCATGAATTAATCAGGAAGGCTATACACATCAGCTCGATATGGATGGTGTTTGCTGTTATGTATCTTTCATATAATCAGTATGTCATGATATTTTTTATTGTGTCTATATTTATGATATTCTATGAGTATATAAGGCGCAGTGAGAATTTCAAATGGGGGTTTATATATAAGATTATTTTTAAAATTAATAAATGTGTTTTAAGAGATAAAGAGGTTAATGGTTTGACAGGTGCTACATATTTGGTGTTAACAACTGCTTTATGCGCTGCAATCTTTCCTCATCAATGCGTTGCTATTGCTTTGTTGGTGACGTTAATTGGCGATGCTGCTGCTGCAATCTTTGGGCGAAAATATGGTGCTGAAGGTGTGGCAAAATCATGGGTTGGATCTATGGCTTTTTTCTTTTTCTCTTTTATTTCGGTTGTATGTTTTGGGAAGATTGAGGGATATAGTGTTGATTTTTTAATGACAGCTGCATTCATTTCTTTAGTTGGCATGTTTATTGAGAGGTGTGAGGTTTTAGATGATAATTTTACAGTAATGTTAGGGGTTTCTTTTTTGCACTATAGCGTGATAAAATGGCCGTATATATTAAAATCATGTACATTTACTAAAATATATGCTATAATATAGAAAAAATATAAATCAGGTAATTAAGATGAAAGGCAAAGAGAATGATTCGACAGAAAAAAAAGTCTATGGAGATATCAAATTAATACATCAAATACTCAAATTGTCTAAATCACCTTATTCATTCCCAGGACAAAGTGATATTTCAGCATATATTGAAGAGTGCAATCCTGATGGTAATAGCCAAATACAAACAACCGAAGATATGATTGCCGTGCTAAAAGCTGAGATAGACAAGTTGACTTTTAATCCACAAGCTGCTATTCAATCTGGAACCAGACTTTATCGGTTATTCAGGTATAACCTCTGTATACCACCAGAAAAAAAGGATGTTCTTATACGCCTCTTAGAATTAGGATATGTGAAGATAGAAAATGGTGTTGTATCGGAATGTTATCAATGTGATGGTGATCCTTATACACCTTATGATCAAATATTGTGTGCAGAATATGCTAAAGGTATTGATCCTAATATTCCATATAAAGATATTGCGGAGTTGGTAGATGAGATACCTTCATATGACCTTACCATATACAATCAACTTCATGAGAGGTATGGACGGTGTAAAGCATTTCTAGAGAATGCTCAGTCATACATAATGCATCAAGAAGAGAAGTGTAAGAATCAAAAACAGGATGAGAAAATTGAAATAGTTAATCAAGACAAAACAGTTGAACTTAATACAGAAGGCCAGGAGAAGTCAAGAAGTCATGGTATGTACAATGTTAGAGCTGCGTTACTAGCAATTACAGCAGTTGCAATTGCTATACCCATTATTAATAGAGGAGTATTTAGCGCATACATGAAGGCAAATGATGCAGTAAGATTTACAATGAAGTGCTTCAGCACGGCTTCAGATTATGTCACAAGAAATGCCATAGATGCTTGCAACACTTTCTTTCGGAAATAGATTTATAATTAAAACCAGGAATTTAGGAATATAGCAAAATTATTTAAAGATCTTTTTAATTTTATCTCTTATTTTTTCAAAAAGTGTAAAATCGTGGTTTAATTGGCATACATATGTGTTAGAAATTCTGTCATGCCAGCATCTTTTTTTGCTATCAAAAATAGAGAGAAAAATTCCAAGAAATAATGGCATTGTTGAGATAAAATAACCAATATATCTGGCAAAACACTGTTTATATGTAATTGGTTGTTCGCTATTTGAGATAATTTTACATCCCAAAAGCCATTTTCCAGGCGTCATGCCTGTACAATTTTTCCATAAAAAAACAAGAATAATGCCAGAAATTGCAAAAAATATAATTTGAATAGAGATATATTTTAAAAAAAAATTATATTCCACCAATTTATCAATAAGTAATCCAGAATCTATAGTATCACTCTGTATATCGGAAGAAATTTCTTCAATTATTTTGAGTATATTTTTATCTTTATAAATAAATCTTTCTAACACTTGCATAAAAGGAGTAAGTATCACTGAAATCAAGATAAAATCAATACTAGTAGCAATCACTCTTTTGCTAATCGATGAATATTTGCTTATCATTTTTTATTCCTCTTATATACCAATAGTTTTAACACCGCCCATATATGGCAGCAATGCAGATGGTATTGTTACACTACCATCAGAGTTTTGATAATTCTCCATGATGGCAACAATTGTTCTTCCTATAGGCAGCGCAGAGCCATTTAGAGTGTGAACAAAGTGATTTTTCAATCCTCTAAATTCCTTATATTTTGCATTAATCCTGCGAGCTTGAAAATCCTTGCAATTAGAACAACTTGCTATTTCTCTGTATTTATTTTGACCAGGCATCCACACCTCTATATCATAAGTTTTTGAAGAATGAAACCCAGTATCTCCCGCACATAAAAGCATTACTCTATATGGTATTTCTAATTTCTTTAACAACGACTCTGAAACATCACACATTCTTTGGTGCTCTTGCTCAGAATCCTGAGGGTAAGTAATACTTACAATCTCAACCTTTGAAAACTGGTGTAGTCTTATCATACCTTTTGTATCTTTCCCTGCACTACCAGCTTCAGACCTATAGCACTGGGTATGCGAAGTAAATCTAAGAGGAAGGTTTTCTTGTGGTATTATTTCACCCATTACCATATTTGTTAGTGTAACTTCTGATGTGGATATTAAATAATGCCCAGTTGTTGTTTTAAAAAGGTCATCCTCAAATTTTGGCAGCTGTCCTGCCCCATAAACAGCGTGTTCTTTTACAAGCTGCGGAACAGAGAATTCTTTATATCCATACTCTTTTGTGTTATGATCTAGCATAAAGTTAATTAAAGCCCTTTCTAATCTGGCAATAAGAGAGCTCATTATCACAAATCTAGACCCTGAAATTTCTGCTGCTTTTTCAAAATCTAGCATCCCAAGTTTCTGCCCTAATTCATAATGGTCCTTTATCTCAAAATCAAAAGATTTAGGAGTGCCCCATGACCTTATCATAATATTGTCATTCTCATCCACACCTTCTGGCACATCATCTTGAAGCATGTTTGGTATCTCTGATAATCTGTAGTTTATATCCGCTTGCTGTTTATTTACAGCATCATCTAATTTTTCTTGTTTTTTCTTTATAAAATCAGATTCCGCTATTAAATCATCTATATTTTCTGATAAAGACTTTTTTTTAGCTATCTCTCTTGCAATCTCGTTTCTTCTGCTTTGACACACTTGTAACTCAGTCATATTATAACGCAATATTTTATCACTTTCTATAAAACTAGCAGATAATTCTGATATATTTCGTTTTTTCATTGCATTATCAAAACTTTCTGGATTTTCTCTGATAAATTTTATATCATGCATAACAACATTACCTTATTTTTGAATTTTATAACATAATAATATAGATATTTCATATAGCAACATCAATGGTAAAGCTAACACTATTTGGCTCATAATATCTGGTGGTGTTGCAATGGCAGAAAAAATAAAGATCATTACTGTAGCATGCCTCCTATATCTTATCATTTCTTTATACTCTATCACTCCAATATGGCCTAATATCACTAAAATTACTGGCAACTGAAATGCTATACCAAATGCAATTATCATACTTATTACTAATGATATATACTCACTGATTTTTGGTTGTAATATCAAATTAATTCTAGCATCTTCAAAATCAATAAAAAATCTCCATGCCATTGGCATAATATAACTATACACCATTATAATGCCTATTATAAACATTGTTGTAGAGAAACCAGCATATAAAATGAAAAATTTTTTTTCTTTTTTAAACAATCCTGGTGCAATAAATGCATATATTTGCCAAAAAAATATAGGAATTGATACAATAAATCCTAAAAAAACACTTGCTTTTATTTTTGTGCTAAAAGCTTCTGTTAAATCTGTATATATCAAGCTTCTATAAATATTTCGTTCTAAAAAAATATTATTCATTGGCTTTAATAAAAAATTAATGATTTCATAAGAAAAATAATAGCCAAAAACACAAAATATTATGTATATCACAACTGAAAGAATTAATCTTTTTTTCAGTTCTGCAAAATGTTCATTTAAAGTTGTTTTCATCAGATTTATTAGATTTTTTTATAATACCTTTTACTTTTTTTACATCATAAACTTTTTGAGAATTCCCTTCTTCATCTAAAATTACATCAACAAAATCATCTTCTATCTGAATTTTTAAATAATTTACAAATTCATTATAAAATTCTTGAATTTTAGTGAAAAAATCTTTTATTTTATGAATAAATTGCACTATTTCCTTAATATCAAAGATTAAAAAAGAAATCAATAAAACTACTAATACTTCACCAACAGAAATTCCAAACACTTCTTCTATTCAACATCATTTGCAACATTTTCAGCAATTGTTGTGACATTTGCTGCGTTGTTTCTAATCTTAAGCTCTACTTCATTTGCAATATTAGGATTATCCTTTAAGAATTGTTTCACATTTTCCCTTCCTTGGCCAATTCTTTCAGACCCATAAGAAAACCAAGACCCAGATTTTTCTATTATTCCAGCTTTCACACCCAAATCAACCAGTTCTCCTGTTCTTGATATTCCTTCTGCATACATGATTTCAATATCAGCTATCCTAAATGGTGGCGCCACCTTATTTTTGACAACTTTGATTCTAGTTTGATTTCCTACAACATCATCTGTTGCTTCTTTACCTTTTATTGAGCCTACTCTTCTTATGTCTAGCCTAACTGAAGCATAAAATTTTAAAGCATTTCCACCTGTTGTTGTTTCTGGATTACCAAACATCACGCCTATTTTCATTCTTATCTGGTTGATAAATATGATGATAGAGTTAGATTTTGACACAGATGATGTAAGTTTTCTTAGTGCTTGACTCATGAGTCTTGCTTGTAAACCAACATGGCTATCACCCATTTCACCTTCTATTTCTGCCTTAGGAACTAAAGCTGCAACACTGTCCACAACTATCAAATCCACAGCACCTGATCTTACAAGAGTATCAGCTATTTCAAGAGCTTGTTCACCAGTATCTGGTTGTGAGACTATCAAATCCTGAAGATTTACACCAAGTTTCTGTGCATATACAGGATCTAGAGCATGTTCAGCATCGATAAAAGCACAAACCCCACCTTTTTTTTGCGCCTCTGCTATTGCATGAAGTGTTATTGTTGTTTTACCTGAACTTTCAGGTCCAAATACCTCTATTATCCTCCCTCTTGGATATCCACCACCTATTGCTGCATCTAAAGTTATAGAACCACTTGGAATATAATCAACTTCTATACTAGAAACATCTCCTAATTTCATAATAGAGCCCTTACCATGAGCTTTTTGTATCTGGTCTAAAGCTAATTTTAAAGAAGCCTCTTTACTCATCGAAAAACCTAATTATGTAATAATGGACTGTGCTAGTATAACCCAATCTTTACTAAATAGCAACAGCAATTTTTTATAATGCTGAATTAAATTTAGCTACATATCAAGAATAAAAAAATAATTATTTATATACTTTAGTTTATAGTTTTTATATTGTGCTGTGAATATGTGAATAAACAAATATTCACATAATTATCTACATCATATTAACAAAATTTATAACTCAGTTAAAGTATGGTATAATAAAATCTACACCGTATGTAATTCACAAATTCACAAGTTAATATACAATACTTACTCACATGTTAGTAATGCTGTGAGTAATAGATAAAATCATTGTAAGTAACAGTAAGCAACTATTTAATTAACAATCCAAATCACACTTATTCACATAGTTATAAACAAAGAATTATATATGTTAGTGAGTTTCAACTTTACTTTTAATATTAAAATAGTTAAAAATGGGTAGCTAATATATTTAATCATAAATCAAAGGGTTGCAGGTTTTTATGAGTTCAAATACAAACACGCATTTATTTGCTTCTAATGCTCATTTTATTGAAGAATTATATGAAAAATTTTTAAATGATCCATTATCAGTAGATAAAAGTTGGGTTGAATATTTTAATTCCATCCAAGATAATAGCGAAACAGTGAAAAATAATAAAAAAACTCCTTCATGGAAGAAAAATATCCAAAATATTGATAAATTAGAAAGTAAACCTGATAATTTAACAGGTGAAACATTAGGATTATTAAACAAAGTAAATAATTTGATATTATCTTATAAAATGTATGGTCATACATCTGTTAATCTAGATCCATTAAATTTAAAAAAGAGTATCAAAAATGAAGAATTAGATTATAAATTCTGGGGCATAAATGAAAAAGATTTGAAAATTTCAATAAATTATAAAGATAAATCTTTATCTATAGAAAATATAATATCTTCATTAAAAAATGCATATTCGAGTGCAATAGGTGCTGAATTCTATCATTTATCAAAAAGACAAGAGAGAATCTGGTTTGAAGAAGTATTAGAAAACAGCACAGTAGAATCTATGATAACAAATCAGGAAAGGGTTGATATATTAAATGACCTTGTAGAAGCTGAAATGTTTGAAAACTACCTGCACACAAAATTCCCAGGTGCAAAAAGATTTTCCGTTGAGGGTTTGGAAGGAAGTATAGCTGCACTTAACATTATAATAAAAGAGTCATCTAAACATGATGTAGAGGAGTGTGTTCTTGGTATGGCCCATAGAGGACGCTTAAATACACTTACAAAAATTATGGGCAAGCCATATCACTGTATGTTTGCAGAGTTTAAGGGGCAAATGCCATTTCCATCAGATATGAATGTACCAGGGGATGTAAAATATCACATGGGATATTCATCAGATGTTGTGATAGGTGATAAAAAAATTCATATGACACTTACCCCAAATCCATCTCATTTAGAAGTAGTGAATCCTATTGTTCTTGGAAAAGTAAGAGCAAAGCAAGATATGAAAAAAGATTTAAACAGAAATCATATTTTAGGCATCTTAATTCATGGAGATGCAGCATTCATAGGACAAGGCACTGTTATGGAATCGCTTTCACTATCTCAATTAAAAGCATATCATACAGGCGGCACAATACATATTGTATCAAATAATCAAATAGGTTTTACAACAAATGAAAATGATTCCAGATATGCAAGGTATGCAACTGAAATTGGTAAATTTGCTGATATCCCAATAATTCATGTAAATGGTGATGATGCTGAAGCTATAAACTTTGCATGTAAAATAGCTTGTAGATATAGGTCTAAGTTTAAAAAAGATGTAATTATTGATGTTGTAGGATACCGTAAATATGGCCATAATGAAGGTGATGAGCCTATGTTTACACAGCCACAGATGTATGAAGTAATAAAGAATAAGCGTGCACCTTATGAAATTTATGCAGAATTTTTAATGAAAAATAACATTATCAATAAAGAATTTTTAGATAAAAAGAAAAGTAATTTTAAAATTATTTTAGATGATGAATTTGCAATTTCACAAACCTATAAACCACAAAAAGCAGATTGGTTAGAAAATCATTGGTCTCATATTAAGGCTAATGGTGGGAAACAGGATCCTATAACTGGTGTGGATATAGAAAAACTTAAAGCTTTAGGCAAGAAACTCTCACATTTACCAGATGCTTTTTTAGTCAATCACAAAATAGAGAGGCAAATGGAGGCTAAATCTTTAATGTTTGATGGTGTATCATCACTGGATTGGTCTGCTGGAGAAGCTATTGCAATGGCAACCCTTCTTGATGAAGGGTTTAACATTAGGATGACAGGGCAAGATGTGCAGCGTGGTACATTTTCACATAGGCATGCTGTGATAACAGATCAGAAAACAGAGAAAAAATATTGTCCCCTTAATAATTTAAAGCAAGAGCAAACAGCATTTTTAGAAATAGAAAATAGCAATCTATCAGAGTTTGCTGTGCTAGGTTTTGAGTACGGATATAGCTTTACATCACCAGACACAATAACAATATGGGAGGCTCAGTTTGGTGATTTTGCAAATGGCGCACAAGTTATAATAGACCAATATATTTCATCTGCTGAAGCTAAGTGGTTAAGACTATCGTCTTTGGTAATGTTATTGCCACATGGTTATGAGGGTCAAGGACCTGAGCATAGTTCAGCAAGAATAGAAAGGTTTTTACAGCTTTGTTCTATGGACAATATGCAGGTTATTAATCCAACTACACCTGCATCATTATTTCACTTCTTACGCAGACAAATGCATCAAGAAACACGCAAACCTTTAATAGTGTTTTCACCTAAATCTTTACTAAGACATAAACTTGCTGTTTCGGATTTATCAGAATTTGCAATAGGTACAAAATGCAGTCTGGTCATAGGTGAAAAAAATGTAAAAAATGTTGATGTAAAGGTTTGCATTTTATGTTCTGGTAAGGTATACTATGATTTATATGAAAAAAGAGAGCAGGTTGGAAGAACTGATATAGCAATAGTTCGAATAGAACAGCTTTATCCTTTTCCAGAGCAAGAGCTTGCTTTAGAGATTGCAAAGTATAAAAATGCAAAATTCATATGGTGCCAAGAAGAGCATAAAAATATGGGTGCATACAATTTTGTTTTGCCTTATATAAAGGATGTTATAAAAAATTCTGACATTAAATATGCTGGTAGAAAAAGCTCTGCTTCGCCTGCTGTTGGATATATGAAGCTTCATATGCAAGAACATGAAGAGATATTAAAAGAAATTTTTGGAGAATAATTAATTATTTGAGGTAGTGAGATGTCAGTTGATATAGTAGTTCCACCACTAGGTGAATCTGTTACTGAGGCAACAATTGCCAAATGGCATAAAAACCCAGGCGATATTGTTGCAATTGATGAAATTGTTGTTGAATTAGAAACTGATAAAGTGACTTTGGAGGTTAGTTCTTTAGGAAATGGTGTTTTGTCTAGCGTAGTATTTAAGGAGGGTGATTTAGTAAACGTTGGAGATGTGCTAGGTGTTGTATCTGAAACTAGTGGTGTTGTTAATAAAAAAGTTTCAGAAGAAAAACCTCAAACTTCTGCACCATCAGCTAGAAAAATAGCAGCAGAAAAAGGCATAGATATTTCATCAGTTCAAGGTTCTGGTAGGGATGGAATGGTAATGAAGCAAGACTTAAATAACGTTATAGATACTTATCCTACACAACCTAATAATAAACCTGTAGTAGAGTTTCAGAATAAGTCTAATGAAGTTAGAGAAGAAAGAGTAAGGATGACAAAGCTGCGTAAGACTATTGCGCAAAGATTAAAGTATTCTCAAAACACTGCTGCTATTTTGTCTACATTTAATGAAGTTGATATGTCTGAGATATTTCGTATACGTAAAGCATATCAAGAGCATTTTACAGCAAAGCATGGTGTGAAGCTGGGTTTTATGTCATTTTTTACAAAAGCAGTTGTAAATGCATTGAAAAATATACCATCAGTTAATGCCCAAATAGAGGAAGATGATATAATATACAAAAACTATTATGATATAGGTGTTGCAGTCGGTACAGATGCAGGTCTTGTTGTGCCAGTGTTGCGTGATGCAGATAAGAAATCATTTGCTGAGATAGAATCTAATATTGTTGAGTTAAGTGTTAAGGCAAAGCAAGGAAAACTTTCAATGTCAGATATGACAGGTGCAACCTTTACTATCACAAATGGAGGTACGTACGGGTCTTTATTGTCTACGCCAATTATAAACCCACCGCAATCAGGTATTTTAGGGATGCACAATATAGTTGAAAGACCTGTTGCGATATCAGGCCAAGTTGTAATTAGGCCTATGATGTATATAGCTTTGTCATATGATCACAGGATAATAGATGGCAAAGAGGCTGTTACGTTTTTAGTGAATGTGAAGCAGTTAATTGAAAATCCAGAAAAATTACTTTTTGATTTGTAAGGTATGATTATGTATGATGTTGTTGTAATAGGTGGTGGTCCTGCTGGTTATGTAGCTGCTATTAAGGCTGCCCAATTAGGTTTATCAGTTGCTTGCGTTGAAAAAAGAGGCACTCTTGGTGGTACATGTCTTAATGTTGGATGTATACCTTCTAAGGCTCTTTTAAATTCATCTCACATTTTTTTAGAAGCAAAGCATATGTCGGATCATGGGATTAACTGTGATAACTTATCTTTGGACTTAGAAACTATGATGGCCAGAAAAGATAAGGTTGTAGAATCTTTATGTAAAGGTATAGAAGGCTTGTTTGCCAAGAATAAAGTGAAATCTTATGTTGGTTTTGCTAAAGTCAAAAGTGATAATATTGTTGTTGTTGAAAAAAATGGTGAAAAAGAAGAATTATCGGCAAAAAACATTATAATAGCAACTGGCTCTATACCATCTCAAATGGGAGATATTGAATTTGATGAAAAAATAATAGTTTCATCAACTGGTGCTTTAAGTTTAAAAACCGTTCCGCAAAACATGGTGATAATAGGTGGTGGGTATATAGGTTTGGAGATGGCTTGTGTTTGGTCTCGTTTGGGTGCTAATGTTACTGTAGTGGAATTTGCTGATAGGATACTTTCTAATATGGACTTTGATGTATCAAAAGAGATGTATAAGATATTGCAAAAACAGGGCATCAATTTTCAGCTGGCAACCAAAGTTGTTAATGTTGAAAAATACGAAAAAAATGCTAAAATTGAATTAGAATCCGTTAGCGATGGTAAAAAATCAGATATTATTGCTGATGTCGTACTAATTTCTATAGGTCGAAAGGCTTCAACTGATGAGATGGGCCTTAATAATATAGGTGTTAATTTTAACTCTAGAGGCAAAATAGTTGTTGATCAAAATTATCAAACATCTGTAAATGGGGTGTATGCAATAGGGGATGTTATAGATGGTCCTATGCTTGCCCATAAGGCTGAAGAAGAAGGTATTGCCGTTGCTGAAATAATAGCTGGCCAAAAGGGACATGTAAATTACAATGCTGTACCTGGGATTGTATACACATCTCCAGAAGCTGCTTCTGTTGGTAAGACAGAAGATGAATTAAAAGCAGCAAATATAAAATATAAAACAGGTAAATTTCCATTTATCGCAAATAGTAGGGCTAAAACAAATGGTAATACAGAGGGTTTTGTAAAAATTATTGTATCTGAAGATGATAGGATTTTGGGTGCTCATATCGTTGCACATTCTGCTGGTGAATTAATACAAGAGGTCGTTCTTGCTATGGAATTCGGGGCTTCTTCTGAGGATATAGCTCGTACATCCCATGGTCACCCTGGCCTGTCTGAGGCTGTTAAAGAAGCTGCCATGGCTGCATTTAATAAAGCAATTCATATATAGGGTGGTTGGTATATGGATCAGATATTGCAACTGGAAAAAGAGTTTAATGATGATGTGCTGGTAGTTAATAGTATAGCGGATATTGAGGGTTTGAGGGTTAAATTTTTGGGGAAAAGTGGGTTAATTGCCAAATTAATGCAAAATCTTGCAAATCTTGATTTGAATGAGAAGAAAAATTTCGGTATCAAAGTTAATACTCTGAAGAACCATGTATTAAATGAAATCTCAGCAAAACAAGAAAACTTGTTATTATTAGAGCAGCAACAAAAAATCAGCAATGAATATATAGACATCACACTGCCAGGAAGGGAATCATGTGTAGGTGTAAAGCATCCAATTAGTTTTGTAATGGAGGAGCTTAGGTATACATTAAAGAAAATGGATTTTAATGAAGTACATGGGCCTGAAATAGAGAATGACTGGTATAATTTTACGGCGCTTAATATACTGGAAAATCACCCAGCAAGACAGATGCATGATACATTTTATATAGATGATAACATTTTGTTAAGAACGCAAACTTCTAATGTGCAAATACACCAAATGCAAGAACACCAGCCGCCTTTTAGTTTTTATACTATGGGTAAAACATATCGCTCTGATAGTGATGCAACGCACTCTCCAATGTTTCATCAAATCGAAATAGTGCATGTGCAAAAAAGCGTAAGCATTGCCAATCTTAAATATTTTTTAGAGAGTTTTTTAAGGGAGTTTTTTGAAGTTTCAGATCTGCCAATTAGACTGAGATCTAGCTATTTTCCTTTTACAGAGCCATCTATCGAGGTGGATGTTTTGTGTGATAGGAGTAGTAAAGATAAGGTTGTAATAGGTACTGGGTCTGATTGGATAGAAATACTAGGGTGCGGTATTATACACCAAAAAGTCCTCTCTAATTGTAATGTAGACTCAGCTATCTGGCAAGGCTTTGCTGTAGGTGCCGGGATAGAAAGGTTGGCAATGCTAAAATATGGTATACCAGATTTAAGGAAATTTTATGAAAGCGATATGAGGTGGTTGAAAAATATTGGTGCAAATATTTTGAAAAAGACTTTATTTTGATGATAAAATTGTTTTTTGGTAAAAACTTTGATTAAAAATTGAAAATAATGATGTTATTAACTAATCTGAAGGATGCAAAAATATTTATATGTTAGCTATATTTTGGCGTCTATTAGCAAAAGCATTGTATAGAATATTTGCTTTATGGAGTACATTTTTAGTCTCTGTCATAGTTTTTTGTGCTATTATAGTTTTGCCATTATTTTTGTATTTTAGCGGTGATTTGCCAGATTATATGCAGTTAATGCAATATGATCCACCTACAATCACCAGAATATATACATATGATGGTAAATTGATGTCAGAGATTGCAAAGGAAAAAAGAATCTTTCGTAACATCAGCCATATACCAGATGTTGTGATTAAAGCTTTTATTGCAGCTGAAGATCAAAATTACTACACACATCCAGGGATAGATATGAGTAGTATATTTAGGGCTGTTTTTCAAAATATAGTCAATATAGCAAATGACCGTAATCCTGTAGGTGGGTCTACAATTACACAGCAAGTTGTGAAGAATTTTTTGCTTACCAATGAAAAATCTATTAGTAGGAAAATCAAAGAAGCAATTTTAGCGTATAGGATTAACAAGGTTTATTCAAAGGATAGGATTTTAGAGTTATACCTAAATCAAATTTATTTAGGACATGGTTCTTATGGTGTGACATCAGCTGCTTTAGGATATTTTAACAAGGACCTTAAGCATATTTTGCTTCATGAAGCAGCATTGCTTGCAGCATTGCCAAAAGCACCGTCTCATTTGGATCCTGCAAAAGATAGCCAAAGGGTTTTGCCAAGACGTAATTGGGTTATAGATAGGATGTTGGATGAGGGATTCATATCTAAAAACCAAGCAGAGATGGCAAAAAAAATGCCGATAAAACTGGATTCAAGGTTTGAGACGGCTGTTTTAGAAAATGGTTATTATACTGAAAGCACTAGACTGGAGTTAATAGAAAGATATGGATATGATAATGTGTATCAGGATGGATTATCAGTTTATACAAATATTAACACAGAGCTGCAAAAATATGCCGATGAAGCATTACGTAGTGGCTTAATAGAGTATGATAGAAGACATGGGTTTACAGGCCCTATATCTAATGTTAAAAATGACATTGGGTCATGGCAAAGTGCTTTGAAGAAGATAAGCGCGCCAGATGCTATAGGAAATTGGGATATGGCTGTGATTTTGGATTTAGAGCCTGATTATGCAAAAATAGGCTTAAAAAATGGGAGTATTGGCAAAATACTGATCAATAATACTAAATGGGCTAGAAAAAGGCTGAAAAATTCTTTTTTGGGGAAGAGTGTAGATAGTATGAGGGATATTTTTGCTATAGGTGATGTTATACTTGTAAGTAAAGAGTCTGATGGCGTGTATAATTTGGAGCAAATACCTGCTGCAAATGGTGCATTGGTAGTGATACACCCAAAGACTGGTAGAGTTCTTGCGATGGTAGGTGGATATAGTTTTAAGCAAAGCAAATACAACAGAGTAATTCAGGCTTTGAGGCAGCCTGGGTCTGCATTTAAGACATTTGTATATCTTGCAGCTTTAGAAAAAGGGTATGTTCCGACTTCAATTGTAAGAGACTCCCCTATTTCTATACCGCAAGGTCCTGGAAAGCCAGACTGGACACCTAAAAATTATGAGGGGAGAGTATTTTTAGGCCCTATTACAATGCGCAAAGCCTTTGAGAGATCGCGTAATCTTGCAACTGTACATATCATTACGAAAATTGGCGCAAGATCTGTTGGTGAGATAGCAAAGCGGTTTGGTGTGTATGATAAAGCTCCGCCAAATTACTATTCAATGGCCCTTGGTGCTAATGAGACAACATTGATGAAGCTTACTGCTGCATACTCTGTTTTTGCAAATGACGGTGCTTATGTAGAGCCGAGCTTAATAGATAGGGTTGAAGATAGAAGAGGTAGTATCATATACTCGTCAGATAAAAGTGTGTGTAATGGCTGTGGTAATGATGATGTTGCTCCAGAACTGATGATGGAGAGGAAGTATGTTGTAGACAGTAGGACGAATTTTCAAATGCTCTCGATGCTACAAGGTGCTGTAGAAAGGGGGACTGCTATAAGAGCCAAATCTTTGGGCAGGGTAATTGCTGGTAAGACTGGGACGAGCAATGATGCAAATGATACATGGTTTATAGGTTTGTTGCCAGATATGGCGGTTGGGGTTTATATAGGGTACGATGCCCCGCAAACTTTAGGTTCTAAGGAGCAAGGCTCTTCAGTAGCGTTGCCTGTATTTATGAAGTTTATATCAAAAGCGTTAGGGAAGATACCGTCAAAAGAGTTTAGTATACCAGATGGAATTGAATTTATAAGCTGTGATTATAATACTGGTAAACCAGCAATTTTTACCAGAAATGCTGTTATGGAGCCAGTAAAAATAGGTGCACCAGAAGATGCACCAGATATAAGCGTAGAAAATGAGGTAGGTATATTTGAATTGACAGAGGAAGAAGAGTGATAAAGCCATTTTATAACGCTTTGGCTATAATTTTGAAAGAAATCTATAAATGATATTAAAAATCCTGAAAAATAAATCGTAAAGATAGGTTTTTAGAATAATTTTATTACGCTTGACAGTATTACAACCCATAAAAGTGTGATTGGTAAAAATATCTTCCATCCTAATCTCATCAATTGATCATATCTATAACGTGGAAATGCAGCTCTAACCCATATAAATAAAAACAGCACAAATGAGACCTTCAATGCAAACCAAAATATTGGTGGGATAAAGTTCAATGATTGTATATTAAATGGTGGTAACCATCCGCCAAGGAACATGGTTGTTGCAAGAGCACTCATCAGTATCATGTTTGCATATTCTCCCAAAAAGAACAATGCAAATGGCATAGATGAATATTCCACATTATACCCTGCAACAAGTTCAGCTTCAGCTTCTGGTAAATCAAAAGGGTGTCTATTTGTTTCAGCAAGTATTGATATAAAAAACACAACAAACATTGGAAGCAATAATATTTCCTGATATAAAGGCATGTGTTCCTGAGCCATGACTATTGATGCAAGGTTGAGAGTATTAGTACAAAGTAGGACGCAAATTATAGTAAAACCTATTGAAACCTCATAAGATATCATTTGAGCTGCAGACCTTATAGCCCCTAAAAATGCATATTTTGAATTGCTTGCCCACCCTGCGATGATTATCCCGTATACGCCAAGTGAAGAAATAGCAAGTAAATATAAAACTCCAACATTGATATCAGCAATAACAAAAGTGCCAATTGGTATAACTGCCCAGCCGCACATCGCCAAACTAAAAGTTATAACAGGAGCCATCAAAAACAATATTTTATCAGATTTTTTTGGTATAATTGGCTCTTTAAATATCAATTTAACAGCATCTGCTATTGGTTGTAGCAACCCAAATATCCCAACTACGTTTGGCCCTTTGCGAAGCTGCATGGATGCTATTATTTTGCGCTCAGCATATGTTAGATATGCAACAGCTAATAACAACGGTATTGTTAAAGATAAGATTTTTATTACTATTTCAACTGCCAAACCTAGTTCCATTTTATATGCATTAATTCTTATAGACCACTTCTTGTATAAAGTATAAGGTTTTGATTTAGAAGTGCAAGAAAATTAAGCTTGTGTAAAAGCTATTTTTATGCATTAATACTGCAAGAATTTTCAATGCGTATCTATAAGAATTAGAAAGAAAAATGTTTTATTCTTTGTTACATCTATTTTCACAAGATTTTTCTATATTAAATGTCTTTAAATATATTACTTTTAGGTCTATTTTAGCATTGATAACAGCATTTTTGACATGCTTTATGATGGGAGAAGGCTTTATTAAAAGGTTGGGGGCGCTACAAAGAGGTGGGCAACCAATTAGAGATGATGGTCCAAGTACGCATCTTAATAAAAAAGGTACCCCTACTATGGGTGGGATTATGATTTTGATAGCATGCATTATTTCAGCATTAATGTGGTGTGATTTGACAAATAAATTGATATGGATAGCTCTTTTTGTGACAATTTCCTTTGGTGCCTTAGGGTTTTTAGATGATTATTTAAAAGTGACAAAAAGAAATTCTAAAGGAGTGCCTGGTAAAGTAAAGCTAATTTGGCAGTTTTTTATTTCAATTTTAGCAGCAGGATTTGTTTCGTATAGCCATAATACGGATGGTGTTTTGTTTTTGCCATTCTTTAAGGATACAGCCATTTGCCTTGGTGTCATATATCTATTGTTTGCAGCTATTGTGATTACTGGGGCATCTAATGCTGTCAACTTAACAGATGGTCTTGATGGACTTGCAACAGGGCCATTAGTGTTGGCATTTTGTTGTTATGCTGTGATAAGCTATTTGTGCGGCAACATTTTGTTTTCACAATATTTGCAAATTCCTTATACACCTGGTGCTGGTGAATTAAGTGTTCTTTGTGCAGCTTTTATAGGTGCAGGACTTGGGTTTTTATGGTATAATGCACAGCCAGCACAAATTTTTATGGGTGATGTGGGGAGTTTATCTTTGGGTGGTGCATTAGGTATAATAAGCGTGATAGTAAAGCATGAAATATTGCTTGCAATAATTGGTGGTCTTTTTGTAATTGAAGCTTTATCTGTGATAATACAGGTGTTTTGTTTTAAAAGATGGGGTAAGAGACCTTTTCGTATGGCACCAATTCACCATCATTTTGAAAAGCTTGGTTGGAGTGAAAATAAAGTTGTAATGAGGTTTTGGATCATTGCTATTATGTTTGCATTAATAGGAATGGCAACATTAAAATTAAGATAGGTGCAGAAAATTATGAGATGTCCTTTTTTTGCTGGAAAAAACATTGTTGTATTTGGTATGGGCAGAACAGGTATTGCCTCTATAAAAGCTTTAATAAAAAGTAATGCAAATGTTATAGCATCTGATGATTTTCCATTATCACTACTAAATGCCAAGGAGCAAGTACCTGATGTTGATGCAAAAAATATTGATGAAATTAATTGGTCTGTTCAGGATTTTTTGCTTTTAAGCCCTGGTGTGCCATTATATGGTGCAAAAATGCATGCTGTCGTTAAAATGGCAAAGCAAAATCATGTCAAAATTATCAGTGATATAGATGTTTTGTATCTTGCTATGCCATCGGCAAGATACATTGGCATTACAGGAACAAATGGTAAATCTACAACAACAGCGCTGATAGGACATATACTTCAAGAAAATGGTCTAAAAGTACAAGTAGGTGGGAATATAGGCATACCTGTTTTATCATTGCAAAGCGACCAGGAGTCTATATATGTGTTAGAGCTTTCTTCTTTTCAACTAGAGTTGCTTGAGTTTTGCTATCTTGATGTCTCTGTGTTTTTAAATATTACACCTGATCATTTAGATAGGCATGGTGATATGCAGACTTATTTAGATGCAAAGCTTAATATTTTTAGAAGGTTGCAGCAGAAAGGGCAGGCCATCTTTTCAGAAGATTATCATGATCTTAGGGATGTTTGTATTGATTTTACTGAGAAAGTTGGTTTGTATAAACATACTTTTGGTGTGTACAATATAGCTGATGTTTATGTCAATAAGCGCATATTGCATGATAGAATCAATGGTTTATCTTTTGATTTAAGAGAGCATCAATTTCTGCCTGGGCGTCATAATGAAGAAAATATAGCGGCAGCTTATCTAGCTGCATTATCTATGGGATGTAAGCCTGATCTAATTATTAATAGCATCAAATCATTCAAAGGGCTAGAGCATAGGATGGAGTTTATTGGTAATTTTAATGGCATCACTTTTATAAATGATAGCAAGGCTACTAATTCGGATTCTGCATCTAAAGCATTGGTTTGTTATGATAATATCTACTGGATTGCAGGGGGGGTTGCAAAAAGTGAAGGGATTGAATCACTTATACCAATTATCAAAGAAAATGTGAAATTAACTCTGCTTATTGGCGATGCTCAAGAAGAGTTCGCAAAAACATTGTTATTACATAAATTGCCATTTTATAAGGTGGATACCGTCGAAAAAGCTTTAAATTTTTTGAAAAACTTGGCAAATATTGATATTGCGACTGTTTTATTTTCTCCAGCATGCGCATCATTTGATCAATTTCGAGATTTTGAGGACAGAGGCAAGAAGTTTAAAACATTAGTATATCAAATTTTTGGAGACTCATGTTGATGGAAAAAAGGGGTAGGAACAGTTGGCGCAGATGGTGGTGGACGCTAGACATGCAGATGGTGGCCCTTATTTCATGTGTTATGGCAGTGGGTGCGCTTCTTATTACAACAGCTAGCCCATTTGTTGCTGAAAGATTGAAGTTAGGACAATTTTATTTTGTTCACAGGCAACTTGTGTTTTTAATTATATCAGCATTTATTATGCTAATTATTGCCAATTTACCATACAGTAGATTAAAACAATTTATTTCTTTAGTTTTTATAATCACAATACTGCTGATGGTATTTGTTTTATTTTTAGGTGAAGAAGTAAAGGGTGCAAAGCGTTGGCTCTCTATTTTTGGCGTTTCTATCCAACCTTCAGAGATAATGAAGCCAATATTTATATTTTTTGTTGGAACTGTATTATCTGAGAAATTTTCTCGCACTAATTTTCCAGGTTTTACAATAGCTATTGTGCTGTATGGCGCTATAGTAGGACTGCTTTTACTGCAACCTGATTTTGGTATGATTATTACATATACAGCTGTTTTAGTGGCGCAACTATTTTTAGCTGGTTTATCTATATGGTATTTAATAGTGGCATTAATTTTGGGTGTTGGTGGTGCTGTTGCTGCATATCATTTTTTGCCCCATGTTCAAAGAAGGGTTGATATTTTTTTAAATCCTGAGCAAAGTGAAAATTTTCAGGTTGAAAAGTCATTGGAGTCATATATGAGTGGGGGGTTATTTGGTCGTGGTCCTGGTGAAGGCGTTGTAAAAAGTCATTTGCCTGATTCACATACTGATTTTATTTTTGCAGTAGCGGGTGAAGAATTTGGTGCATTCTTTTCATCTTTGATAATTATACTTTTTGCGATTTTAATATTTCGAGTATTGTTTTTGTTGTTTAGAGAGACTAATTTATCTAAAATTTATATATCTGCTGGTATTATTATATTGTTTACTATGCAAGTGATATTTAATATAGGTGTAACGCTCAATTTATTCCCAACAAAAGGCATGACACTCCCTTTTATTAGTTATGGAGGGTCATCTCTTATTTGCTATGCTATTTGTTTTGGGATTCTTTTGAATTTTAGTAAACAAGATATTAGGTTGAACAAATACATGAAGAAGTATTAGCGTGTGAGCGTTCAGGGATTTTTTATAGTAAGGCCTGAACGCTCACACTTGGTCTAGGAGACAGGGCCTACGCATGAAGAAAGTAGCTTGCAGGATAGTTGATAATGACGTCATTATTACATCTAGCAACCTTGCGCAAAGCCTTAATGTTAGTGTATTTGAAGAGTTTTGTCATCTAATTGATACAAATTAAGATTATGAGGTTGCAAAGCTACAAGCCATTTTATAAAGGTTTGGCTATATATATCAGATAATAATACTACTAGCTGTTTTGCACGTGCCAAAAAGGCTTTTGGCACGTTTGGGCTTTCCCCAAACGTAGTGCAAACCAGCCAGGGGCGGGCTAAAGCCCACCGGCCCGCCCCTTTTATCGTAGCATTATTATCAACTCTGCAGAAGCGACGATTCAATTTAAGAGCAGTTATCCAAGAAGTCTACTCTCTATTTGGCTATTTTTTTTCATGCATAGGCCATGATATACGAGAGGAGATCGCTTTATTGAAAGGGATAAGTCCATTTTTGCTTCTGCTAAACTTCAAAACCTTAACCCTTTCCTTGAACTTCAGGCATTACTATAAAAATTCCCTGAACGCTCACGAGATAGGCGCAATGAGTGAAGTCTAGCTAATACTAGGGTGAGATAAGAGCAACGACTCGCAAACTTCAAATCACACTACTATAATGTAGCTGAAGAAGTGGAAGAAGATGTGCTTGTTCAAAAGCTAGACAGTTTTGAAAGAAAATGGTCGCAGATTTTGAATGAATGAGAAAAGAAATGGTTCAAATCAATAGACTTCTTGGGGAAACTCGCTACAGATAAGAAATTTGTAGAAGGCGCAAAACCCAAAGTAGACTCAAATGTACATGAGGATTTGAGCACCGCACAAATTACCCTGTACACCAGAGTTTCTGAACGCTCACAGAAGTTTTATGTCATTTTTGATATACTAGGATATATGTTTGACAACATATGTGATTGGCTTTTATCAGCTATAAATAGCGCATCAGCTGTTTCCACTATAATCAAATTATCAAGTCCAATTGTTGCGACAATAGGTTTAGAGCTGTAAATATAACAATTAGTCGTTTCTCTTAATATTGCATTTGCCCTTACTATATTGCTGCCTTCAGAAGATGGGTAATTGCATTTTAAGAACTGCTCCCAATTTCCAACATCATCCCACTGCATATTGGAGTGTACAACGTGAAGTGACTTGCAGGTCTCCAGCAAGGCATTGTCTATTGAAATGTTGGGCAGATCAGAAAAGCATTGCAAATCAACTCTTGCAACATTTTCAGAGATATTTGTGGCATTTTGAATTGCAATTTTTGCTGCCTCCAAAATATTATAGCAGTAATAACTCATTTCAGATAATAATATAGAAGCCTGAAAGCATAGTATGCCGCTGTTCCATAAAAAGTTTTCTGATGATGATAATAACTGTGCTACCTCATGATTTGGCTTTTCTATAAACCGTAAAACCTGTCCTTTATTATGTTCTATATAACCATAATTGGTGTCTGCTCTAGAGGGCACTGATCCAATCAGGACTATTTTTTGCTCTTCTTTTGCAATATGGCATGCTTCAGCTATAGATTTTTTGAATTCTTCGATATCATCTATGATATGGTCGCTCGGAAAAACTGATATAATAGAATCTGGACCATATTTTTGGCAAATTTGCAAAGTTGAGATTGCCACAGATAAGGCTGTATTTTTTCCTTCGGACTCCAGTATATAATTTACATCTGAGCTTTGAAGAATTTTACTACATTCATCATTTACATCTTTGTACAGAGCGTTACTTGTGTTGATATTTACCGATAAAGGTGAAAAGAGCGCTGCACGAATCAGAGCTTCACCTAAAAAACTTTTGGCAGAAGGGTCAAATTTTAACAGATATTTTGGCGTGTTCTCATTAGTCAGAGGCCACAACCTAGTGCCTTTTCCCCCAGCTAGAACTAATATATGCATAAAATGTCTCTTTTTAAATTAGAGCATTCAGTCTTTTAATATTTAATCACTAAATTGTCAAGATATTTTTATTAAAAATTTCTGACCAAAGACGAAGTATTACAGTAGCCATTCGTATAAAGGTTTGGCTATAAAAATCTTTCTAAAGGAGCACTTTTTGATAAGAGATCTAATTACAGTTCAAGTAGTACTGCTCCTGCTGCAATGCCAGCACCTAATGCTGTCATCATTATTTTATCTGACTTTGCAAATTTATTATCTTTGCAATAATGGGTAAATGCAAGCGGTATAGATGCAGCAGATGTATTACCATGCATAGCAATGCTAGAGATCATTTTCTCTTGGCTAATGCTCAGACGCTCTGCTATTGCATCGATAATTCTTTGATTGGCTTGATGCGGTATCACCCAATTGATTGAATTAATATCTACGCCATTAGAAGAAAGTAGATCAGCAGAAATAGATGACATTTTATCCACAGCATGCCTAAAAACCTCACTGCCTTTCATGCAGATGTAGCGCTCATCTTCTTGTTGGTTGACAAATAAAATATTATTTAAATGGCTGAAATTCAAAATTTTTGAACATAATATTCCGTTATTAACATCTGCTTGCCCCTCTAGTATCATAACACCTGCTCCATCTGCAAATAACACGCATGTATCCCTTTTTGCCCAGTTAATTAGCACTGACATCTTATCAGCGCCAATTACTGCAACTCTTTTGCACGATTTGTTTTTAATCATAGCATCAGCAACAGAGAGCGCATAAACAAACCCAGCGCATGCAACATTTATATCAAAACACCAAGGGTTAGAATTTGCCTTTAATTTGCTGCAAATGATAGAGGCTGTAGATGGAAACACTAAATCAGGCGTAGAGGTAGCACAAATAATGCCATCAATAGTGCTAGAGTCTATGTTATATCTAATACATGCGTCATTTACAGCATTTACTGCCATGTCAGATGCGCTCTGGCCATCTTGAGCGTAATGACGAAATCGAATACCAGTCCTAGATTCTATCCACTGATTACTTGTATCAACGATTTTAGCTATATCATCATTGCTAACAGGCTCCCCAGGCAAGAAAGAACCTTCTGCTATGATTACCGATCTAAAAGACATAAATTTACCACTTATTCAAAACCAAAACTCTGCTTCAACTTAGATATAATACTGGAGCCAAAATCACTCACACTTTCCACACTCTCAAGCATACTAGTGATATCTTTGTTAATGCCATCTTCCACCAAAGAAACGGCAACTTTAATAGAGTTGCAAAATGCCACTTCATCAGCAGAGCCATGGCTTTTTACTACAATACCGTCTAGTCCAATTAGCATGGCGCCATTGTAGTTTCGAGGGTCTATGGAGGATAGAGATTTTTTCAACCCTTTTTTTGCCAAAAAAGCACCGAGTTTGCTGATGAAATCGCTATTTAAGCCTTTTTTCATATACTCCATGCATGTTTTTGCCACACCTTCTGCTATTTTAAGGGCTATATTGCCAGTAAAACCATCGGTTACAACCACATCAACAACACCAGAAGAAACATCATGACCCTCAACAAAGCCATAAAAATTCATATCACTCTCTTTAAGCATAGAAGCCAATTTTTTGTCGACTTCTCTTCCCTTATAATCTTCAGTCCCCATATTCAAAATACCAACAGATGGATTGCCTCGCTTGAGCACTGCCTTTGCAAAACATACGCCCATTACAGCAAACTGCATCAAGTGATCTGCATCGCATTGAGAATTTGCACCAAGATCAAGCATCACACTGCCGCTTTTACGATTAGGGAATATAGAAACTATTGCTGGTCTTTTAATGCCAGCAAGCATGCCAAGACACATCTTAGAAATCACCATAAGAGCGCCAGTATTTCCCCCAGAGATGCATGCATGAACTTCCAGAGATTTAACTGCTTCTACAGCTGAACGCATGCTAGTGCCTGCGCTGCTACGCATGGCTTTAACAGGTGGGTCATCATCATGGACTACGGATGTTGTATTTTTTATTTCAACATATGGCAGAATATCAGGAAAAGCTTTGAGCTCTTTATATATTCTACGTTCATCGCCAAATAGCAAGAATTTTACATCAGAGCGTTCATTGCAAAATGTCGATATACCTCCAAGGACGCTTTTGGGCGCATTTGCCCCACCCATTGCATCTATACTAAGTGAGAACTTACAATGCATATCTCTAAACCAACCTATTTGCTAGTAATATCCTGAGAATCTACAGATATATCGTTATCATCTTGAATTCTAGCCATTGCTTTTTTGAGGTGTTTTGGTACAAAAACCTGCTTGCCCTTATAATATCCATCGCTCAAAGAAACATGGTGAGAAAGCTTTGGAGCACCTGTTTTTGAATCATATGACACCTGAATTGGCGCTACTTTATCATGAGAACGCCTCATATTCCTTCGAGACGGACTCGTTTTCCTTTTTGGTACGGCCACTTTATTACCTTTAAAATAGTTTGTGAAGCCAGTATGGTAATATATTTTTTAGAAAAAAGCCACAAGAATTTTTAAAGCCAAGCGCAGGGCCATTAAATTCTCGATCGAAAAAACGATCTGAAGGCTTGATAAGTCTAAGGATTGCGCTATTTTATAATTTCAGTAAAAACAAAAAAATAGCGCTATGAAAAATATACTATATTACTTTGG
>JACCDK011339677.1_pt1 | contig 38885 bp, 39 predicted proteins | sample 7445871 | NCBI WGS metagenome assembly JACCDK01 (sample SAMN15323436, study PRJNA562643) | freshwater metagenome | isolation source: river surface water | place: USA:Blue River Watershed | collected 2017-08-15 | reverse complement strand
CAATTCATAATTTTATCAAAAAGTATTGAATTTGTTGAATGCACTATTTCAACTTATTATCTACTATTACCTAACAAGAAACTGATAATATTACACAAAAAAGGGGCAAACGCCCCATTATAAATTCAAGATAAAATGCTGAGTTGTGTGGACCACACTAATTATAGGGTGCATTTCGATTAATTATCAGTGAGTTAAGGTTATAATGCTCGCCAAATTGCGCACCATAAATGGAAAGATTAATTACTCTATTTAGTTTTTACACCTTATAAAGAATAGCCAATGACCTATTAATTCATACATATGAAGATTTACATTTTCCTCGATATATATATCATCCCTCTCATTATTTTGCGCCCATACTATAATACCAGTTTTTAGTTTATCTACCCCAACGGCAACACGTCGAACCATCATCATTCTGGTTGTATAACGCTCAGCAAGAGCCAACAAATAACCCATTTCTGCCTTAAAATATCTATCAAATTAGATAAATCGCCTAAACTTAATTTCCGTAAGACCCCTCCAATTCTTAACAAATAGGATACTGGGTTTTCTAATAAATGAGTAGCGACACTCGGAGTATTCTTCTTCATTCTTCTAAACTTGTAGATAATGAGTAAGGTATAGTTTACACCTACACGCTTTTGTTTGAAAAATATATAAGATCCGTCTTCTATGAATATGGCCAAAGCCAAATCTTGAAAAATTGGCGTTGATGTAATCTGTTGATAGTCATATTTAGCTGATTACGGAATTTAGAAATAATAAAAAGTAATTTAAAAATATTAAGGTAGCCCATATCCAGAAGAACCGAAGCAACCCACTTTATTTGACCCACTAGCTTCGAATGAAGTAGAATTTAACTCATCAAAATTACTGATATTATATTCGATTTGGAGACCTAGTTTTTCAAGCTCACTTAAAATGTCTTTATTAAATAGGCCAAATATTTGATTCACCTTTTGAAGTAATTCTGTATAAATACCCCTGATGGTTATTTCAACTGTTTCACTTTTAAAAGTTTCAATATCCTCCCAGAAATTATCTTTGTGATTCCAACCGCCTCTATCAAGCGAATCAACTCCTAAAATGGGAATTAATATTACTCCATTTTCCTCGAAAATAAACGGTAATGCTTTCCCATGAATAATAAGATGCCGTTTATGATAAATAATTCTTAAACTTGAAGTACAGTCTTTAGAATGATTAGTAATCAAACACAATTCACACTGATTTAAATTATCAAATATCCTTCCAACGTGACCAAAAAATAAGATCAATAGATCTTGAAGATCTAAAAGATCATTTATATTTATAATTGACTTATTAGTATTTTCATATTTTTCTACCAACCTCTTTAGTAGGATAAGAGATTGAAGAACTGTATATGAATGCTGAGAAAATTTTACTCTCTTTTTATTTCGTTCGAAATCGTAACCTATAATTGGGGCAATTTTATTTTTCCCAACATTACCAATAAAATTTTGCCATACTAATTCATAGGTCCTAAAATTTTCAATTATAAAATTTGCATAAGACCTTTCTAAGGAATCACCATTGTTTATTAACGTGTATTTCATAAATGAAATGATTAAGTCAAGAATTCAGTTATTACTAATCTTTTTTAAAACATTCATGCCTAAATAATATTTGCGCAAATTACTTTATTTTAATTATCAACAAGTATGTTATATATTACCTCTTTTTAAGGCCCTAGTAAACAGTAAAACAGATTATCCTCATTAACAAAAAAAGCCCGCCATCTGCGAGCTTTCAATTAATACAATTTATGTTAAAGGCTCACTCCCATTAAACTCTTCCATCGTAGCATGTCCATCAGCGCTAATCCCTTTACGTTGAACAACATTCAAAAATGTCAACCATAAGATTTTCATATCTAATAAGAATGAAACCTTTTCTACATATTCAACGTCTAATATAAATTTATCCTCCCAACTTAACGCATTGCGCCCGTTTACTTGGGCCCAGCCTGTGATGCCAGGCCTTACATTATGTCGTCTTGTTTGTTCCGGGGTATAGCGTGTTAAATATTGTGTAAGTAATGGCCTTGGGCCAACTAAACTCATATCACCCTTAATAACATTAATCAATTGAAGCAATTCATCAATTGACAATCCTCTAACGATTTTACCTATTCTAGTAAGTCTAACTTCATCCGGCAAAAGATTTCCATCTCTATCTCTGCCATCATGCATTGTCTTAAATTTTAATATGGTAAAAGGCTTACTTTGATACCCGGGTCTCATCTGAAAAAACAATGCATCTCCTTTATTGACTATTAGTAATAAGAAAAAGCAAGTAAATATGATAGGTAAAAAAATTAACAACAAAATTAATGCTGCAATAAAGTCTAGGATTCTTTTAAAATAAAACTTATACATTAACTCTTATGATATTTAATAAAAATATGATCCAAACTCTCAAAGATTCGATCAAACTCTTCTTCTGTTAAGTTAGACCCACTAGGTAAGCACAATCCATCCTCAAATAACTTGTCTGATACACCGTTAATATAGCTTTTACAATTAGCGAATACAGGCTGTTGATGCATAGGCTTCCAAAGTGGCCTAGATTCAACATTTTCTGCGTCCAATGCTAATCTGATTATTTCTCTTGTCAATCCATTATTAAGTTTAGGATCTACAAGAATACAAGTTAGCCAACGATTAGAGTAATAGCCATAAGGCTCCTCTTGAAATTTTATGTTAAATCCTTTTTTGTTTATACTTGAGAAATATGAAATATATCGATTATAATTCGCTCTCCTAGCATCAACTCGATCTGCTAATACTTCCAATTGACCTCTGCCAATGCCAGCTAATACGTTTGACATCCGATAATTATACCCAATATGTGAATGCTGATAATGAGGGGCAGCATCTCTAGCTTGAGTCGCTAGAAAACGAGCTTTTTCAATCATTTCTTTGTTATTAGAAAGTAATGCCCCTCCACCTGAAGTAGTGATAATTTTATTACCGTTAAAACTTAGTATACCAAATTCCCCAAAACTGCCACAAGGTTTATCATTGATATTAGACCCTAAAGCTTCTGCAGCATCTTCAATAACAGGAACATTGAATTCTTTTGCAATTAAAAGTATTTCATCAATTTTAGCAGGCATTCCATACAAATGTACAGGAATGATGGCTTTAGGTAATTTACCATTCTGTTTGGATTCTTCCAATGCAGACCTTAACAATACAGGATCCATATTCCAAGTATCGATTTCAGAATCTATAAATACAGGAATAGCACCTTGATAGGCAATTGGATTAGCTGAGGCTGAAAAAGTAATTGATTGACAAAATACTATGTCACCTGACTTAACACCCAATAAAATTAAAGCTAAATGAATTGCTGAAGTCCCAGATGACAATGCTGCTGCATGGTTAGATTTCGTTTGAACTTGAAGACCTACTTCAAAAGCATTTACATGAGGACCAAGAGGAGCAATCCAATTGCTTTCAAACGCCTCATTTACATATCTTAGTTCATTGTTACCTATATGAGGGGAAGAAAGCCATATTTTAGTTTTCATTTCTGAGTATTATTTCTTGAAAAGAATTTATAATGAATTGAGGTAAAAAATCTTTTTGAAGGTCAAAATTTTGACTATGGACATTTTGACCTCGATCTAAAATGCAAATTGAAGTCCACCCTAACTTATTAGGTGTAATAAAATCTTTTTGGGGATTGTCGGCTATATAAATAAAGTTTTCTGGGAGTTGATCATTCATGACCAATCTGTAATTAACTTCTGATGGTTTTTCAGAATTCACTTCCTCTGAAATAACAATACTTTTAAATAAATAATCTATTCCTAATGCTTTTAATTTATTCCTTTGTGTTATAGATCTCCCATCGGTTATAAGAGACATCTCGTATCCATTAGAAAACAGCGTGTCTAAAAAAACTTTAGAGTCCTTATATAATTCGATTGAAGGAATATGGTATCGATAAACATCTAATACCATTTGAATAGTTATTTCATTATTTGAAACATTAATGATTTGATCAATCCAATTTTTTCTGTTGTTTAATATTGAATCAAGTGAAATATGTTTAATTTCAAAATAATTGTAAACGTATTCAATACCTGATTTTTCAAAATCTCGTTCTGAATATAAAGTGTCATCTAAATCAAAAACAAATATTTTACTAGTAGGTAAAATCATTTTGATCTAAAATTACTTCAGAATCAAATCTTAACATCACCCGATTCTCAATCCAATTATCATTAAAGTATATTGTATCATTCATAATATATTCCTGAATAATATATCCAGGATAATTGGCTCCAGAAGCATATGATAAAGGGAATCCTCCACCAAATCGCGGATTTATTTCAATCCCAATTATCTCGCCAGTAACTTTTCCAATAAAAACCTGAATGGTTATACACCCTTTTGCTCCATTTATGTACTTTAACCTCTTCTTAAGTATATCATAGAAATCAAGTTTCTCCGTTCTCCCCTTACTAATTTCTCCTCCTCGAACCTCTATTCTCCGTCTTGGAACAAGGCACTTTAAATCACTATTCTTATCATAATAAGCATCAATTGTAAATTCATAAAAATTAGTTGGATTAATATACTCCATGTACATTAGCTTAGGGTTATTCAATAAAGAATCCGTTAGCTCCTCTTTGCGCTTTATAAGAAATATATCTTTACTTAGACTGCCATCATAAGGTTTAATAAATAAAGGGAAAGATGGGTCTTCTTTATTAATTGCACGTGGAATATTAATCCCTATTTCATTAAATAATAAATTTGTTAAACGTTTATCTCTGCATTTTGAAATAAAATCAAAATCTGAAATAATAATCTGAATATTATTTAATAAAAATAGTTCTTTGGCTTTAGACAGTATGAGAAGTTCAGAATCAATTGTGGGAATAATCAGTTTAATTTTGTGTTTCAAACATAATTCAAGTAATATATTTATATAATCTCGACTTTCAATTGGAGGTACTATAAAAAAACCATCTGAAATTCTACAAGCGGAAGACCATTCTGGATTAGCATCGGTCGTATAAATTTTGCCATTATTGTCTATTTTAGAAATTTCAGTCTTAAATGCTTTAGTAAGTGAAACTCTACGACCAGCCGACGTAATTAATATATTATTCATAAATCTTAATAAAGGCGCATAATACTATTTTTTTGTACTTAAGCTTCTCTTTGTCAAGCCATGAAATATTCGCTTAAAATAAAACGAAAATAAGTCAATAAATGAGTTTAAACCATAAACCTCTTTAATATATGTTTTATTAGGGAACATATTTTTAATCAAAGGACCAAAACCATCATATAAAAGAGACACAAAAATAATATATTCAAACTTATTCCATTTTCGATCATCTGGGTTAAAAAGCCCAACTGATTGAAGCCAATATGATATAACTTTTACTTTGAATTTGCTTGGCATAATTTTGTTTAGTACAGTCAATGGTATGGGTGTATCCAACAATTCCCTTGCAAGCGCTAATGAGAAAAAAACAGATGTTTTTAATTCTAGTTTTTTTACCTTTTCAATGAATAAATCCCAATCAATTATATTACTTCTTACAATTCTATCCACATCAGTATGCAATCTAAATCCTGGAGAGCGCACATAAGAGTGCTTAGCAGTATGTAGTGCAACTTGTAATAAATTATCTTCAGGAGATAATATACGTACGTAACTATTTAATATTTCTTGTGAATTATCAATTAAATCAGTCGCATTAGGCTCAATATCAATTCTTATCATTCTCCCTGCAACTGGACGCCACTGTAATTCAAACCATAATAAACGTCCTGATTTTAAGACTTTACAATATTCAGCTCCTCCGCCTAATTCAGCTAAATCAATATCGTCTTCTTCTAATTCAGAACGAAATTTAAGTTTATATCCAATACTAAGTAATATGTGATGTGCTTTTTTGAAATGTAATTTCTCGATTAGAACATCCAAATCACCCATAGGCGACGCCCCATAAATTTGATATAACCCCCTGGTTATCCCACTATTTTTTAACGCCACTAAGCGAATATTTTTAGACAAAAAATGTTTGGCAACTAAATCTAATTCCTCCATGTAATCTTTTATAGTCGCATCAACTTCATTAAAGAAATTATACCATCTTTCTGATAGAGGAATTCCTATTTTATTTAAGGAATCATACGCTATTGAAATTATATGATTTTTTTCACATAAATTATATGCCTCGTCTTCTCCAATCTCACAAAATAGTCTATAAAGCAAATCTTTATTTAAGAAATCGCGATGATGTATACACTCGGCAAGAAATTTCTGATGGTTATTTAAATTTAATCTTAACATATTACGTTTAATTCTTTTAAAATGTTGTTAAAATCCATAATTCCCTTTTTTTGAGAAAATAAATTCTCCGCCGCAATCCTAGATTTTAATTTTAATTCAGATAATTTTTCAGTATTTGTGTAAAGTTCAATTAATGTTTTGGCAATTTGCTCTGTGGAAAAAGGATTGAACACATATCCACAATTAGCTTTATTAATTATATCATTTAAATCAGATTCCTTTTCTGAAATGCCTATAATTGCAGATCCCGCGGCGAGATAGGAAAACAACTTACTTGGAATTATTAAGTCTTCCATTCCGTTTTCAATTAAAACTAAAGAAACATCAGCTAAAGTGAGAGTATATGGTAACATTTTTTCATCTTGAAATGGGAACAGCGTAATATTTAAATTACCTGATTGATTAATATATGATTTTATTAATTGCCCCTTTGCTCCATCCCCGATAAATACAAACTTAAAACGATTGTCGTTTTTCAAATAATGAACAACTTTCAATATACTTTCTATATCATGCGTTTCTCCAATATTACCAGAATATAGAATTACTAAACCATTTCCCTGTATAAATTTATCTGAAAAAGGATTAGAATTTCTATGTAAAGGCTTAATAAACTCTGTATCTGCCCATGGATAAACCACATCAACTTTTAATCCATCGATGCTATTATAATTATTTAACCGTTTAGCCATTGAATTACTTATAGTAACCACTCTTAATGCTCGTTTATTCACATAATAATTTAACTTTTTCCAAATTTTCGATATAATTCCCTTTTCTCTTATAAATTTTAATTTTTCTAAAATATCTGGGTAAATATCGTAAACTAAATAAATGTAATCAACTGATTTAATTATACAGAAAATGCGAACCCATATAGCCAATAAAGGGGGGTTTGAAGTGATTATAAATACCTCATTTTTTTTTGCTCTAAATAAAACCTTAGAAACAAATACAATATATTTTATCCATGACCAAATTCTAGAAATGAATGTTTTCTTAACATATGTTGGCGAACAAATTACATTTAAATTAGGATTGATCATTCCTCTTAAATTTAAAGTATCAGGATGACCTGTATATAATACACCTCCATTGGGGAAAAAATCAACTACTCCTTCGCAAAGCTGCCTAAATAATGGCCCAGCCATTTGATTTAAAAATATAATTCTATTGTATTTTATCATAAAATAACCATTTCCATTTCATCTACAAAAGTTAACATCCCCCCATGTTTATTATACAATTCAGGAATTGTAGAATCTTGAATTCGAAAATGCAATTCCTCAAATAAATACTTAATTAAAATAGATTTATAACTACTCTCATCTGGTAAATAGCACCAAGAAATAGACTCCTTTTGTAATTCAATATTTGAAAGTAATTTATTAATCCTTTTACTTAGACCAATAGGCTGCCTTGATTTCAAAAAATAAACAAGAGCATCGTAATAACAAAACCTTTTTTGAGAAAATTCCCAATCAATCATATAATACTTGGAATTATCAAGACCTACAGATAGTATATTAGCATCCTGCAAATCTCCATGGGTAGTACAAGATAAAATAAATTTTTCCTTCGAACTAACCTCTTTTTTATACAGACTGATGAGTCTATCTAAAAATAAATTAATTCTTTTAATATCTTTAATTTCAAAGACATTTGGTAAATTATCAATAGCCTCTTTTATAATGTTAACTTTCTCGACAAACCAAATATCAATATCTATTACCTCCAAACTATTTTGATATAATTTAAACAACTCTTCAAAGGCGCATTCCCTTATTGACAAATAAAGATTAACTTCATTAATTCTATTTAATGGTAAGCCATAAATTAACTCTTCTTCCAACCAACCATGTTCTATTGAATAATCAATTAATCTAGGGATAGATAAAAACTTATATTCTTCTCTAATGAAAATTTGATTGCAAAAAAAAGAAATTGGGAATCCATATTTGTGTATCACAACACACTTACCTAATCTGAAATTTAAAATTCTTAGGGTTCTATTCCCTCCAATTATACATGATTCATTTAAAAAAACAGGGTCCTCTGAAAAATTAATTATCGCATTATTAAATAACATCCTTGTGAATTTATATGTTGATAATTTCACATAAAACAATTGAAATAAGTTTCTAAAAAATTTAGGATGATATATGTATTCTTTAGTTACACCAAATAATAGCCTTGAATTGATGTCAGAACAATAAATTATATTCAATCTCAAATTTACTGCCCAGTCTCCCTCCCTAGAAATAAAATTATTGCCACTTTTCCAAATAACTTCGCCATCCCAATTAAACTTTAAAAACAAATAATTTTTTATAGTTTTTATAAAATTTTCAACGAAAGGCTCCCGCTTTATTAATAATGACAATTTCATAAAGTAATATTTAATTCTCTACTTAAGATTTTAATTATCTGATTATTAACCGTTTCTATTTTAGAATCAGCAGCTATAGTAAAAGGCAAATTATTTTCAAAAAACGAATTACTCAAATATTTTTTTAACCTTTCTGAATAAGTAAATTCATCATCTGGAAATGGTTCCGACTTCAATAATGACCTTTTCAAAGAAACATCAACTGGAACCCATAAAAAAAAATATACATCTGGACTAGGAACAATCAGTTTAAGGGCTTTCCAAAAAAAATAGTCTTCAAAACCAGAAGATGAAAAATTTAAATGGAAATCTAATTTAGTATCATCTATATACCTATCGCAGATAACAATTTCACCAAACAACAATTTAACTCTCATATAAATACCCCAGTAAAAAATTAAATCAAGAATTGCTAAGTTTATCCATAAATACCTAATCGTGCTATTAGAAAAAACTCTGTCTCTATGTGCAGATTTCCCTCTACTCGGAATTGATTTACCACCTAAATATCGAACAATTTTTTTTATAAGATCAAAGCCTGGTGTATACCCTCCTCTTGCCCAAAGAATAGAAATTTTATTTCCTAACCGTTTACGAAGAAATTTTGAAATTAGGTTTATTTGAGTCGTTTTCCCGGCACCATCAGTACCACTAAATACAATTAATGCCATTAGAATTATAAATATTTAACAATGAAAAATATGTAATAGAACCACATAACTCAGAGGAAACAAATTTCTTCCCTCTTTCTCCTGCAATTAAATTTTCTTCAAAATTGTTGACATAAAAATTTATATAATCTAGAAAACTGGTAAAATCATTTACTTTACATGTTTTACCTGCACCAGATTTCTTTACTAAATCTCCAAGGCCTCCCACATCATATGCAACAACCGGCGTCCCAACTGAAAAAGATTCAGCTGCAACAAGCGAAAAAGATTCAGCGCAAATCGAAGGAATTATTGTACACAATGAATACTTTAATATATTAAGAACAGCATCATGGTTTAAATTACCATAAAAATGAACGTTCTTTAAATTAAATTTTTTACACACGTATTTTAAACTATTTATCTCAGGGCCATCTCCGATAATGTTGAAATGGATATTTATGGCCTTCATAATAAAAATTAGAGTTTCTGTCCCCTTGGATCTAGTTAACCTACCTACAAATGTAATTCCTTGCTTTAATCGAAAATCAGGCAAAAGACTTCTATTTGAATTAATATGATTATACTTGGTAAATACCTTTGATGGAATTAAGCCCTTAATGACATAAACATCTTTTATAAAATCAGAAACAGAAATAAACTTATCAACATTACGATTTAAAAAATTAAAATCAAATGCAATCGTATTAATTAAATATTTAACAAAACTTCCGAATCTATTCTTATAACAATTATTAATAACTCCATTAAACATATTTCCCTTCAAACAAATATCACAATAATCATTGTTTTTGTAAAACCCCCCTTCACCACAAATAAATCCAACATTATGAAGTGTCAATACAACAGTAATACCTTTTCTTTTGGCAGCATATATTGAAGAAAATGTTAAAAAAGGGAATAAACCATGAAAATGAACAACATCTGGTTTAAAATCTTTAATATGCTTTCTGATAAAAAAAAAAGCTTTTAAAGAAAAAATTGAATTTGCCAAATAATAGGCCAAATGAAGTTTTGTGTTTTTAATATTACTGGGGCCATATTCAATTGATGACACTATATGATCAGATTTTTTAAACAAATCAGACTCGTTTTTGAAAACATTATACTCGCCAGAAACAGACTTGGAAACAGATGAGCTGTGTAAAATTAATATTCTCATTATTTACGATAGGAATTTAAAACAACTGATAATGCCGCAAGTGAAGCAAAAAACAACGGAAATAATTGTGGTCGAGTCAAAGACCCAGCATGTAATATTGAAACTAACATTATTATAACAATACTAGAATAAGAATACATTATATACTTATCTTGAATAATTAGTTTAATGTTCACTACTTTAAAATTAATATACCAACTCCTAAAAAATATAAATAAAAAAACGATAAATAATATTCCATAAATAGAGACCAATTGAATTAGAAAAAAATCATCTGATCTAATTATATCAATAAAAAATGAATCAGAATCAATTATAGGGAAACCCACCCCAAACCATAAAATCGGGTTATAGAAAAATGGCATTAATTGAACAAATTCTTTGTTAGAAAATAAAATATAATCAAGATTCCTTTGTAAGGATTCAAAACTAAAAATAAAACCAAAAGGATTATCTGCTAAAAACAAAAAAACAATATTTAAAAATATTACAAAAAATGTTGAATACTTAATAATTCTATACCCATTTAATGAATTATACTTATAAATAGACAAATGAATTAACATAGATAGAATTAGCGCGAATATTGAAGTTCTATTAGCCGAAACAATTAATGCAATAAAACAAATAGTTAAAAAAAACAAATAACTGTAATTTTTAACAAATAAATTTCTAAAAATACCAATTGTGACTCCTATTGAAATAAATAAACTTGTAGCACTATTATGCCCTAAGGGGCCCTCAAATCGAAATAAATTAAACAAATCTCCTTTAACAATTGTACCACTCAAAGAAGTCGCTTCAGACTTCTCCATTGTCAGATTACGAATTTTCTCTAAATAAATAAGAGAGGGCTCTCCCATAATTCCTTTTAAATAAAAATCTAAAAGATAAATAATTGAGACTGTGAAACTCAGAAAAAAAATAAAATTTAATAACATTTTAAGATATTTTTTAAATATTGATAATCTTATATACCAATAAAAACAAATTGGGAAAAAATAATCTTTAATTGCGTATAATAAAGTATTGGATGAAAAATTTCTTAAAAGTGTAAAAATTAATAAATAAATAAAGTGCAATGAAACAAATAACATTATACTATCTATAAAGCTCCTTTTAAAATTATTAGTTTTGATAACTTTAAAAGGTACGATACCAATAATTAAAATTTGTAGAATAGAATATATAGAGAGTATAAAAAAATCTAAATCAAATTGAAACCTTAGAAAATAATATAAAATTGAGACTAAAAAGAAAGGAATAATTATAAGAGTATACTCAATATTTATTCTATGATGTAATTTAAAACTTAGCCTCACAATATTTTAATATTTATGATGTTCTGACGCCATAATCTCTTTTTGTTCACCCCCAACAATTTTTTCAGCTTTTCTAATATCACTAACAAATTGTTTAAATTCATCATCAAGAAGATTAAGTGCAACTTGATCAAAATGAGACCAATTTACATTACCATACTTTACATGCTTTTCTATCATTCTTGCACCAGCAGCAACCGCTAACATTGAACACAACGACCCTGTATCATGACTGGAATAACCAGGAATTATTCTCTCATCTAATTTAGAAAGGTTATAATAATGACGGACAACACCAATTTGTGCATGAAACATTGGCGTTGGATATGCTGAATTACATTGAAGTAGATAAATAGATTTTGCTTTCTTGAAATTTTCTAAAATAAATTTTTCATATTCTTTATCTGTAAAGCCTGTTGAAATAACTATATCTCCTGTAAAATTATTCCCAACAGCTTTTAGATAATCCTTCTTTTCAGAAATAGTTGATGGCAACTTAATAATATCAGGATTAAATTGACTTACAAATTCGAATGATGGCATATCTAATATCGACATAAACCAACCTATACCTAATTCAAAACACAATTTTTTGACCTTTAGAATTTGATCAAAATCTAATTCTATTCCATTTCGATAATCGCCAAATGTGTCACCAAAAGGAGATACATATGGCATTTCAAGTTGCTCTTTTGAATAAAATGTCTGAACATCTCTTTTCTGCAATTTTATGAAATCAGCACCTGCAATTTTTGCAGCAATAATCATAGCCTCCAAACGATTCCAATCTCCAAAATGATTTGTTGTGATTTCTGCAACCACTTTAACTTCGTTTTGAAAATTTACTCCGCATTCTTGTAATTTAGAAATATTAAATTTATTACTTGACTTTGCTAAAATACCATTAAATGACTCAACTGAATAAAAGCTATACATCTTACTACCAACGTGTATGATATCAATATTTAACTTTTCTTTTTGATGCATTATACATTCAAAAATATTTTCTTGATTTTTAACGGCATTTTGCACATACTCCTTTTCTAATCCATGTTGATTATCAACAATGTTTTTTGAAAATCCTTCACTTGTAGAAAAATCAAATCCCAATAAATATACTTTTTTCCTTACATTTAATAAAAGCGAAAGTTTGTTAGCAATTTTCAACGCACTAACAATTATACTTTGTTCAATAAAAATGTCATTATGAAAAAATCTTTCTAATAAAAAATCTGAAGTTTCTGGATCATAAGGAACATACTTAGCCATTAAGATCGCTTGAGCAGAATTAAATGCCTTATCTGTTACATAAAGATTAGCTTTAGGATTTTGACCTTTGAAAAATTCTCTAACCCACTCATGATGAAAAACGCAGACCTGGCCAGGAATAATTACTTCAGAATCATTAACATTAATAATTATAAAATTTTTAAGCGAATGAAGACTAATTTCATCAATGCTCCTTCCTTTTCCAATTATTACAATATCTTGATTTTCCTTGCCTTCTATAGCTTTAATTAAAGGATCTATCATCTTAGTTATTTATAAGTTTTACTTTATACCTCTTGGTTGGGAAAAGTATTTGTCCAACATAGGGTTTATCATCAATAAAGCAAGTCAATCCATGTTCAAGTGCCAAATTCAATCCAGGCAAAATATCCCAACAATTAACTCCTTTAACATTTTCGAAACTTTTAAATGATCCGTTTATACATGATATCATATTGTACATTGAACAACCAATAATTCGAAACTCGAAACCAAATTCAGGCAAATTCATTAGATCTTCCTTTAATAAGGACGAAGAAATTCCTATAATTCTTGAATTATATTTTTTAATTTTTTGTCCAGTAAACAAAGAAATATCTAATTCAGGCAAATAAATAAAAGACGAAATATGCATACCATCGGTATAAATTGAAATTCCAATACCCCATTCCTTAAGTCCACTCACAAAATTCTCAGTTCCATCAATTGGGTCAATAATTATATAACTACCTTTTTCGGACCAATTTATAATCGTTTCAAATTCTAGCTCTTCTGAAATAATAATATGTTGAGGATAAAATTTATTACAGTGTTTAAAAATAATTTCCTGAACAAAAATGTCCCCTTTAGAAACATAACTATTATCATCTTTTATAATTTTATCATCTCGTAATGATAAAATATAATTTAAGTTTTGACTAATCTCGGCTAATAAGGTTTCAAACATCTATTCTAGTATATTTTTTGTTAAATTATTTTCAATAATTAGTCTTACGATATCGAAATCCAATAAGCCATCAACATCTAGCCCACATATATCAAAGGTTTTAACGCCATACACTTTCGACCCCAAAAAATTTTCTCCGAATTCATTTCCTTTGAAACGGAAAACATCTGTACTAAAAACTTTAAACATTGGAAGCATATCTTGGCGTCTAATCATAGATTTACCATTGTTATTAAATGCAGGTTCCAGATCGTTTCCAATTAATTTATATAGCCTGTTCTCAGCATGCACTATCGTTCTTGCACTAGTAAATTCATCATCTTTAGTTAATCGTTCCACACATTCCTTAACATGGCTAATTGACCTAAAAACAAAAGTCGGCCTAAGCCATACCACTATATCAGGTTCTTCAATCCCCAATAATTTAAATGCCCTTCTTAAATCCCTGAGGATATCCTCCTCCATTGAACTATCGCTAGAGGCTTCAGGTGATCTTAAAAATGGCACTTCAGCCCCGAATTTTTTTGCAATTTCAGAATATTGAACCGAGTCTGTAGAACAAAATATACGATCAATAAAATCACAATTACGTGCAAATTCTATACTGTATGCCAGCAATGGTTTTCCATTAATTTTTCTAATATTTTTATTTGGTAAGCCCTTCGAACCTGACCTCGCTGGTATAATAGCATATACTTTTAACTTATTTAACATATAATTATATCGTAATATATTCCCCGATTAATTCGAACTTTTCCCCATTTAATCCTTCTTTAAACTTGGAAATACTTGGAGTTGATTTATAATTAAAACCACCTAAATCATAATAATTACAACCTTTATTTTTTGCTTCCAGTATTGAATGCCAAAGTAATAAATAATTAACATTATATTTCCGACCTATCTCATCAGTCATACCAATGAAATAGGTACAAGTATCACCATGAATTAAACTTACTAGTCTCCCAATAATTCTGTTATTATCTATTTCTTTTACATAAAAATAATCGAAAGACCAATGTGAAATATTTTCTGCGGAGGATAATTTATTTATTAATACAGAAGAGACTCCATTGAACGACCTTTCCTTTTGAAATTGATTATAACTACAAACTAAGTCTTCAATATCATCAGAATTCCCATTCCAAACATTTATACTTAAATCAAATTTAATCGCCTTTCTCAATAAATTTCTCCATTTGCTATCTAGCTTACCAAAAAGTTCTTCCTCTTTAAGATTTAAATTGATTATTGAAGAACAATATCCAGAACCTAGATTTCTTTTTAAAAAAAACTTCCTGGAAAGCATTGATTTTTGGACATCCGTAAAGTAAAAATCAGGCGCTAACAACAAACTTAACCACCGATGTGCTCTACCATAATCCCTAATAGCCAATATAGATTTAAAATAAATTAATTCAGAATTAGTCTCGACTAAATTTTTTGCATTTTTCAAAATTGATGGCCCTCTATTAACTCGAGCAATAGAGCCGAAGAATAATACTCTCTTCAACAATACTCCCGTAATACTAACAACCTTATTATCTTGGTTTAAGATTTTTAAAAATCGAAAATCCAATAAATCAGATTTTGCCTTTGATAAAATGTAATTAGAGTTTTGCAATAAATTACAATTACTACATAATGAATATAAATAATTATATTCATCAACAGGTATTTCAATAGCTTGAAATTTGATATTAATCTTTTTCACTTTCTAAAATTAGATTCCGTGCTAATAATAATTCTCTCTCCCAATTCATATTATTAAGTCTTCCATGAAGTACAAAAAATAAAGTATTATCTACAATATTTTGACATTCTTGAAATAAATTATTTGAATCTTTAATTTCAATGGGCAAACCACTCCATTGTAATACTAAAGAACATCTATTATTTAAAATTTCAAACCGCTTCTCTGCAATTAAAGAGTTATCACAAACAAAGCCGTATAAAAATGGATAATCATTTTCAGAAAACTCAATTAGCGGTTCCCAATTTTTAATAGGGAACATAATTTCCTTTAAAATTGAAAGATGATATTTTTTTGAATTAAGATCAATTTGACTGTTCTCTAATATTGACAATGAAAAGAATTTAACCCAATTGGAGGCTTGTTTAAAATTTATTTTTCCTACTTCGTCAGATAATTTTAGTACTCCCCAATTAGAATTCCGTTTAAACTTTACTAGTATTCTAAAAAATTGCTTTAATAACCAAAACCAATCAAATATGAAAACATCTGATTTTAGATTCAAATGATTTTTCGTTAATATTATACCTACTTCTGGTACCGGGTAATGCTTATGAGGGCTAAATAAAACATAATCTCCAATCCAAGAAGTGAAAAAATCAATATTAGAAATATGTGCACAATCTTCTATTAATAAAAATTTATTACTTTTTATGAAATCTAAACAAACTTGTTGATCATACAATTTACCAAAATAATGCACAAATACTAAAATATTAATACTATCCTTATTGTGATGCTCTCTAATGAAGTTATAATCTGGGTTAAAATTTATAATTGGATAAAAAACGAACTTTATTTGCAACGACCTTACTTGTCTAAGTGAATAACCACAAAAATAGCCCGGTAAAAATAATGTTACATCTCTACCACTATTAGAAATGATGTTGTGACAAATAATTGCAATAGAATTTGAAGTAGACTTGACCCAATAAATGCCATTGATAGCCCTAAAAGATCTATTGAATAAATTAAAGAAATCCCCCAATCTGAACAAGGGTAAAGGCCAATAGCTATTAAACATAATTTTTAAATATCGGATTATATCTACCTTTTATAATATTAATAACCTCTTTATGTTTCATTCCTGGGAATATATTCTGCCTTAAAATTACATGATCACTTTGACTTTCACTGACAAATCCTCGAATGTTAACAAATGCATATTTGAAATAAGATTTTACAACTCCAATTGAAAAATTATTTATTGCATATGTACTGCCAAATGGATAAGCAAAAAACAAAATAGGGGAATTAATTTTTTCACCTAATAATTTCGCTGAGTTGACAATCTCATTCTCAACATCATTAGGATTCATTTCACTTAAAATAGGATGTGAAAAAGTATGTCCGCCTATGGTATGACCATGCTGAATTAGAAAGTAAATATCATCCCAATTCATAGCACTCCAATCATGAGGCGAATTATCTTCAAATACACTATTGGGGAAAAAACTAATTTTACAAAAAGTTTTTGCTTCTTTTTCATTGAGCCCAATAAAATTAACCGGCACAAAAAATAATGCTTTTATTCCTAAAGGATTCAATATATTTTCAACAATAACTTTATGGTTTTTAAACCCATCATCAAATGTTAATAAAATTTGTTTTTTATTAACATTTGATGATGTTGAAAAATTCTTGGGATCTATAAATAAATAGTCTTTATTTAAATTTTCTATTAAATTTTTAAACCATCCAAATTCAGATACTTTAATATTATGAAATGTCAAAACTACACATCCATCGTGCCCCTTTATAAAAAAAGATAACAGATTTTGAAAAAATGAACTATTTCTTAAAATATTTTTTATAAACATATAATGTATTATTTAGCTCCGCTTTAAAATAATAAATAAAAATATATAAATTAAAACTTGATAATAAGTCCCAAAAATTTGAGCATATAAATTCTCTCCTCTCTAAAATCCAGTTATTGGATAATTTCTTTGATAAATTATTTTGATGTTCTCTATTAAACTGGAGTACTTTATTAATTGAATAGAACTTATAATTTAGAGATAATCTAATCCAAAGGTCAAAATCGCCAATTAAATTAAACCGCGGATTAAATCTATATTTTTTAACTAAACTAGAATCTACAATAACTGAAGATATTGAAATCATGTTTCGCCTGAGTAATGAATTAGAGCTTATGACTTCATTCTCTCCAACTAATACATCACAATTTAAAGACATTCCAAGTGAATTAATAATTGAATAGCTTGAATAAATTAAAGCATATCCCTGCTTGTAAAATTCTAATTGCAGCTCCAATTTATCAGGATGCCAAAAATCATCGCAATCCAAAAAAGCAACAACTTGACCATTTACATGATCAAGCGCGAAATTTCGTGCCTCATAAAGAGGCATCGTTTCTTCTAGTTTATAATATTTAATATTCCCAGTGAAAGAATTAATAATCTTTCCAGAAGAGTCAGTTGAATTATTATCTATGAATATGATTTCCCAATTTGTATAAGATTGGCCAATAACAGAATTTACACATTCTCTAAGAAATTCCTCACCATTAAAACAATTAATTATTATTGAAACAAGAGGATTTGGATAAATACTCGTATTTATTTTTTGAAAATTATCCATTAATAAAAATTAAAATTCTAATAATATTTTATGTAAATTCCAAATATAATCACGCTTCGATTAATTTTATAACTTCGCTAGCAACATACCTTATGTCATTTTCTGTTAAATCAGGGTGTAATGGTAAAGTCAATAGTTTTGACGCAATGCTATCTGTAACAGCTAAAGTCTGTTTTGAACATTCTTTAAAAAAGCTTAATTGATGATTTGGGAAATAATGAAACCCTGTTTGAATTCCTTTTTCTAAAAGGTTACTCATAATTTCATTTCTTGGAATTGAGGCTTTATATTGAATTGTATAGATATGTGGAACAACTTTAGTATAATCGTGACTCAAATATTGTATATTTTTACAATTTTTGAATAACTTATCATATAAAATTGCATGACTACGTCTTATTTGAGAAATTTTATCAATTTTCTTCAACTGTTCTAAACCAATAGCAGCCATAATGTTACTCATGTGATAGCGGAAACCTTGATGTAAAACATCAAATTCCCAACTTCGATTTCCTACATATCGATTTTCAGAATCCTTAATAACACCTAAAAGTCTAGCATCTTTAACACGATTCAACACCTCATTGTCCTCCGTAACAATACAACCTCCTTCTCCAGAAGTTATATTTTTAATCCCATCAAAACTAAAACAAGAAATATCTCCAAAACTTCCAACTTTTTCCTCATTATAAATTGTACCAAACGAATGTGCAGAATCTTCAATTACTCGTAATTTGTGTCGATCAGCAAAAGCATAAATTTCATTAAGATTTCCAACCCCCCCTGAATAATGAACTGGCATTATAGCTTTGGTTTTAGATGAAATTCGCGTTTTCAATTGACTAATATCCAATGTCAATGAAACAGGGTCTACATCACAAGCAATTGGTATTGCCCCTGTAGCAGAAATAGCTTGAAATGACGCAACATATGTTAATGATGGGACTAATACCTCGTCTCCGTTACCAATATTACAAGCTAGTAATGATAAATGAAGTGCCGCTGTTCCGTTTACTACACAAACAGTAGGTCTCCCAAAATATTCTGATAATGCATTTTCAAAAAGATATACTTCTTCCCCCATTCCTAAAAATTCTTTGTCTAGAACATTTAATACAGCATTCTTTTCTTCTTGACCAATACATGATTTTGAAAGTCTTATTAAATTTTCCATAGCTACGATTTTCTCCAGAGAATTTTACCATTTTGCCATAATTCTTCAAGATAATCTTTATCACGTTTCGTATCCATACATTGCCAAAAACCAAAATGTTTATATGCAACTAACTCCCTAGCTGCTGCTAAATTCTCTAAAGGGGCTTTTTCAAAAACAGTAGAATCACCATCGATATAATCAAATACTTCAGGTTCACAAACAAAATATCCCCCATTAATCCAACCATCAGAAGTTTGAGGTTTCTCTTGGAAACTTTCAACAAGGTTATCAATGATTTGTAACTCTCCAAATCTAGCACTCGGCCTTACTGCTGTAACAGTTATTATTTTATTCTGTTTTTTATGAAAATCTAGTAATTGGTTTAAATCAACGTCACAAACACCGTCTCCATAAGTAACCATAAAAGATTCATTTTTAATATAATTCTCAAATCGTTTTATTCTACCACCAGTCATTGTACTTAATCCTGTATCTAAAATTGTTACTTTCCAATCATTCTCATCTGCATTATGAATAATTAAATCCCCACTTTTAAAATCAATCGTAAAATCACTATTCAATGCACTGTAATTTAAAAAATAGTCTTTTATAATTTCAGATTTGTAACCCGACGCAATAAAAAACTCTTTATGACCATATTTTGAATAGCTATTCATTATATGCCATAAAATTGGCTTATCTCCTATTTTCACCATAGGTTTTGGAATATTATCTGTATATTCTGCCAATCTAGTTCCAAAACCACCTGCTAAAATTATAACTTTCATTTGTTTACCATTTGTAATTTAAATAATCGTTTTTGTAATTAATTTGTTCGACTGGATCATGAGGAACATCAGCAACATTAATTATCATATTAACAGAATTCTCTAAACCCTTAAAGCCATATAATAATTTGGGAGGAATTGTCAATCGATAATAATTAAATGGTGACAATATAAATTCATTAAACAACCCATGAGTTAAAGAGTTTGGGCGATCGTCATAGATAACTATTTTAACTATTCCTAAGGGCACAACCATATTAGATGTCATTTGAAAATGTCTCTTCCATGCTTTTATTTTATTATATTCTATATTAGAAATATAAACTTCTCCAAAACCCTCAAAACCATCATCAAAATTCCTGATAATATGAAATATATCTCCAGAATCATGATCAATTATCTTTGCTGGAGAATAAAGTATTCCTTCGATTAATATTTTATTTTTGTCCATTTAATATTCTTGTTTTTTGCAATTTCCTCGTATTCTTTAATTTGTTTATTTGTAAACTCAAACATATCAATTTTACTATTGTAAAAATTATAATACCAAGTACTAGTAAATTCAATTAACTTTTCATAATCAAGGGTAGGAAGCCATTTTAAATAAAAAAGAGCCTTATCGCAATTTAATTTCAACAACGCAGCTTCATGAAACTCAGATGGTATTTCGGATAAAAAAGATGGCTTTTGTTTTAATCCCCAATTCTTACTCATATCATCAAGCAGTTCTTTAACTGTCTTGTTATATTCAGCATTTGGACCAAAATTAAAGCTCTCTCCATTAAAATCAATATTCTCGTTTAACTCTTGAGCAATCGTCAAATAGCCACTCAAAGGTTCTAATACGTGCTGCCATGGCCTTGTTGCTTTAGGGCTCCTTATTTCAACACTTTGTCCAATTACCCATGCTTTTATACAATCTGGAACAATTCTATAATCAGCCCAATCACCACCACCAATTACATTCCCAGCTCTTACTGAAGCAACACGTACATTTGATTTATCTACATTTTTAAAGAATGAATGATAATATGATTTGAATACCAATTCTGCAGCCCCTTTTGACCCGCTATAAATATCTTGCCCCCCGACTGCATCACTTTCCTTATACCCCCAAACCCATTCCAGATTATCATAACATTTGTCACTTGTAATGACTATTGCTGTACACTTATTATTAGTTTCCCTTAATGCCTCCAAAACATTTGCTGTACCCATTACATTAGTAGAAATAGTGTCAAGTGGATCAATATATGAAGTAACTACTATAGGCTGAGCTGCCATATGAAATACAAAATCAGGTTTAATCTCTTCAATAATTTGCTTTATTTTACCATAGTCTCTAACATCAGCATTAAAATGAGTTATAAATTTACCCAATTCTAACTCATCAAACATCGATGGATTCGTAGGGACATTTTTCGAAACCCCGTAAACATGAGCACCTAACTTTAGTAACCAAACGCTAAGCCAAGATCCCTTAAATCCTGTGTTCCCAGTAATTAATACTTTTTTATTTTTAAATACATTTTTAAACATAATATCTACAATTATAAATTATTTTAACGACTGAGAAATAAATTTATTTTTTTTTTAATTTCAATTATTTGATTAATATCAAATGTGCAAGGAAAATTAATTACTTTTTTAGATATTCTTTCCGAATTTTCACAACTCCCCAATATATAACCCATCCCTTCTATATCATTAGTTCCAATTATCGTATTTTGAAACCAAGAAGAATTAACATCAAGAATTTTACTAAAATACTGATATGCAGAAGATCTATCAGGAAAATATGCAATAAACCTTAAAGGAACAATATCATTTTGTTTATCAAAATATGCTTGAGGTAATAATTTCGATTTATTATTGGTTACAAAAATTTTTATGTAATCTTCAAGTAATTGTTTTCTAATCAACTTTTTTTCCTTAAAATATTTTAATTCATATAAACCTAATTGTGAAATAAAAACGGGAAGCTTAGCGGGATAGGAATAATAAGATTTATTCGGTAAGGTAGGTCGATTATAATCATCAAGTAAAAAAGCAGGCTGAACTTTCTTTATCTTAGCTAAAAATGCATAAAACATTTCAAGAAACCTGCCTTGAGAGTATTTTCTAGGAGAATAATACTTTCTTTCAAATAGAAGACGATTGTATATTGCTAATTGATGCTTTTCATCAAGATTCGGCATCCCATCTCTAATTATTTTAATTTTCTGATAAATATTATCGTCATTTAAATAAAGCATTCCTCCAATCATACAATTGAGAGGTTTTGAGTGATCGATAGAAAAAAGAGCAGCGTCTCCCCAGTTACCTACCGTTAATCCCTTAAATGTAGAACCAACTGTTAGAGCACAATCCTCAAGTAATTTGATATTAAATTGCTTGGCTAAATTTGAAATTTCATCAATTTCACATGGAATTCCAAATGAATGTTGCGCAACAATTAATTTAGTTTTAATTGTAATTAAACTTTTAATTGACTTGGGATCACTTCCTAATGTATTCTCATTAATATCTGAAAAAATAGGTTTAGCTCCAGTACGTAAAACAGCATTAACCATAACTGAACAATTAGAAGACTGAATTATTACCTCATCGCCATACCCAATTTCAAGAGATTTCATATAAGTATAAAAGGCCATTCTGCCGGCAGCAAAACTTAAGGATTTACCATGTCCAATTAATTTAGAAAAATTTTCTTCAAACTCTAAAGTTAATTGTTCATCATTTTGAGTTTTTTTAATTAATCTTAACAAATGTTTTAATTCGACATTAGAGAGATAAAAATGGCCATTAATAAAGCCAAAATAAGGATTGTAAAATAAGGAAAATATTTTATTAAATAAATTAAATAATTTTTTTGAATAAATATTATACATATTGATTATATCGAATTAAAACAATAAACTCTATTGTGAGTAAGATAAACCTAAATTAATTGAGAGTATACAAACATTAGGTTGTGTGAAAATATTTTATTATTCAAAATAATTCAAACCGACATAAAATTGAAATGTCAAACAAATTACAAAGGGTGAAATGCAAAGTAAAAGTTTATCTATAATGATAAGAAAATATCAACCACCAAACAAAAAAATAAAATACAAATTTGAATTAAATAATACAAAAAAACAACGCTAGCAACTTTTAGTACTATTCAATTAGGAAAATAATAAATATTTAATAAAAAATTAGAGTGAATATTAAAATTTCTAGAAGTATAAAATAAATTATTAAATACTAAACTAGTAAAAAATTATAATTTTAAACAATTCCAAAATAAAAAATAAATGTTCTATAAAAAACATTACAGTTGAAGTAATTTTTTTATAGAATTAGAATTAACCGGCTCAAAATAATCGAATTTAATTTTATCACCAATTTCAATTAATTCCAAATAATCATCATCTCTAAATAAAAATATTTTATTTAAAAAATCATACAGATCAACCTGATTATAACACAATTTCCATATTTTTGAATTAATATCTGAAGGAATTGGATTTAATGTAAAACCATTTTGCGCTCCAATAATACAAACAGGCTTACCTAAAACTATTGACTCAATAGCAACAGATGAACCATTTGTAACTACTAAACAAGAGTTATAAATTAAATTATCAATAGATCGATTATCAATTTTAAAGATTTCTAATACGTTAGAGAATACTTTAACAATTGAATTTAAATTTAAATCAGGATGAGGTTTCAAAACCCAAGTTCTACTTTTAAAAAATAAATATTTATTATTATGTAAGTCAATAATTACTTTTAACAAATCACAACTTTCTTTAAATGAAATTGGTAATGCAACTAATATAAATTCAGTCTTAAAAGATAAGTTGTTAATATTTTTTAGTTTTTCAAGATATTTAAACCTTATACTAGGCCCGAGACTAACATTCAAATTTAAATAGAATTTATTAATCAAATTTTTATAATTTTTACCGATAACACTAATTGATTTGGGGATTAATTGATGCAATTCTTCAGATTCGATTGGACAAAGATTAAATTGATAATTAAGATCTTGTACAAAGGGCTGTATTCCAATAGTATTTGTTGCTGAATAAAATTTTCTGGCACCTAAATTAAATCCTTTATCAAAAGCTTGATTTTCAAACCAATTAACAATTAGTTTAATTTTAATATTACATTCTTTAACTCTTTTAAAAAAATAGAAATTTAAAATTCCTTTAAATGAATTTATATTTGTAATATTTAAATAGAAATCCGTTTTTAGTATTGGGGCAATCATGAACCCTCTGAATTTAAATGAATTAAAATTTATTTTTTTCATTAATAAAGGCCCAAATAATGCTTTAAAATAATCTGAAATATTTAAAAAATCACTTTTAAAAATAAAATTTTCTTCTGCAACTTCAAGTATTTTTATAACTGATATTATATTACTTGTAGTACCTACAATTTCAGGAACGAAATAAACTGATTTTTTTTCATCTGGTGATAAAAAGTCCCATAATTGATCTTTAGGGTAGTGCCTAGATTTATAACTTCCTGTTTTTATTTCAAAAGGAGTCACAAAAGCATCAATAATTAATATTTCACTATTTTTATTTATCAACTCATACTTCCTCTTACTATTTTTAGCTCTCACAGATGAAAAAAAGAAGGAAAGATTTAGATAAAACATATGAAATGGGGTTATGAATTTTTTAATTTGTTTTTTGATATTAAACCCAACTTTTATATTAATATCATCATTTATAAAATAGTTTTCTAGGACATTTTTTTGGTCTTTGTTTAATACAATAATTTCTAATATATTATTTTCATTACAAATCCTTTTTACTAACTCCAAATAGCATAAGCTAATAAAAACATCACTAACAAAATTATTCCTACTAAGAAGACTATTAACATACCAATATATATTTTTATCTATTTTTGAATATATATCTTCGATTAATAAATGATAGTCATTCTTTATTTCAAGACTAATTTCATTTAATATCTTATTGTGTTCAACCGATAAATTATTTAAATCTAAGGTATTCACTTATACTTAATTTTAAATACTCTTTTAAATGCAGCTAAATAAAAATTTATAAAGTCATCATTTAAACCTGCTAGGTCAGGTTTAAATACCACTAATCCCAACATTAATGCTAAAAACAATAAAGTTGTCAAGGAGAATTTTATATAAAAATTATTTATTGAAATAAGATCAATAAAAAAATATGCTACAACAATGAATATAATTGAAAGAACGGTTAACAAAATTTGATTAAACCCGTCGAAATTCCAATTAAATTTTTTTCCCAAATACCATGAAGAAATATTAACTTGAATGAACTGTAATATCACAAGTTTAATAGCAAGCCCCACTGAACCCATGGCAAGACCGGGAATAAAAAAATCTGTCGGCGCAAGAAAGATAATTGTGAAAATTATACTTATTATCATAAAAATCATATTCCCAATAACATAAGGCCGAGTATTTTCAGTTGCATAAAACATTGTTCCATTAATCTGACCTACTGTTTGATAAATCGGATAAAGTAACATAATAAAAAACACAGTTGATCCATTTGAATACGATTTTCCAAGAATAATAAATAAAATATCATTAACCCAAGGTATCAAAGGAATAGAAATGATTAAACCTATAAAAAAAAGTATTCTTGTTGAATTAAAATACATAATTTTAATGGCTTGCAAATTTTTATTTTTATGTGCTTCAGCAACTTCTTTCCAATATACTTTTAAAATTGAAACAGAAATTAAAAGAGCAATCGAAGCAAATTGATTTGCAACTCCAAAATAAGCCTGTTCAGTTGGTCCAGCCCACGTCTGTAACATCCACTTTTCACCAAATTCATTAATAAATCCAATGATTATATAAGGAATAAATGGACTACAATAAATCCAAAATTCAAAAAAAACGCTTTTAATAGAATCATTTGCAGGCTCTACGAAAATGGGTCCCAAACGTGCTTTAATATAAATATTTAGTAAAACAAATGAACTAATTCCCCATTCTAAGATTATAACAATAAATAAAAATGATAATCCAAGTGAATCAAAAACAAATAAAACAACTATACTTAATAGGTGAAGTAAAACTAATAATACATTAATAATTTGAACATAGTAAGTTTTCCTTATTGATTCAGCCATTTGTACTGTAATTGGCCAAACAGTAGTTTGGAAGAATCCAGCAATTAAAGCCAAAATTATTACCGATTTACTTTCACCCTTCCAAATTGTATTTATAAGACTTAAAGGCAAAATAAATGCAATAATTAAAAGTGGTAATAAAAGTTGAATTGCTAAATAATACCAATAAATTTTGACAAATTTTAAACTTCTATTTTTTTGAGATATAAAGGTGAAAAATGCAGAAGAACTAGAAAAATCAATTATCTGCTTCAGTGTTATAAATGTTCCAATCAAATATATATATCTCCCATAGCTTTCTGGGTCTAACTGTCTAGCAATCAATATTGAAGTAAAAAACGAAATTATTGCCCTAAATAAGTTGCCTATTAATGTGTATGAAATTCTTGAGGAATAATTTTCTTTTGGCATATAAAATTAAAAACTGGTATAATAATCTTGGATTAATTTTACCAGAGGTATATTATTAGGATTTTTATAGTTGAGATAATATTCAATAAAATCATCATACGCAATATTGTTTATTTCTAAAGAATCAGGCAAAATATAATTATTTAAAGATAGATCAATAATAATGCCCGCAAGGGCCTCTGCAGAAAATTTGATTGCTCTAATATAGGTGGAATGATAAGAGCGACTTGATAAAAATATTATTGGCTTTTTATAAATCACTGCCATAGATAATGCTGTACTAGCATGGGCTAATACAAATTCAGAATGCTTTATCAATTCAATTGATTTAAATTTCAAAATTTCCCTGCCTTGAAATGGATTACTAATTTTATCATATCTCGATCTAGGATGCGCCGCAACAACAACTTTTACTGAATATTTATTTTCAACATTTAAAAAAAATTTATTTAATTCCAAATAATAATCCTTATCTACTGGAACGATTCCTGTAATATTATTATCAGGATGATTAAGATTATCCTCATCTAAAAATACTACATATTTTGTTCTTGTAGTACTTTTGTCAATCTGCTTCTCGTTTCTTAAATATAAATCATAATCAAGACTATTATAATTAATAATAGACGACTGTTTGCTAAATAAAATATGATTTTCTGCTTTTAAGATATCAGCTTTTGACCCAACAATGTAAAAATGAGATTGAACACCAAAAAATTTTTGAATTATTATATTTTTAATTTTCCTTAATACACTTCTAGGTGATCTTTTTTTCAGACTCTTATAAACATCGGGGGTCGTTCCTAAATTTATAAATCCAACTTTATTCCCTTTTTTAAATAAATTTCTATATATGAATAAAGTTTTATTATTTACTCTTGAGAGAGAAATTATTAATGAATTCTTATCAACTCTCTTAATATAATCTAAAATTTCTTTTTTACTTGAAGGACTATATACAATTTCTTTAGCAATTTCATAAATATCAACTTCCTCTTTATAATCTTCATTATTGAAGGATGTTAAATCTAATACGCGAACGTCATATCCACTTTGAATAAAATCATTAAACTTATATCTTTCATAATCTCTTTTAGAAAGAATTGACTCTAATAAAAATATAATTTCTTTATTCACATTATTAAATTGCTAGATAAAAAACATATTTATCTAAAGAAAATTGATAGCAATCCAAAAGCAGATAATAAATAGTCTAACTATTAAATAAATGATTTAAACTATAATGTATTTGCTACAGAATTAAAATTTCATTAAATATTCCTTACACATACCAAAAGAAAAATGGCAGGAAATTATCGTTATACCAAATTTTTTCATGGCCTTTTAGGATTAGCAAACTTCTACCAAGCTGATCTCCCACCATCAGCCGCAATAATTGATCCAGTCATATAACTTGAAGAATCGCTCAATAAAAATACCAAAAGGCCCCTATATTCAGATTTATCTGCCATACGATTTAAAGGAATTCTCTTAGTAACCTCATTAATAAAATCCGTATTTTGATTATTTTCAACACCTCCAGGACATATTGCATTACATCTGACATTTTTATCTGCCCAGTAGGTTGAAACATACCTAGTCATACCTATTAAACCTGTTTTAACAACAGAATAAGTAATGGGCTTAACAGCCTGCATTTCTTCTGAAACACCTTCCACACTATATAACCTCTGATCAGGAGCAATTAAGCCTAAGTCAGATGAGATATTTACAATTGAGCCTCCTGTTTTATTTTTTGATATTAGATATCCATAATACTTTATGCATAAAAAGGACCCTTTAAGGGTTACATCAATATCATTTTGCCAAATTTCAATGGGAAAATTTTCTAAACGCGAAAAATTACACTCAGCGTTATTTTCAACTTTAGGATTATTTGCCGCATTGTTTACCAAACCATCAATTCTTCCGAATTTATTAAAAACTTCTTCAGAATTATTTTTAACCTGTTTTTCATCGGTTATATCTAAATTATAGCCTATCGAATCAACATTGTACTTAGTTTTTATATAGGAGACTTGTTTGTCAATTACTTCTTGATTTAGATCGATCAAGACAGGAATGCCCCCATAGGAGGCAATTGCTTCAATATGCTCTCTTCCTAAAAGACCTGAAGCTCCTGTCACAATAATTACTTTACCTTTTAACGAAAACAAATCCATAATTTAAAAACTAATAGTTTGCCCTCCATCGACATTTAAATTCGCCCCTGTAATAAATGATGCCTTATCAGATGTAAGAAATAATACAGCATTCGCTATATCAATTGGATCACCAAATTTTTTCAATGGAACTTTTTTATTAAGCATTTCTAATACCGCAGTGGAATTCTCTTTTAACTTTTTATCCCATGTTCCATTTTCAAAAAAAATGTTCCCTGGTAGTATGGTATTTACCCTAATAGCAGGGGCTAATTTTTGGGACAATATTTTAGAGAGAGTGTTAATTGATGATTTTGCAATACTATATTCCGTAGGTGCTCCAATATTTTCTATTCCGGCTATAGATGAGATAAATATTAAAGACCCACCCATACTTATGAAAGGAGTAAAAACCCTAGAAACATTAACAGCCGACGTAAAATTTGTATCCCAAGAATTGTTCCATACTTCCGATGAATTAATTGCTTCCAATCCAGATTTTCCGTTGCCAACATTTGAAATCAAAATATCAATAGTACCTCCACAATTTTTCAAAACCTCCTTCGAACAACTTTCCAAATTAAACTCAATGGTAGCATCGCAGTAATAAAAATAAACGTTGCCATTAAATATTGAGTTCAATAGATCTTCATTTTTCTTATTCTTTGTTCTAGAGATAACATGAACAATAGCTCCATTTTCTAGAAATGAATTAACTATTGAAAGGCCAATTCCTCTAGACCCTCCGACTACCAGCACTGATTTACCTTTGAAATCAATATCCATCGATGTTATTTAATTATGAATTCTTTCATTAATGCAGAACACATTTTTAAATCTTCAAATGAATCTATTTCAAACATTTTCCAAAACTCCATCTCTACAATCCCAATACTTTTACCGAATCTATTGTTTGTGTCTTTTAATACTTGAGGTTTGAATAAGTAAAATGACCCATTTTCAATATACTGAGAAGGTATATCTTGTCTACGTTTTCTATTCCTCCAATCATAATTTATACTATCTAGTCTTCCTTCATGATCCTTTTGCCAGAAAAATAAGTCCTCAGCAATGCTACATGAAAAAAACGAATCATAATTTTCAGTCTGGGCTAATTTAATGGCATTTGAAATATCTTTTGATTCTCTTAGTGGCGAAGTCACCTGAGGAGCAAGTACCCAATCTATTTTTTCACTATTTATAGACTCAATATATTCAACTGAGTGCATCCAAGCTGATTCCGAAGTTGCAAAGTCCCCAGAAATGTCTTCAGGTCTTTTAATGGGTTTAGCGCCAAAACTAGTTGAAATATCCAAAATTTCATCTGAATCTGAGCTAACATACACAGAATTAGCACCTCCATTAATACAGTTTTCTATTGTCCAAGCAATCAATGGCTTGCCGCAAAAATCTATAATGTTTTTTTTCGGAACTCCCTTTGAACCACCTCTAGCTAAAATTACTGCAACAACATTCATATATAATATTTATCAATTAATGATTTGAAAACTTCTAACTGACTTTTAAAAACAGAAACCCCTTCATCATCTCTATATACCTGCATAATGTACGGCGCGGTGTAATTAATTGTTTTTAAAGCTTTAAAAAACCGGTCAAATTTTACATCTCCTGTACCTAACAAAACTGATCCAGAATTTAGTTTTCTGTCTTTGATATGAATATCGGAGATTTTGTTCCCATAAATTGCAAACTCCTCTAAAGGATCAAATCCTAATGATGCGCTATTCCCAGTATCATAATTAACAGTAACGTTATGGTAAGGCAAATAATCTAATAACTGACCAAATAAAGCTGGACTAAGATCAGTCTCTAAACTTATATTAATTCCATAACTCTCTGCTAGTTCAATAATAGGAACGATATTAATCTTGAATCTATGAAAATCATCTTCAGTATCTAACTTTGAATGATCTACACATGGAACAACTAAATCTTTAACTTCTAATAGTGCTAAATTTTTCAATAAAGTTGATATAACCTCCTGGCTTTTTGATACTATTTCCGAATTCAAACTATGAAAAGGGTCTTCCATTAAATAGTCAGCACATACAGATCTTACTCCAACTCCGGTATCATTACATACCTTTAAAATTTCATTAATTCCTGATCTTGAAAATAATGGATTCTTCTGATAATCATTTCTATCAAATATAAACTCTATAAATTGTAAATTTAATTGTTCAGCAATTTTAAATTCTTCTTGCCAATATCCTAATGGATGAGCTTGATATCTTCCTTCGTATTTAGGAAGTAACCTACCTTGCATTATTCCAATTGAATTCATTCTGGTTATTTATTCTTAGACTTAAAACTGTAAGGAGTTGGAGCATCACCTGAACTAACCCCATCAATTTTATTCCAAGTTTTAATCTGGTTAGCAATATCTACCCCTGTATTTTTAGACCATTGCCCCAATATAGAATTAAACACTTGCCCCACCTTTCCATCACCAATTTCAAGCCCATTAAGTTTTGTAACTGGCAACATACAGAAAGGGGTTCCAGTCATAAATGCTTCATCAGCTGTATAAACATCATAAGGATCAATATTCTTCTCTACAACAGTCAAGCCCAATTGAGGACATAATTCCTTCATCACATATTCTCGTGAAATTCCTCGTAAAATATCTCTACCTTCAGGTGTTATAACTACGTTGTCTTTTATAATGAAAAAGTTGTCTCCCGTTCCCTCGGAGATATAACCTGAAGTATCTAACAACAATGCCCAGTTATCTTCTCCAGCAAATTGTGATGCTTCGATATTTGCCATTAAATAGAATATTCTACTTCTATTTTTAATTTTAGGATCTAATAAATTAGCTGGGATAGCTCTTTGTGATGTAATTACTGCATTAATCCCTTTATCAAAAAGATGTCCCATGCCAGAAACTGTCCATCTAAGAGGGAAATCCGCTATAATTACGTTAGGCCCTTTATGTAATCCCTCTATTCTTTGATAAATCCCCAATGCTCCTCTTGACACATCAATCATTAAACGGTGTTCATCGTCTGATCCAAATAAATGATCATTAGCTTCAATAGTCTCATAACAATGACGTTCCATTTCCTCAATAGTCATCTCCAATGGTATACGAAGTATTTTTAAACCATAATATAACCGATTTAAATGTTCTCTTAATTTAAATTGTTTTTTATTGAATGACCTTGTCATTTCAAAAACCATATCTCCAAACATTAATGCTGAATCATATACTGAAATTTTTGCTTCAGTTTCAGGCACTAATTTCCCGTTCATCCAAATTAATCTTCCTTCCATTTTTCTAGATTTTAGAATTATTAAATATTTTACTTTCAATTAAATAACATAGAATATGTCCAATCATTATATGAATTTCTTGAATCTTTTCAGTGCTTGCACTAGGCACTACTATACACTCGCACATACTAAGCATCTTACCTCCTGTTCCTCCTGTAAATGCCACAGTTTTTATTCCTTTTTCTTTTGCAGCATTTATCGCTTCAATGACATTAGAACTATTCCCACTTGTTGAAATTGGTATGAAAATATCATTAACATTCCCCAGAGCTAGAATCTCTCTTTTAAATACCTGATCATAACCATAGTCGTTCCCAATCGCACTCATATTTGAACTATTTGTGCCAAGAGCCATTGAAGCCAAAGGCGCTCTATCAAATCTTAATCTTGATACAAACTCAGCAGCTAAATGTTGCGAATCGGCAAAACTACCTCCATTTCCACAAAAAATAATCTTTCCACCTGATTTTAAAGAAGCCAAACAATCATTAACCAATCCCTCGATCTGAGAAATGATTTTATTATTATTGAGGACGTCAATTTTAACTTCAATTGATTTGTTTATTTCAATTTTAATTAATTCTTCCATTTTTATAATTTATTTTCTAATCTGTCTAGTGCAATCCAAAATCCCTCACCATTATTTTTATGCCCCTGCCATATTTCTGGTATAAAACTAGCATGAGGACACCCATTATTTAAAATCTTTCCTAGTCTATCAAAATCAATTTCTCCTTCTCCTACTTGCAATCCCTCTCCATTTACTCCTTTAGCATCACCCATATGAATGTGTGCAGTAAATGGGGCTATTTTCTCTGCAAATTCATAAAAATCAAGGTTAAAGTGATTACAAGTTAGCATCGTATGCGAAACATCGAAACACATTCTTATGCCATATTCTTTACAATATTTAACAATTTCATCAACCTGAACAAATATATTTTGATATCGTTGACCTCCAAAATGCCATGGGAAAGGTGCCATAGTCTGTGGTATTATCTCTACTCCATCGGTATCAAGTTCATTTAATGATTTAAAAAACTGCTTATAATACCCTTCTTTTAAACTTTCATTAAAAGGGGCATCCATACTAAATCCGCCAATATTTGCTACAATTTGTGGCCTTAACTCTTTCGGGAAAAACTTCTTTAATTTTCTCGTGATATTTATAACTTTCTGGGTTTCTATCATGGAAATCCGACGATACTTTTCATCAGGTGTCGCTAAATCCATAAGATGGCTATCTTTAAATAATTCGGGGGCATGCACAACGAAACCGCATTCATATGTTCCAGATAAATAATTATCTATATCTAATTCCATGTCAGAATAAGATAAATGGAACTCAAACATATCAGGCAGTATGAGTGATTGGTAATTTTTAAAGTCATGATACCTTACTGGGATCCCCCAAGGGTGAGTAAACTTATAGTTTCTTATTTCTTGAACATTATTAGTAATGTCTGATTCAAAAAAATAATCTTCACTATTAAAATCTCTTTTAATCTCAAGCCCAATTAATGATTCAAAATGCTGTGGTGATAACCCTTGTCCCGGACTTAAAACTTTTATATCTGTCGCTTTTATGATCGTTCCTTTTTTTAACTCATGCGCAGCAACTAAACTTTTACCAAGGTTTTCCCTATTTATCATCTCCCCTTGACTGAATTTTCGAACAGATGAGTTGTCATCCCCTAATGCCAATTCAATTTCTCTTATTCCCTTAATCAAATTTTGAAATTCATCAAACTCTAAACTTGCAGCATGATCTGGCCCTTCCATCTGGCGATCTAGTGTAAAATGACGTTCAATTACTTTAGCTCCCAAAGCAACTGCCGCCAAGGACACATTTATTCCTCTCTCATGACCCGAATAACCTACTAATGAATGAGTTTTTTTTAACTGACTTAGCCACTTCAAATTAATATCTTGTAGAGGAGCTGGATAAGTACTGTTACAATGAAGCAATACAAATTTAACATCTCTCCTGTTGAGGAAATCTACTGTGAAATTAATTTCATCAGAAGAACTCATACCTGTAGAAAGGATAAGAGGCTTTTTAGTTGTTGCTAATTTATCTAATAAAGGTAAATTCGTCAAGTCAGCAGAAGCAACCTTATATGCAGGTACATCAAAAGATTCTAAAATGTCGACACTTTTATAATCCCAGGGGGTACACATGTATAAAATTCCCTTTGATTTACAGTATTCAGATAAAGATTTTTGCTGATCGATTGAAAGCTCAAATTTATTCAATAAATCAATTATGTATTCTGTTCCTAAATCTTCTCCACTTTTATCTAAACTCTTTGATCTATAAACCTCTTTTATTTGACGCATTTGAAATTTGGCACAATCTGCTCCCATTTCAACTGCTTTATCAATCATTAATTTTGCACGATTAAAGTCCCCATTATGATTATTCCCGATTTCAGCAATAATAAACGTTCTTTCCCCACCTACATTAAACTTATCAATTTGAATTTTCATTTTATGAATTTTTAATTTTCCCTGACTTTCCAAGATTGCAATCCATGATTTTCAAAAACAAATGGAGTGCATATCATTCCTTTACTTTGAACCCAATTCATAAGTCTAATTCGATCAAAAGCTGGCACAAAAAATAGAAAATATCCACCACCACCTGCTCCTAATATTTTTCCCCCTAATGCTCCGTTTTGTATTGCCCCACTATAAATTTCATCAATCCAAGGGTTACTTATTTTTGAACTAAAACCCCTCTTTAGTTCCCACGCTTTATGAATGCAACGGCCAAAATCATTAAATCTACCTCGCAATAAATGATTTCTCATTTCAAAGGTAAGATCAACATTTGATTCAATTCGATCTTTTACTTTAGTACTCTTTGTCTGCTCTTTCTGGTCACTATGTATATTTCCAGAATCATGAGTAAGCCCAGTATAACATAAAAGTAAACTTTCTTCTAATTCAACAATCGTTTCATTATTTAATCTAATCGGAGTAATAATATTTTGATCAGCATTAAATTCCATAAAATTCAACCCTCCAAAAACAGTTGCATATTGATCCTGCCAACCTCCGGCAATTCCCATATGTAAGCGTTCAGATTGAAACGCAATTTCTGAAATATCATGCTTATCCCATTTATCATTTCTAAATTGATTAAAACATCCAAGAATTGAAGATGTTACAACTGCAGATCCCCCAAGTCCCGAACTCATTGGAAAATCTGAATAAAGAAACAATTCGAATCCAAAAGATGGATTTACGGCCCTAATAACGGAAACAATTAATGAAAAATTTCCTTCATATGAATTTAGATGGTCTATGCTTTCAAATTCAATAGAATCATTTAAGTCTAAAGATGAAATACGAATATTTTCATCATCTCGAATTTTTAAAGTAGCATGACTATAAAGCGAAATCGTCGCATTTATAACGGCTGCTTTATTTTCTGAAAAATAGGAAGAAATATCAGACCCTCCTCCTCCAAAACTGATTCTAACTGGTGATTTTGCCCGTGCAAATACCTTTTGCTCTTTTTTCTCAGGAAAGTAATCTTTTGAAACAATTGAAGTTAAACAATCATTATCATCCAAAATAGGTATTGCCTTTATTTTGTGATCAAGTTGCTTTAAAAGTAATTCTCTTGGGGTGTCAAATTTCGCTTTAATAAAATTATAATTAGCACATAGTGCTATAGAATCCTCTATTGAAACCCCTTCCATCAATTTTCTTCTAATATCACCATCAGTGGAGATTCCAACTATTTTTTCACTTTCGTCACTTAAAAGAATAAATCCTTTATGATTATTTTCAATTTTATAAAGTGCTTCTTTAATCGAAGCATTTACATTTATTACAAATAAATTTAAATCCATTTTATAAATCTCTTAATCTGCAAAATTTCAAATAATCTTCAGGAACTCCAATGTCAATAAAATTCGTTTTTAACTCAATGCCTTTCAAGTCTTTATTTCGAACTAAATTTGGGAATGTATGATTTTCTATTGAATAAGAACTTCCGTCCCAATTAGAAAACAAACTAGCATTGAGTTTATACACCCCAGCATTTATAATACCAGAAGAGTTATTTTTATTTTTTTCTTCAAATTTTAAAATTCGTTGATATTCATCTACCATTACCTTACCATATCTTTCCGTATTCTCAATATGTACTACACCAATTAAATTACCATCAACATCATTCATATCTGAATAACCTGTTTTGATCCATGTATCAGCATTAACAACAAAAAAATCCCCCTCTAAATTTAATTCTTTGACCACATAAGAAATTGCCCCACCAGTCCCCAAAGGTTCTTCTTCCACAACATAAATAACTTCACTGGTTGCTAGAATTGTATTTTTTAATTCTTCGACGAGCCTTATAATTTTGTCAGACTCAAAATGTAATGAAAGAATAAATTTCGAAAACCCTTGCTCAATCCAATTAATAAATAAAAGTTTAAGAAATGGCGTTCCATTTATATCCGCAAGTGGTTTTGGATTCCCTTTTAATACAGATTGAAGCCTGGTTCCAAATCCTCCCGCTAATATTATAAGTGGTTTTTGAATTTTCTTCAAATTAAATATGTGTTTTAAAATAATTTAAATCAGACATAATCATCTCTTTAACTAACTCCTTCAAGTTATACTTTGGTTTCCATCCTAATTTGGTTTTTGCTTTAGTTGGGTCCCCCAAAAGTAAATCAACTTCTGTGGGTCTGAAATATTTAGGATCTACCTTTATAACAACTCTGCCTGAATCAAGCTGATATTCACCATTACATTTAATGACATACCCGATTTCATTTACACCATTTCCTTCAAAGCCTAACTCGATTCCCAATTCAGCAAATGTCATTCTTACAAAATCTCTAATTGTTGTAGTAATTCCCGTAGCAAGGACGAAATCTTCTGGATTCTTTTGTTGCAAGATTAACCACATACCTTCAATATAATCCTTGGCATGTCCCCAATCTCTCTCCGAATTCAAATTCCCCAAATACAAACAATCTTCCTTTCCCAAAACGATTTTAGCCGCTGCCCTCGTAATCTTTCTAGTGACAAACGTTTCCCCTCGTTGAGGCGATTCATGATTAAATAATATCCCATTGCATGCAAACATACCGTAAGCTTCACGATAGTTTACGGTAATCCAATAAGCATAAAGCTTTGCTACAGCGTAAGGGGAACGAGGATAAAATGGTGTAGATTCCGATTGAGGGACTGCTTGTACTAAACCATATAATTCAGAAGTAGATGCCTGATAAATCTTAGTTTTTTTTATTAAACCAAGTAAGCGTACAGCCTCTAAAATACGTAAGGTTCCTATCCCATCAGCATTTGCGGTGTATTCTGGTTCTTCAAAACTAACCGCCACATGACTCATCGCAGCTAAATTATAAATTTCATCAGGTTGGACTTCTTGAATTATACGAATCAGATTCGTGCTATCAGTCAAATCACCATAATGAAGATGCAAATTTCGATCAGGAACATGTGGATCTTGATATAAATGATCAATTCGTTGAGTATTAATTAATGAAGATCTACGTTTTATCCCGTGAACTTCATATCCCTTTTTCAATAAAAACTCAGCAAGATAAGCTCCATCTTGACCTGTAATTCCCGTAATTAATGCTTTTTTCAATTTATAGTAAAATATTTTCTAATTATTAAAAATAGAGGAAAACTCATAAAGAGAACTAAACTTCCCATCTAAATCAAGATTAAAATTAGACTTTCCAATGAATATTGTTTTCATCTCCAATTTCTGCCCAAATTCAATATCTGAAAAAGAATCTCCCACAATAATTGACTTTTTAAAATTTATTTCAGGAAAATCTTTTAAGGCTTGAAATGCCATCCCAGAATTAGGTTTTCGGCAATCTGATGTTATTTCGACATCTTTACAATAATAAATTTTGTCAATTCTGCCAGAATTTAATGTGATTTCATCAACCATCTTTTGATGAATCAACAACAGTTCGTCTTCTAACATTAATCCTTTCCCAACACCCCTTTGATTTGTTACAATTATAATCTTTCCAAAGATGCGTGAAAGACTTGAAATTGCTTCTAAAGAACCTTTAATAAATGAAAATTCAGACCAATTTTTAACATAATCATTTTCTCTCTTTTTATTGATAACACCATCTCTATCTAAAAAAAGGGTCCAGGTTTTATCAATTTTAAAATTCATACTAATCAATATTTTTGCACACCAAACTACGCACCAAAACGACTTATTACAATGGTTACCTATGTAACCAAGTTTTAAAATAAATCTATTTAACCCCTGAAAATGAATGATGTTTTGATTTACGTTTATCTACGAATAGGATTTGGCCGAATGGACCACACTAATCTTCTATTCTTTTCTTTCTCCACGGCTTCGCCATCCTGAGTCACACAAAAAGGGTTCTCAGAAAAACGAAATTCAGAAACAAATATACCCCCATTT
>JACCDK010612972.1_pt1 | contig 38933 bp, 40 predicted proteins | sample 7445871 | NCBI WGS metagenome assembly JACCDK01 (sample SAMN15323436, study PRJNA562643) | freshwater metagenome | isolation source: river surface water | place: USA:Blue River Watershed | collected 2017-08-15 | reverse complement strand
TGACAGCGCCAATTGGGAAAACATCGCAAAGACCGTGTACTTGACCAAGGCGATGAACTTGCTCCACAACGCCTGCTGTGTCGGCAACCGGATTGGTGTTTGGCATAGCCGATATCGCTGTGAATCCACCCGCTACGGCTGCTCTTGAACCAGATAGAACTGTTTCGGCATCCTCTTTCCCAGGTTCACGCAGATGTGTATGTAGATCAACTAGACCGGGAATAATCGTCAAACCTTTGCCGTCATAAACGTTGAAATCATTAGTTACCTGTTTTGTGTCAACTATTCGCCCATTGTCACAAGCAATCTCGATTTTTTTCCCTGCGGAATCTACGACATTTTTAATAACTAATTTCACGCTAGTTTCCTCCCAGCAGGAGATAGAGAGTCGCCATGCGAACCGAGACGCCATTTTTAACCTGATCAACTATCACTGATTTTCTACTGTCGGCTGAGTCGGCAGATATCTCAAGTCCTCTATTCATCGGGCCAGGATGCATCACAAGGGATTTTTCAGAGAGACGACTAAGGCGATCGCCATTTAATCCGAAGCGCCTGGAGTATTCTCGCTCCGAGGGAAAGAAAGCCTCGTCCATTCGCTCTCGTTGTACTCGCAACATCATGACAACGTCATACTCATCAAGATTTTCATCGAAGTCATATTTAACCTCGACTCCCCAACTATTGACGGCAACTGGAAGCAATGTCGGGGGCGCGATTAATGTGACGTGGGCGCCCAACTTAGATAGCAAGAGGACATTGCTTCGTGCAACACGAGAATGCAGAACGTCACCCACAATAGCTATCGAAAGGTCAGATAGATCTCCACTTGAATTTTTAAGATGTTGTCGAATCGTAAATGCATCCAGCAAAGCCTGAGTAGGGTGTTCATGCGTCCCGTCTCCCGCATTAATTACTGCACCGGTCATCCATTTTTGACTCGCCAGACGTGCCGCTGCTCCCGATGCAGGATGGCGAATCACGACACCATCTGCACCCATAGCTTGAAGTGTTAAAGCGGTATCTTTGAGACTCTCGCCTTTACTAAGTGATGATCCCTTGGCGGAAAAGTTGATGACATCAGCAGAGAGGCGCTTTGCTGCTGCTTCAAAGGAAATACGCGTTCTCGTTGAATCCTCAAAAAAGAGATTAACAATTGTGCGCCCCCGCAAAGTGGGAAGCTTCTTTACAGGCGTTTCAGTAACTCGCGCCAGTTCCTCGGCGGTATCGAGAATATTTAAAGCTTCATCTTTTGATAAATCTGAGATCGAAAGGAGATGACTAATCACGCTCGACCCTCGATTCTTACTTCATCGTTGCCATCTATTTCTAAGAGTCTGACGCTTACCCGCTCAGCGCGATTAGTAGGAACGTTCTTTCCAACAAAATCTGCCCTTATGGGTAGCTCCCTATGTCCCCTATCTATGAGAACAGCGAGCTGGACACTCCGTGGACGCCCATGCTCGGCGAGGGCATCTAGCGCTGCTCGAATTGTTCTTCCTGAAAATAAGACATCATCGACGAGAACAACTTCTCGGTCATGGATACCGCCTGCTGGAATCTCAGTCTTACCTAGTGAGCGTGGCGCTGACCCTCTAAGGTCGTCGCGATACATAGTTGTATCTAAAGTGCCATGTTCAATTGAGCTACCCTCGAGTTCGGCCAAGATCTTGGCCAGCCTTGCAGAGAGAAGTGCCCCACGAGTTGGAATACCAATAAGTACTACGTTTTCAATACCCTTATTTCGCTCAATAATTTCATGAGCTATACGTTTCAATGCCCGATTGATTTCGGGACTATCTAAAACCAGCGCCATAACACTTCCTTTTCCGCCTCTCGGGACGGTCTTTAAAGGTTGGCCAATACTAACTTAGGAATGGATATGTGCATAACCAGTGCGGGCGTTTCTGCCTTTCCCATATCTTGGCTAAATGTCCGAAGAACCAGAAGAGAGAGAGTTAGATCCGGAAGCACATCGCTGCGAAAACTACATAGGAAGTCTTGCACGCCTGCGCGGCCTTCGCCTTGCCGCCGGCCTCACTCTTAAGCAAGTTGAGATTAAGAGCCGTGGTACTTGGAAAGCAGTCGTAGTGGGTTCATATGAGAGAGGGAACCGACACTTAAGTTTGCTTAAGGCTGTTGAGTTGTGTGAGTTCTATGGCGCAGATATCTCGGCCTTAGGTCAACTTACAAAGGGTGATGAGCCCGACCGGCTGATACTCGATCTACACCAACTACAGAAAATGCGTGATCTGCCCGATGAAGTGACACTTCAAACCCAGAGATTAGCAACGCGCATTATCGCTAAACGAGCGGATAGAAATGGCAGCGTCTTATCGCTACGCGGAAGTGACTTAGAAACTTTGGAGATAGGTTTGGGGCGTAATCAGCGAGAGGTAATAGATCTTCTTAAACGTCGCGGCTTATTGCTTAGAGCGAGAGACTCGATTTAATCTCACTTATCGCCGCTAAGACGCCATTTATATAAGCTGCTGAATCGTCAGTAGATAGCGTCTTGGCTAGCTCAACCGCTTCTGCTATCGCTACGCCTTCGGGCAAATCTTCTCCCCACAGCAATTCAAATGTTCCAAGTCTTAAAATATTTCGATCAACGACTGGCATCCGATCGAGATCCCAATCTTTAGCGCGCATCAGGATTATTTCATCTAGCCGATCACGTTTCGCCACAATTCCTGAAACCAGAAACTCGGTATATTCGCGAATCAAAAACTCCAACTCATTTTTTCTAGTATTGAGTAGGTCAACAGCAGAGCGATTTCGGATATCACCTTCATAAAGAAGATCTAGGGCTGCCTTGCGGGCTTTTGAGCGAGTACTCACTTAGTTAGCGCGGCCAAGATAATCGCCAGTGCGCGTATCTATTAGAACAACCTCATCCTGCTTTATAAAAAGTGGGACTTGCACCGTGATACCAGTTTCCACCGTGGCCGGTTTGGACCCTGCGGAGGATCGGTCTCCTTGTAAACCAGGTTCGGTGTAGGTAATACGTAGCGGGACCGATGGCGGAAGTTCAATGTAGAGCGGATTTCCTTCATGTATCGCAACAATTACTTCCATATTCTCTAGAAGATAGTTGGGAGCTTCACCAACGCTCTCTTCCGGAATTGTTATCTGATCATAAGTTGTGTTGTCCATAAAGACGTATCCAGCGGTGTCCTTATAAAGAAATTGCATCTCTCGCTTTTCCAGGATTGCAACTTCTACCTTTACGCCGGCATTAAACGTGCGCTCGACTACCTTGCCCGAAAGGACGTTCTTCAATTTAGTTCTTACGAAAGCCGGCCCCTTGCCCGGCTTCACATGCTGAAACTCGACTACATTCCATAATTGACCTTCGATGTCGAGAGTCATGCCATTCTTAAGATCATTTGTGGTTGCCATGGTTCGAGATTACCTTCTTAGCGCTATTTCTCTAAATTTCCGATTAGCTCGCGCATCGCAATCACCGCGAGTCGATAGGAATTCATGCCAAATCCAGAAATAGTTCCGTTCACAACACCAGAGATAACTGAGGTATGCCGAAACTCTTCGCGTGAAAGCGGGTTTGAAAGATGGACTTCAATCACCGGAGCCTTGAGCATCACTACTGCATCGCGGATAGCGTAGGAATAGTGTGTGAAGGCCGCCGGATTTATTACCAATGGGATTTTTTTATCGGCCGCTTCGTGAAGCCAGCCAATCAGTACCGCTTCATCATCACTTTGGCGTATATCCACCTCAAAGCCTTCTGCCTTGGCAATATCTCGGATATACCCTTCTAAGGTTGCATAGTCGAAATCGCCATAAATATGACTCTCGCGCAGGTCTAACCTTTTTAGATTCGGACCATTAAGAATCATCAATTTCATCGTCAAATTCTACCTTCCAACCGTCTTTTGGTAGATGCGCTCCAATTCCGCCCGAGAAGCCACAGTCCGATCGGTTTTTCCAAGCTCCGTCAACGTCACGAAGCGAATCTCAGACGCGCGTCGCTTCTTATCGTTCTGCATCAATTCATATAGCTCTGCGAAAGCAGTTGGGGAGTATTTCGTCGGAAGATCTAGATGTTGAAGCAAGCGTTCATGCTGTGCGACTACCCCCGCATCCAACCCGCACTTCTCACTTGAAAGTGCAGCTGCAAAACAGAGGCCGACTGAAACTGCCTCTCCGTGGCGCAATGTGTAATTTGAGTGCTTCTCGATTGCATGTCCGAGAGTGTGGCCGTAGTTCAAAATTTCGCGCTCAAGACTCTCCTTGAAGTCTCGTGAAACGACGCCTGCTTTCACCTCTATTGAGAGTTCAATAATTTCTTCTAGGTTCTCACTCCAATTAAGCGCTAACTCAAGAATTTTAGGGTTGGCGATAAATCCGCATTTGATTGCCTCAGCAAGACCGGCGCGAATGTCGCGCTGGCTCAGACTCTTAAGCCAACTCGTATCAATAATTACTTCGATGGGCGAATGAAATGCCCCTGCAAGATTCTTTCCCGAAGCAAGATTTACCCCAGTCTTCCCGCCTATAGCAGCATCCACCATCCCAGCGACGGTGGTAGGGACTGCTATCCAATCAATGCCTCTCATAAAAGTTGCGGCGACGAAGCCCGCCAGATCTGTTGTAGCTCCCCCGCCTATTCCCACAATTACCGATGATCGGTTAAGCCCTCGGCGCGCAATCTCTTCCATAACTTTCGAGTATGAAGTAAGGGATTTCTGCGTTTCACTATCTTCCGTTACAACTATTTGATCCTTTGAAAATGTGCCTAGAACTTGCGAAACCAATCTCTCTGGAGTCAGCACTGCAACATTTCGACCAGAGATTGCGTTGATAACTTGTGACTGCCAATCGAGCGGAAAGGTGACGCTATATTGACGTTCGGAATTTACGCGAATGCTCCTCATGAGAGCTCCTCGCAAAGTTGCGCGACTACCTCTTTAGGTTTTCGATTGTTTGTCGATATACGTATCTTGCCCAAATGCTCATACTTCTCGCGACGTGTTTCAAAGAGCTTGAGCCATTGTTGACGAGGATTGCCAACGAGAAGAGGCCGATCGGTATTAAAACCGACTCGTGGAGCTGCATTAGAGATTGATACTTCCAGGTACACAACCTTTGGTTCCGCTTCTAGTTTTGCAAAAACTTCTGGATCAAGGATTGACCCACCACCTAATGCGATCACTCCAAAATCGCTCTTCAATCCCTTAAGAACAACATCACGCTCTAATTCACGAAACTTCGGTTCTCCCTGTTCGACAAAGATATCGCTGATGCTCTTCCCGGTTTGCTTAGCAATCTCGGAGTCTGAATCAAGAAAACTCAAATCTAACTCCTTAGCAAGTAAGCGACCCACAGTGCTCTTGCCGCAACCTGGAGGTCCGATCAAGATTATTTTTTCAGTCATAGAAATTTTGGAAGGTTGGCAAGATACGAGTCAATATTTCGCTTTGTTTCTCCAGCGCTATCGCCTCCGAATTTCTCCATAACCGCTTCGGCAAGAACCAGAGCCACCATCGCCTCGGCAACTATTCCGGCAGCAGGAACGGCACAAACATCTGAGCGTTGATTAATCGCCTTTGCAGCCTCTCCGGTGCTTAGATCAATCGTGTCAAGCGCTTTGGGAACAGTTGATATCGGTTTCATCGCGGCGCGCACCCGCAGAACTTCCCCCGTGCTCATTCCACCTTCGGTACCCCCGGCGCGGTGTGTTCTACGTGAAATCTTTCCGGAAGCATCTCGCTCAATTTCATCGTGGGCCAGAGAACCTCGTCGAGCCGCCGATAGAAACCCATCACCTAACTCGACACCTTTTATTGCCTGAATACCCATAAGAGCTCCAGCAAGACGTGAATCTAATCTTCTATCCCAATGAACATGTGAACCTAAACCGGGCATTACGCCATAGGAGAGAACTTCAACTACTCCGCCTAATGTGTCGCCCTCTTTATGTGCCGTTTCAATCTCAGCAACCATGGCCTTCGCTGATTCGAAATCAAAACAGCGGACTGGATCCTCATCAATGCTCGATAAATCACTTGGTCTAGGTAGTGGCGAATTTTCTGGGGTCGCAATTGAGCCAATCCTCACCACATGGGAGAAGATTTCGATACCCGCCACTTGTTTGAGGAAAGCTCGAGCGACAGATCCAAGCGCAACTCGCATCGCAGTTTCTCTTGCTGAAGCTCGTTCCAGAATTGGTCTGGCATCGTTAAAGTCGTATTTTTGCATTCCAACTAGATCTGCGTGTCCTGGGCGTGGTCTTGTAAGCGGAGCGTTTCGAGCTAGTTCGGACAATTCGCTTTCTGCAACGGGGTCTGCCGACATAATCTTTTCCCACTTAGGCCACTCGCTATTCGCAACTTCTATAGCGATTGGACCGCCCTGGGTTAGACCGTGGCGAACTCCCCCAAGAATTCGCAGTTCATCTGCTTCAAATTTTTGCCGTGCGCCACGACCAAAGCCAAGTCGCCGGCGAGCTAAATCGGCTTTAATCTCATCAGAAGTGATGCGAATCTGAGCAGGAAGGCCTTCAATTATTCCAACCAAACTAGGGCCATGAGATTCACCCGCGGTAAGCCAACGCACGCCCAATTATCGCAGTAATGTCCCTAAAGATGTGTATTAGTTATTAATGAAAAGCTGAAAAATGGTGCGAAGGGAATGCTTGAATGCAATCTTCGACTAGTACATAGGAAGAAACCGGCCAACAGCCAGGCTCCAGCGTGTACCAAAAGGGGGCTAGTCTCATCGGCAACAAGTGCGGCAAGTGGGGCAAGGCGCACATCACCATATCCAATTGAGCCATTTGCGACCCTATAAACAACTCCATACACAAGGAAAAGCAAGAGCGCCCAAAGAAGAGTAGCAAGCGATCTCGAGATAAAAAGAATTGAGTAGCTGAAAAAAAGTATCCGCTTAGGAATTATCCGATATCTGATATCTACTGCTGAGATTAGCGCTAGGAGTCCTAACAGGAACATTGCTCAATCGTAGGAATCCTCTAGTCACGTAAGTAAAGACTTTTCTATCTGTGGAAAAAATCGAGTGACATTTAAATCAGCGCGCGTAAGCGCTTGAAAAATTCATCCTTATCGATACTGGTATTGCCAAACAGTTCTATTTGAAAAAGCGCCTGGGCTACCAAAAGATCCTTTCCCGATGAATAGCGTGAGGGATCTGTGGATTGGCTAAGTGGCGTTGGCCAAGGGTGATATAGCGAATCCAAGACATCACCGCGAGGCTTTAGCGCTTTTAGCTCTGCGTCGAAAGCGGTTATCGGAAGCGTGTTAACAAGAAGAGTGGCGCTAAATGCATCACCAATTTCATCCCACGGGAGAATCTCTACCCGAGAGTTAGCATTAAGTAATTGTGCATCTCGGTTAGTTGAGCGGCGATATACCCGGGCCCCAATTTCTTTACCTGCAAGAGCATAAAGGGCCGCCTTAGCAGTTCCACCCGCGCCCAAGATTGCAACATCTCGCAAATCCATGTTTTTGAGAAGATAGTCAAACCCGAGAATATCTGTGTTATGCCCGTTCCATATTCCATCTTTGGAAACTAAGGTATTGACAGCTGAGATTTTTTTCGCGGTACTTGTTGCGAAACCACAAACATCCATTCCTATTGCCTTTAAGGGCATGGTCAGGGAGAAACCATTCCAATCCTGATGAGTCTCTATAAAGTCCTTAAATGAATCCTCATCAACTTCGAAACGTTCATAACTTGCTGCAACACCCATGAGCTCATAGGCCGCTTGATGTATCCGCGGCGAGAGGCTGTGATTTATTGGCGATCCAAGTACTGCAAGCTTAAGCATCAATCGAATTTACCATCTGCGTAATTGCGCTTGTATTCAGATTTAAAGCGCAGGAACTCCTCATAAGACTTTGTAAACCTCGTATCGTTAGGTAGAACGGTCACAAAATAAAGCCAATCTCCGGGCTCTGGATTCAAAGTTGACTCAATCGCCTTTAATGTGGGACTGCCGATCGGCCCCGGTGGTAGGCCACGATAGAGGTAAGTGTTGTATGGATTTCTTATTTGAGTGTCTCTTTTGGAGAGCGCAATCTCTCCGCGAGAATCAAGGATGAAGTGAACCGTCGAATCGAATTGAAGTGGCATACCTCTTTCAAGTCGGTTGTAGACGACTCTTGCAACTTTGCCAAAAACATCTGGCGTTCCCTCCCCCTCAACTAGAGAGGCAATGATTAATAACTCCTCTGGAGTCAGATTTCCATAACGCCACTGCACATCTTGAGTAATAAAATTGAATTTCTCTAACATCGATGCGATCGCCGATGCGGCGCTCGTACCCTTTGGGTAAGAGTAGAAGGCGGGATAGAGAAAACCCTCTATGCTCCTTGACTGGAAAAGTTCTGGAGCTTTAGCAGATTTCATCGCAGATGCAATCTCATCCTTTTCAAAACCTGCCTTTATCAACTCGTCTTTAATTTCACTTAGCCGTGCGCCATCTCTTACGCGCACGAGATTTACAATTCGCTTCGCATCTAAGAGCTGAAGGACTGCTTCTCGGGCAGGAATTCTTGTTTCAATGCGATGCTCACCCGGGGCTATCCGCTCACTCTCAGGGTTAGAAACAGCGGCGCGAAAATAAGCTAATGAGGATTTCACGACAGAGTTTTCTTCAAGGAGGGCTCCTATCTCAGAGCCGGTCATTCCTTTCTCAATATGAATAACGACCTCACCTCCACGATTACTACCATCAAAGTCGGGAGCTGCTGTGACACCCGGGGCAATAGCTCTTAGCCCTAAGGTAAAAAGGAGTATAAATACTCCGGCGCCTGCGAGATTTCTAAACGCATGGACTCTTTGATTACTCATTCACAGCTTCCCCAAAACGTTGACCAGAGCTTCGCTCTCCTGAAAGTGAAAAATCAAGGATTTCAGCGGCGGCAACGGCATCAACACCAAAGCGCTCCACTATTTCTTTTGCCTTGGCAGCGCTCTTGGTCGAAAGGCGCTCATCTACAAGATAAACAGGTGCAACTTTGATAGCTGCAATTTTCTTTGCTACCTCCCTTACCAGTCGGGCTGACTCTCCCTCAACGCCTGATAGGTGAGCTGGCAGGCCAAGATAAATTGCGGCGATCTCATACTCCCCTCTAATCTCTAGTAATCGATCTAGCAATGTTGAACTCGATATCGTTTCAAGTGGGGTTGCAATCAAGCCATTGATATCGCTTATGGCAATTCCAGATCGAACCTGGCCGTAATCAATCGCTAGCCGACGACCGCTCGGCAGAGACATTAATTCTTCCCAAGACTTTCTTTAATCGCGGAAATTGCCTCACCAATCTTGCCAATAGAGACTCCACCACCTTGAGCGAAATCATCCTTTCCGCCTCCACCGCCGCCGAGTATTCCGGAAGCCAACTTCACCAAGGCTCCTGCTTTAACTCCGGATTGCCGGGCGCTTTCATCAACTGCGCTTACTAGCGCAACCCTTTCCTCTATTTCTGCTGAGAAAACTACAACGCTCTTCGGGATCCGGGAGCGGGCATCAAGAGCTAAGGTACGCAGTTCTTCAGCCGACAATTCATCTTTGAAGTGATGTGAGATGAAAGCAATACCGTTTATGCCCTCTACCTTTTTTATCAATTCCGGAAGTTGGGTTTGGGCAGCCGATAAGCGAGCAGCGCGGAACTCTTTCTCCATCTCCTTCATTTTTGCTAAGAGTTTTGAGATGCGTTCTGGCAACTCTTCGACCTTTGCGCCCTTAATTAATTCAGTTAAGGAATTCAGAATCACATGCTCACGTGCCAAGAAATTAAATGCATCAACCCCCACTAACGCTTCAACGCGTCTTACACCCGCACCGATAGAGGATTCGGAGAGCAACTTAATTAACCCCAACTCACCTGAGTGCGAGACGTGGGTACCACCACAGAGCTCCTTAGCCCACTCTCCCACGCTCACTACGCGAACTCGTTCGCCATACTTTTCACCAAAAAGTGCCATTGCGCCGATAGCTTTCGCATCTGAAATAGACATCTCCGCTGCACTTACCTCTAAATTTTCGGCAAGAAGCAAGTTCACTCGCATCTCTACTTCTTCCAAAACCGATGTTGGAACCGCTCCTGCGGCCGGAAAATCAAAACGGAATCTTCCCGGTGCATTCTCAGAACCGGCTTGGGTGGCTGTTTCTCCCAAAATTTCTCGAAATGCTTTGTGAACCATGTGAGTTGCCGTATGCGCGCGAGAGATTCCTATCCGCCGCTCTCTATCTATGAGGGCTTGAGCTCCCACGCCATGAGTTATTTGACCATCCTTCACCCGACCGCGATGCACAAAAACCCCCGGTAGCGGTGCCTGAACGTCATCAATTTCAACAACCGCGCCATCAATAGTTGTTATTGATCCACCATCTGCGAGTTGACCGCCACCCTCTGCGTAGAAAGGTGTTCGATCTAAAATGATTTCGACTTCATCTCCTGCGCTAGCAGACTTCTCACTCTTGCCGTTTACCAAGATTCCTACGAGGTTGGCTTCAGCAGCAAAATTCTCATACCCAACGAACTCCAGTCGTTTGGCTGATTCAGCAATCTTCCTATATTCACTTAGATCGGTGTGCCCAGTTTTCTTTGCTTTTGCATCGGCTTTTGCGCGATCGCGTTGCTCACTCATCAATCTCTTAAAACCAGCAGCATCAATACTCAAACCATGTTCTGCTGCCATTTCAAGCGTTAAATCGAAAGGAAATCCGTATGTGTCATGAAGTTTAAAGGCATCTTCACCGGAAATGACAGTCGCGCCAGCTGCGCTGAGGGAACTACGCGCTTGGTCGAAAATCAATGTTCCACTCTTTAGAGTTGAGAGGAAAGCCTCCTCTTCTGCCTGCGCGATCTTTACTATTCTCTCTTTATCGAGATTTAGCTCCGGATATTGTGGACCCATCGCCTCAATAGAGGCTTCTATAAGATCTTTTGTATTTCTATCTGCTGCACCTAACAGACGCATATTTCGTATGGTTCTTCGCATCATCCGGCGAAGAACATAACCTCGCCCTTCATTTCCGGGAATCACACCGTCGCCGATTAACATGGTGGCAGTCCGTGCATGATCAGCCACAACTCTTAGTGAAATATCTTCTTTGGCGCCGGCGCCGTATTTCACGCCAGAAAGATCGCTTGCTTTATTCAATATGTGAGCTGTGGTGTCGATTTCATAAATGTTTTCAACACCTTGCAGCAACGCGGCAGTACGTTCAAGTCCGAGGCCAGTATCAATATTTTTAGCTGGTAACTCACCAAGGATTGGATATCCCTCTTTTCCAGGTCCTTCGCCGCGGACATTTTGCATGAAAACAAGATTCCAAATTTCAAGATAGCGATCCTCATCTGCGATGGGTCCGCCTTCTTTTCCGTATTTAGGGCCACGATCAAAGTAGATTTCAGAGCACGGACCGCAGGGGCCAGGAACGCCCATGGACCAGAAATTATCTGCCATGCCTCGCCTTTGTATCTTCTCTTTTGGGACACCAATTTTCTTATGCCAGATATCTGCCGCCTCGTCGTCATCCAAATAAACCGTCACCCAAAGTTTCGACTCTTCAAATCCATAACCACCTTCTGATTGGGGTTTGGTTAAGAGTTCCCAAGCCAATTGGATTGCACCTTCTTTGAAGTAATCGCCGAAGGAAAAATTGCCGCACATCTGAAAGAACGAAGCGTGGCGAGTAGTCTTTCCAACTTCATCAATATCGAGTGTGCGGACACATTTCTGAACCGAAGTTGCTCGCCTATATGGAGCGGCTATTTCGCCAAGAAAGTACGGCTTAAATGGCACCATTCCCGCATTGACGAGTAGAAGATTTGGATCATTAAGAATTAACGAAGCCGATGGAACAACCGAGTGAGTTAGTTTAAGAGAGTTGCCATTCTCGAAGAACTTGAGCCAACGATTTCTAATCTCTTCAGATTTCACGATCGACTAGAACTCCTCGTCGTCGTCGAATTGATCTCGCTCCGCCTTCTTTCGCGAGCTTTTCGTCTTCTTCCCCTTTTTATTCTTACGAAGTTGCGCTGCCGTTAACACGGCGCCAGCTGCCTTCATAGCAACTTGGTTTTTATCTAGAAAGGTTGTGGTTGATTCGGCAATCTTTGTACTCACATCATCGATAGTCCGAGTTACCTTATTTATAGTCTCAAGGGGGCCGTTAACCAACTCAACGGTTGTAGTTACTTCATTAATAAGTGGGGTGGTCTCTTCGGTAAAACTTCTAACCGCGGTACCGACTTCATCGATCGCCCGACCCAGCCTGATAACGGCGTAAGCAAGTGCAAGAGCAAAAATTAGTAGCGCACTTGCGGCAATAATTCCTGCGATTCCTCCGGCGCTCATGAACGAATCTTATCTAACGTGCTCACACCAAAACCGGCAAAGGTAGCTCAGGTTTGCGATGTTCTCTATGGGCCTGTAAAGCCGACTCGTGATAAGCCTCAATTGCTGCGATGTTCGCAGGATTTTGATAACGGGCGCCATCAACCACATCGCCCATCCGACCTTCGATTACCGCATGAACATCGCTACCAGACAAGGTTTTGTGCGCTTCAAGGGCATGAGCGACGGCGAGCACTTCGCGACGATTTTCCCTTAACAATTCTTCCGACTTCTCTAGCAGTGTAGATAAGTTATCTTCAATTCGATCGGCCAGCGCGCGGCGCATCTCCGCTTTGGCATCATTTGGTTTTCCGCCTCCAGGAGCGCCAAGTTCCATTCGCCGACTTGAAGCGTACGAGGAGACAGTGGAGCCCATCCCCCAATAACCTTCCATCAACCCTGCAATAGAAGTCGCAGATTCGAGGTCGCCTGATACTCCAGATGAGTTATCTCCGTCGAAAAACATTCGCTCACCCGAGAGAGATGCAAGTGAGACCAAAATATCTGACTCGTACTCACTCTTCCAATGCGTGAATTGATCATCGGGTGGAATGGAGGCCACCATTCCTAGATACTCAGCGCCCTTTTCAATTGTTGCGATATCAATCTCCATATGTTTACGTACTCGATAGGCGATTACCGCATGGCACGCCTCATGAATAGCGGTCGCGTGACGCTCGCGTTCTATGTACTCAACATCTTCAGAAGGTCCAAGCTGTTTTAATTGTTTCGCCTTCAACACATCACTCCAAGTCACAACAGTTCTTTCGTTACGAATTGCCATGATTAGAGACTCATTCACCAAGTCCTTGATGGTTGCACCGGTTGCATAAGGTGTGATGATCGCTAGTTTTTCGATATCTTCCTTAGTTAAAGTGTTAGAAATCTTTTCAAAGTACCCTTCATAAGTTCTAATTCGCCCAGCCTTACTCGGGTAGCCCACTCGATACATGCGATCTATTCGACCCGGACGAAGCAGCGCTTCATCTAGGGACTCAGGCATATTTGTCGCCATCACAACCAAGATACGGTACTTCGGCGGATTCTTCGGGCGCATCCCAAGCGTTCTTCTAACAATTCGATTGAAGAAACCACGTGGTTTCTTAAGCCCAGATAATTCGGTTAGGAGGGCTTGAAGGGTTCCCATACCGCCACCGCCACCTGCGCCGGCACCCATCACAAAGCGATTAACAATTGATGGTTTTTCGCCTTGAGTTGATTTTCTCGATAGTAGATTTGTTGTTACTAAAGATTGGCTTTCGGCTGAGAGATAAGTCATTCCATGACAATCAGGGTTTCTCTCAAAACCGCGGGCGTATGACCCTGGGGGTCGATTTGTCATGATGCCGCGATTTCCTAATGCGTCCGCTTCGTCAAAGAAAACAACTACACCGCCGTAGCGCAACGCTAACTTGCGCAGCTTTCTAAAGAGACTCTTTACTTTCAAGATTCCAATGCCAAAGAACATATTGTTAAATGCGCCGGGGTCAACGAAGACGAATGGTTTTCCGGTCTCTCCGGCCATAGCTTCTGCCATAAGAGTCTTACCTGTGCCGGGAGGGCCCCAGAGCAATAATCCACCAGGAACATAGCCGCCCAATTTTTCAATACTCTCCGGATTCTCAAGAAAAACGAGATTCTCGCGAATGCGAGCTAGAACATGATCTTGACCCCAAACATCAGAGAAGCGCGTCTTGATGTCGTCTGGAAAATAAGTATCAATTCCACCTCTGCTCAAAAACCAGAAGAGCGCTACAAACTGAATCAAAATAAATACAACGGCAAAAGCAAGTTGCGCGATTACCGGAAGAGCGCTCCAAAGCGCTTTTGGTGCAAAGAAGAGAGCGCGTACCGGAGTTTCCTTGTAGATAGCTCCAAGAACAATCGAGAGCAGAGATATAAAAACTATCCATTTAATTACACGCGAGAGTCTAAACCGCGTCCAATCACTCAAACGATGCAATTGGCGATCGACAAATCCAAAGTAACGCTGCCAGAATCCATGATAAGGAGCTGCGAGTTCGGCAATTATGAAATGTGTTTGCCGGGTAAATTCAATTGCAAATAGCGGGAATATCCACCATCTGCGGTAGGCGCTACTTTCCAGCGCCGCAGTAAATCCCAATCCATCTTCTCCAGCCATATCGGCCCAAACAAGAATGAGAAATGTAATTGTGAAAAAAAGTAGAAATTTAATGCGATCGTAAAAGGACATATGGATACGAGTCTTGCGATCAGAATCCTTAGGTCTACTTGAGGTTGTGGTAGTCGTTTCGCTCACTAGTCATCCCCTTTTTCCTCATCAGGGGTGGCATCGACGCCGCTCTCTTTGCGCTGTGCGTCAGTGATGGGCGTTGGTGCGCCAGTAAGAGGATCACCGCCGCTCGCGGTCTTTGGAAAAGCTATAACTTCACGAATTGATTCCGCACCGGCAAGAAGCGCACAGAGACGATCAAGACCGAACGCTATTCCGCCATGAGGAGGTGGGCCGTAGTTGAAGGCTTCCAAGAGGAAACCAAATTTGCTCTGTGCTTCCTCATTGGACAATCCAATTACCTTGAAAACATCTCTTTGAATATCCCGGCGATGAATACGGATTGATCCACCGGCAATCTCATTACCATTTAAAACTAAGTCGTAAGCGTAGGCGAGAGCGCTTGCTGGATCCTGAGCGAAGCTCTTTTCAAATTCAGGTTTTGGACCAGTAAACGGATGGTGAACGGCCGTCCAACCTCCCTCCTCAGTTTTCTCGAACATTGGAGCATCGACAACCCAGAGAAATTCCCAAAGTGATTCATCAATCAGGTTACATCTCCTGCCAATTTCAAGTCGGACTGCGCCTAGCAAAGCAAGAGATGCTGCGCGCTCTCCAGCGGCAAAGAAAATCGCATCACCATTTTTGGCATCAACCGCGGCCGCGATTCCTGAGCTCTCCTTCTCGGAGAGATTTTTCGCCACCGGCCCGCTAAGGACCCCATCATCACCAACAAGAATGTAAGCAAGACCTTTTGCACCACGCGCCTTAGCCCAATCTTGCCAAGCATCGAGCTCCCGGCGCGGTGAATTAGCTCCTCCGGGCATCACAACCGCGCCAACAAATGGCGCCTGAAACACTCTGAACGATGTTTCCTTAAAGAAATCAGTTACTTCGCGCAGTTCGTTGCCGAATCTCATATCTGGCTTATCTGAACCGAATCTCTGCATTGCTTCGTGATAAGTCATCCGAGGTATTGGAGTGCGAATGCTGTAGTTGATGGTTTGCTTAAAGACTTGCGAAATTATCTTTTCTGCAACGTTGATAACGTCTTCCTGATCAACAAATGACATTTCGATATCAAGTTGGGTAAATTCTGGTTGGCGATCGGCTCGAAAGTCTTCATCTCTAAAGCAACGCGCAATTTGGTAATAGCGCTCCATTCCAGCAACCATAAGTAACTGCTTAAAAAGTTGAGGTGATTGTGGCAAGGCATACCAAGAACCTGGTTGAAGTCGTACTGGAACGAGGAAGTCGCGCGCACCTTCGGGTGTTGAACGAGTTAAATAAGGTGTCTCTATTTCTAAGAAGTTCAGCTCGTTCATGACGCCACGAATCGTGCTAGTAACTTTAGAGCGAAGTCGAAGGGCTTTTGATTGATCTTCCCGTCGCAGGTCAAGATACCGATACTTGAGACGGACTTCCTCACTTACATTTACCTTTTCACCTGAATCCACTGGAAAAGGAAGGGCTGCAGCTTCGCTTAGAACTTCCAGCTGATCGCAGAGAACTTCAATCTCTCCTGTGGGAATTGCTGCATTTTCATTTCCTGCCGGGCGCTTAGAAACTTTGCCCGTTACAAGTACGCACCACTCCGCTCTTAACGCTCCAGCAACTTTTTCATCACCAATTACAACCTGAACATTTCCGGAAGAATCCCGAAGATCAATGAAGGCGACACCGCCATGATCACGGCGCCGCGCCACCCAGCCTGCTAATTTCACGGTAGTACCGATATCCCCAGCCCGAAGGTCGCCGGCGAAATGGGAACGAAGCATTACAAACTCCTTACCGGTTTTGGCGGTTAAAGCGCGCTTTTAAGCGCTGCGACTAGGGAGTCAAGGGTAACGGAAACCTCATGCCCATCGGACATTCGTTTTAGCGCTGCTTTATTTGAGTTCAATTCACTATCACCCAGTACGAGCACATTCCGCGCTGCGAGTTTGTCGGCGGCTTTCATCGCACCCTTTAGGGATCTATCTCCGTAACCCATATCAGCGACAAAGCCGGCTCTGCGAATCTCATCAACAATAGTTACCGCACGCAACCGTGCTGATTCTCCGATCGGAACGATGAAAAGATCTAGATAACCGCTTTGCGTATTTTTTAAATCAACAAGGCCCTCGCTCTGTAGCGCAAGAATAATTCGATCTAGCCCCAAACCAAAGCCGATTCCCGATAAATCCTGGCCCCCGAGACTTCGCATCAATCCGTCGTATCGCCCGCCGCCGCCAATTCCAGATTGTGCCCCAAGTCGATGATGCACAAACTCAAAAGCGGTTCCAGTGTAATAATCAAGTCCCCGAACCATTCTTGGATTTATGACGTAAGAGATTCCAAGTGAAGTTAGCGCTGACTGTAATTGTGTGAATTTTGCCGCGCTTTCACTTGAGAGAAAATCTGCCAAGAGCGGCGCATCCTGCATAATCGCACGAATCTCTTCCCTCTTATCATCGAAGATTCGCAGAGGATTTTTAGCAACACGAGATTTAGTCTCTTCATCCAGATTGATTTTCGCGAGAAACTTTAAGAGTTCTTCCCGGTGAGCAGCTCTAGAACTCTCATCGCCTAAAGAAGTAATCTGTAATTCGTAATCTCTTAGACCTAATCCGTGAAAAGCACTATTTGCAATGGCTATTACTTCGCAATCTAGAAGTGGATCATCAACCCCTACTGCTTCGATTCCAAATTGATAGAACTGTCGATAGCGCCCGGCCTGTGGTCGTTCGGCCCGAAAAAACGGACCGTGGTAATAAAGCTTTACTGGCAGTTGGCCGCGATCTAAACCATGTTCAATAATTGCGCGAATAACTCCAGCTGTTCCTTCTGGGCGCAAGGTCAGCGACCTGCCACCACGATCTTCAAAGGTGTACATCTCTTTAGTTACAACATCGGTGCTCTCCCCTACCCCACGTGTGAAGAGCTCAGTATCTTCAAAGACTGGAAGTTCTATTAGGTGATAATTTGCTGCGAGCGAGATATTTTCTAATTTCCGTATGATCGACTCAAAGATATTTGAGTTTGGCGGAAAATACTCTGAGACTCCCTTTGGCGCTTGATACTTGCCGCTCACTGCAACCGACCTTCTAGGGCAGCCTTGATGTAAGGATTATTTCTAATTTCATCCTCCATCCGCGATTTCTCGCCATGCCCGGGTAGCACTTCAAGGTGACCCGGAAGAGTAGAAATTTTCTCACGGAGAGTTAGTTCCATGTCGGAAATTGAACCGCGTGGCAGGTCAGTACGACCGATTGCCCCACGAAAGAGGGTGTCTCCTGTTACTACACACTCATTTTCGATAGTAGCTATCAAAGATCCTGGAGTATGACCCGGCGTATGAGCCAATTCAAATTTCATTCCCGCGATGGTGAAGCTCGCATCTTCTGTAATCTCGCGAATTCCATTTGGCTCAACAAAGTTCGGCAATCCAAATTGGCTTCCTAAATCTTTCATCAGCGCCAATCCATTTGCACCTAAGCCCCGCTCTGGTTTAGAGAATAGGTCGCGATCGCTTTTGTGAATGATCACCTCATCAACACCACAATCATCTTGTAATGGTAGAACGGAGAAGATGTGATCGAGATGTCCGTGCGTAACAAATATGGCTACCGGTTTGAGATTAAAGGAAGAGAGACATTCCCTAATATCCGTTACAAGATTTGGTATTCCTATCCCGGGATCAACCACAATGCATTCGCTACCCTGCTTTGGCGCGATGATCCAGCAATTTGTGCCAAAGAACTTTGCCACCACTCGCTCTACCAGTAGCGACATCTGCTCGCACCCCTCTCGTAACGACATGGCAATTACATGCGAGATTCTGCCGAAGTTGAGCGGAGAGAACGGGCTCATTTACCCCTCTTTTACAGATTTCCCTCGGTAGGGGTAGCGTGTGCCATTCAACCGCTGAACCCCGCAACGGCTCCGGCCGCGCTGAGTAGTTAGGAAGTAGAGATGAATTCACAAGAGTTGCCAGTTAACTCTGCAGCCGCCGCACTTATCGGTGATCCGGCAAAATACGGACGCGTCGATGAATCAGGAATGGTCTACGTCCAAACCTCAGATGGTGAGCGAGTAGTTGGTTCATATCCGGGTAAGTCTCCAGAAGAAGCCCTTGCCTACTTTGTTCGCAAATTCGAAGTCGTAGCTGCCGAAGTCGCTTTATTGGCAGCTCGTATTGTCAGCGGTGCGATGGTCCCAGATAGCGCACACCAAGCAGTTGCAAAATTAAGAAACCAGATTGAACATCTAAATGGCGTTGGAAATCTCGCGGCACTTAGATCTTCGTTGGAACAGATTCCCTCGCTTATTGATGAACATAGATCTGCTTATGAAGCAAAGCGTGAGGCAGAATCCCAGGCAAAAGCCGCTAAAAGGGCTGCAGCGATTGAGGCAAAGGAGAAAATAGTCTCTGAAGCCGAGTCCCTTAAGGATTCCGAGCAATGGAAAGCAACCGGCGATAGATTGAAAGCCTTGCTAGATGAGTGGAAAAAGGCACCTCGTCTTGATAAGAAAACTGATACTGAGCTATGGAAGCGTTTTTCGGCGGCGCGAAATCATTTCGATAAAAAACGTCGCCAACATTTTGCAAATTTGAGCAAAAAACAAGGTGAAGTAAAGAGCGTTAAAGAGAAAATTGTTGCAGAAGCCGAATCCCTTGCGAATTCAACGGATTGGGTTGCCACAGCCCGTCGCTTTAAAGCGCTTATGGATGAGTGGAAGGCATCGGGTCGTGGCAAGAAAAATGATGATGCCAAGTTGTGGGAAAGGTTCAAGGCTGCCCAAGACTCTTTCTTCTCGGCTAAAAATAGTGATCTTGAGAAGCGCTCCGAATCTATGGCTGAAAACTTGGTCAGACGTGAAGCTCTAGTAGCGGAGATTGAAGCGTTACTTCCTATTTCAAATCTTGATGATGCAAAGCGTAAGTTCCGCGATTTGCGTGCTAAATACGGCAAAGTAGGAATGGTTGAGCGTAACAAGCGAACTCAACTAGATCGCCGAGTCGAAAATGTAGAGTTAACGCTTAAGGAAGCCGAACAAGAACAATGGCGCCGTAGCGATCCCGGAGCAAGGGCCCGCGCCTCCGAAGTCGTAAGCCAATTAGTGGCCGCAGTAGCGGATTACGAAGCCAAGGCAGCTAAGGCAGAAGCATCTGGTGATACCAAGAAAGCTGCTGCCCACCGAGAGGCTGCAGCCGCAAGAGCAGTATGGCTTGCCGAAGCTCAACGGGGTCTTGCCGAATTTAGTTCTTAATTCTCAACTAGTTGTTGGTAATTCTGTAAACGTCGTAAACGCCATCTATTTTACGGATAGCGTTTAGTACTACATCTAGATGTGAAGCATCGGCCATCTCAAAGGTAAACCTAGAAATTGCGGTCTGATCTTTAGTGGTGTTCACAGCGGCGTGAAGAATATTGACCTCCTGATCTGAGAGCGCTTTAGTGATATCGGAAAGTAACCTTGCTCGATCAAGTGCCTCGATCTGGATATTAACGAGAAACACTGTCTTTGCCCCTGGGTCCCAAGCGACCTTAACGATGCGATCACCTTGGTGAAACTTTAAATCCGCCACGTTCACACAATCGCTACGATGAATACTTACCCCACTACCGCGCGTTATGAAGCCAGTTATGTGATCACCGGGAACCGGGGTGCAACAACGAGCTAGCTTGATAAGAACATCATCAACGCCCTCGATATTAACGCCCGATGCGCTGCGCCTTGCAATGCGAGGAAGATTTCCAGATGTGAGAATCTCATTTAACGGCGTCTCGTGAGTTTCCTCAGCGCCCACAGATGTAATGAGTTTTTCGACAACCGAACCCGAAGAGATATGCCCATCCCCCACCGCAGCGTAAAGACTTTCTATATCTGGATAGTTGAGATCATGTGCTAATTGCAACAGGGTCTGGCCGGCAAGAATTTTTTGAATTGGAAGACCGGCCTTTCGCATCTGGCGGGCAATTGACTCTTTTCCAGCATCAATCGCCTCCTCGCGCCGCTCACGTGTAAACCAAGCTTTAATCTTTGAGCGTGCTCGTTGTGACTTAACAAAACTAAGCCAATCTCGACTCGGCGCCGCATTCTCACCCTTATTGGTTACTACCTCTATTACATCTCCATTACTTAAAGGTGCCTCCAACGAAACTAATTTGCCATTCACTTTCGCACCCACGCACTTATTCCCGACCTCTGTATGAACTGCATATGCAAAATCAACCGGAGTAGACCCTTGAGGTAGCGCAATCACGCTTCCCTTTGGGGTGAAGACAAAGACCTCTGGAGTGCGTAAATCAAAGCGGAGCGCGTCGAGAAACTCGGCCACATCGGTAGTTTCCTGTTGCCATTCATGGAGCTGTTTCAACCAGAGAACATCCGGTGATTCCGACCCACTTTGTTTGCCTTGTTTGTATTTCCAATGTGCCGCGATTCCATATTCAGCTCGGCGATGCATTTCATGGGTACGAATTTGAATCTCAACAGCCTTTCCATTAGGACCAATAACCGTCGTATGAAGAGATTGATAGAGATTGAACTTAGGCATCGCGATGTAATCTTTAAATCGCCCTGGGACTGGGTTCCATCGCGCATGAATTGCGCCAAGAACCGCGTAACAATCGCGGACATCGTTTACCAATATTCGAATTCCTACCAAGTCATAGATATCGTTGAACTCCCGCCCCCGAACCACCATCTTCTGATAGACGCTAAACAAGTGTTTCTGTCTTCCTGTTACTTTCGCGCTGATTCCCTCTTCACTTAAATCTGTTTCAACCGTTTTAATAACCTCGGCCGTTAATTTGTCGCGGGAAGGTGAACGCTCCGCGACTAGTCGTTCAATCTCTTCAAATTTCTTAGGCTCTAAAAATTTAAAAGATAGATCTTCCAATTCCCACTTAACGGCGTTCATGCCGAGACGATGAGCAAGTGGGGCGTATATGTCGAGGGTCTCTCGAGCTTTACGAGCCGCGCTCTCCGCCGTGACGTACTGCCAAGTTCGAGCATTGTGAAGGCGATCTGCCAATTTAATAACGAGAACGCGGATGTCTTTGGCCATCGCCACAACCATTTTTCGCACCGTTTCAGCTTCAGCGCTTGGGCCATAAGTGAGACGATCTAGTTTCGTGACCCCATCGACGAGATTTGCTATTTCATCGCCGAATTCTTTACGGAGTAGTTCTGTTGAATATTCTGTATCTTCAACCGTGTCATGTAGAAGTGCTGCCGCAATAGTGTTTGGATCTAGGCCTAAGTCGGCAAGAATCTCGGCAACAGCAACTGGATGAGTTATATATGGCGCCCCACTTTTGCGCGATTGGCCCGCATGCGCATCTTCAGCACGCTTAAAAGCCCGTTCAACTACAGAGAGATCAGCGCCGGGATTAGCTTCTCGTACTCGTTCCGCTACCGGGGTCAATAGCGCGCTCATAGAGCAATTATCGACTAAGAACGATTTTTGCGCTTATCGCGCTTCTTTTGCATTCGCTGGCTCGGCGATTCACTTCCGCCGCCACGCGCTAGTACTCGCTGATTTAGCGCTTTGATCGCAGGTTCGCGTTCGCGCAACTGCACTAAGACCGGAGCAGCGATAAAGATGGAAGAGTAGGTTCCAGCGATCAATCCAATAAAGAGCGCCAACGAAAGATCTTTTAAAGTTCCCGCACCCAACAACCCGGCGCCAACGAAGAGAATCGCAGCTACCGGTAAAAGGGCGATAAGAGAGGTGTTTAGAGATCGAACTATTGTCTGATTTACCGCATGGTTTGTAGCTTGGCCATATGTGTAACGCCCAGTTGCAGTAATTGCCCTCGTGTTCTCACGGACTTTATCGAAGACTACTACCGTGTCATAAAGTGAATATCCCAAAATGGTTAGGAAGCCAATGACAGTAGAGGGAGAAACCTCGAAACCAACTAGCGCATATATTCCAACGGTAATTAAAACATCGTGGACTAAAGCGATGATCGCAGCAATTGCCATCTTCGGCTCGAAGGTGAGCGCAAGATAAATCATGATAATTACAAGGAAGGCGATTAATCCCTGGAGCGCTTTGCGCGATATCTCCTCGCCCCAAGATGGGCCGATATTTTGGGTGTCGATAGATTCGACTGTTATGCCGAACTGCGCTGCAAGTGAATCCTGAATGGAATTAGATAGCGATTGTTCGATCACGCCAGTTTGGATTCGAATCTTGTTATCTCCAATAGTTTGGATCCTAAGTTCATCCGTGTAGCCGCCTTTAGATACGGCATCACGGGCTTGTTCAATAGTGCCATTTGGAGCAGTCACGGTAAATGAAGATCCGCCTTTAAATTCAATAGAGAGCTCCACACCTTTCGCGCCCAAGGTGAACATGGAGAGCAGAATGAACGCTGTTGATAGTAGATACCAACGCTTTCGATTTCCGATGACATTTATCGAGGTCTCGCCACGATATAGGCGACCTCCGAGACCGCTGAACCTCATGACTTAACCTCCGCTGCTACAGGTTCTTTAAGCATTCCCACGCTTCTTGGCGAAACACCTGAATATCTAGAGCCTTTCTGGAAATACTTCGATTTTCCAAGAAGTGAAACGAGAGGTTTTGTAAAGAAGAAGATGATTATCAAGTCGATGATTGTTGTTAGCCCCAAAGTAAAAGCAAAGCCTTTTACGCTGCCGACCGAGACAATGTATAGAACTATTGCGGAAATTCCTCCGACTAAGTCAGCTACAACTATGGTTCTGCGTGCTCGCTGCCAACCAGTTTCTACCGCGACTCGAAGAGGTTTACCTTCTCGGATTTCATCCTTTATACGTTCGAAGTAAACGATAAATGAGTCGGCTGTAACACCAATCGCCATGATGGTTCCAGCGATTCCTGCAAGCGTTAATGTGTAACCGACGGCTTTGCTTAGAAGCGCCAAACTTAGTAGTACTTGGATTGCCGCGAGAGCTAGTGAGCCGACCACAACAATCGAAAGAGCGCGGTAATACAGAATCGAATAAATCACAACAAGAAGTAGACCCAATCCACCCGCGAGTAGTCCGGCGCGAAGTTGGTCGCTACCTAGAGTTGGTGAAACCTGTTGTACCTCACCACGATCAAAAGCAAGCGGCAGAGAGCCATACTTCAGAACATTCGCCAAATCCTGCGCTTCGAGTTGAGTAAATGATCCGGTGATTTGAGCCTGTCCTCCAAGAATTGCCTCATTAATCCGTGGAGCCGAAACAACTACGCCATCGAGAACAATTGCAACTTGGTTTTGTGGCTGGGGTAAATCAACAACTGCTTGAGTAAGTTGACCGAACTTCTTGGCGCCATCTCCGGTGAAATCAAGTGAGACATACCAGCCCGAAGCAGTCTGGGGATCGATTGCTGCAGTTGCTCCACTTACATCTCTACCTACAACTTGAGCGGGAGCGAGAATGTAGCGAACTCCTCCACTTCTATCGCAGGTAATAAGAATTGAATCTGGTTGATCCACAATTGCATTGGAATCGAACTCGGTACAGTTCAAACTGTTAAAGCGACTCAATTCTTCTTCTGAGAGAGTCAAGCCTTCAATTAGACCGGCATCGCTCTCCCCCGGAACCGCATTAGCTTCTACAACGACTTGGCGAAAACGAAGTTCGGCTGTTTGGCCAACCAGATCAACAATTCTTCTGCCCGTTGCGCCTGGGACTGCGATTACGATTTGGCGACTCGTTCCAGTTCCTTCGGCGGTAACTTCACTCTCAGCAACGCCGAGTGAATCAACGCGTTGTCGAATAATTGAGACTGCTTGATCAATCGCCTCTACTGTGACTTCGCCAGTATCTCCATCTTGAATTCTCGGTTGAAGTGTGACGCTAGTTCCACCCCGAAGATCTAGGCCAAGATTTATTGATGTCGCGCCCGTTGCAATGGCAACCCCGCCGAAAATTGCGGTCAATAAGAGGGTTATGAAGAGAGTGCGACCAGGATTGGATTTCTTGGCATCCCCGGAATTGCGCTGCGATCCTGCGTAAGACATGAGGCGAGAGTCTACTTTTCTATTGTGGGGCTGTCGAAAAGCGCTGGTGTTTCAGGCGGAGGATTCTTTCCCAAATGTCTCCAAGCAAGGGCAGTTGCTGTTCTTCCTCTTGGCGAGCGGACCATGAAGCCTGATCGCACCAGATAGGGCTCTGCCATCGATTCCACGGTTTCACGCTCTTCCCCCACCGCCATGGCTAGCGTGTTCAATCCGACCGGACCGCCGCCAAATTGTTCAACTAAGGCTTTTAAAATTGATTTATCTAATCTATCCAATCCCATTTGATCTACTTCGTATATGTCTAATGCCTTTACCGTCACATCACCTGTTACTCGACCATCGCCATGAACTTGGGCGTAGTCGCGTACCCGCCGCAATAATCTATTTGCAATTCGCGGCGTTCCCCTAGAGCGCTTACCCAATTCGGCTACACCTTCGCTATCAATCTCAACACTTAATAGATCGGCACTCCGTCTTACTATTGATTCGATTTCTTCAGGCTCATAAAAATCAAGATGCGCCGTAAATCCAAATCGATCGCGCAATGGCGCCGGCAATAATCCAGCACGCGTTGTCGCTCCAACTAGCGTGAAGTGCGGTAGCGATAAAGGTATAGCAGTCGCTCCTGGCCCTTTACCGACAATTACATCAACTCGGAAATCCTCCATCGCCATATAAAGCAACTCTTCAGCAGGTCGCGCCATTCTATGACTCTCATCCAAGAAGAGAATCTCACCTTCAACGAGGGAGGAGAGAATTGAAGCCAAGTCGCCCGCATGAGTGATTGCCGGACCACTTGTAACTCTTATCGGAGATCCCATCTCCTTAGCCACGATCATCGCCAGTGTAGTTTTTCCTAAGCCGGGTGGACCCGATAAGAGAATGTGATCGGCGGGAGTTTTGCGCTCTCGCGCAGCACGAAGTAGAAGGCTTACTTGATCGCGCACCCGTCCTTGTCCAATAAATTCGGATAAATCATTTGGTCGAAGTGCCTGTTCGGCCGTGCTCTCTTCTGGGGTTAACTCAGAACTCAAAAACTCCTCTGCCATCAGCGCCTATTTCGCACGTTACCAAGGGCGATTCGCAGCAATTCAGAGAGTTCCATCTCAGCGCCCTCGACGCCCAAATTCTTTATCGTCTCCTCAATACTCCGATCAGCTTCTTTTCCGCTATATCCAAGTGAGGTGAGCGCGTCGTGAAGGGCGTCATGCCACTTAAATTTCTGATCTCCTCGCATTTTTCCAGTGTTGTACCTTTCGCGAAGTTCTAGCACTATTCGAGAGGCAACCTTCTTGCCAATTCCAGGTACGCGCTCCAACGCTAAGTGATCTCCACTTCCTATTAATGAGGAGAGCTCATCGGGTTGGTACATGGATAAAAGAGAGTGTGCAACCTTAGGACCCACTCCGGTTACTCCTTGGAGCTCTTCAAAAAGATCTCTAGAAGGTGAGTCAAGATAGCCAAAAAGTTTCCACGAATCTTCACGTACAACTAAAGAGGTGTAAAGAAGCAAAGTTTCTCCAGGACTTAGCTTGCTGGCTAATTCTGGTGCGATGGAAATTTCATATCCAACTCCGTTTACATCCAATACAACGGAAGTTAGATGAGTACTAACCACTTCACCCCTCAGTTGCGAAATCATAATTACCTACGCACCTTTTGTAGACCTTTTATGCGCACGCGTTCTCTGTTAGCAGCATCGTTTAATTTGTTCGAACTCATACCGCGCCAATGATGACAGATAGCAAGTGCCAGCGCATCGGTTGTATCTACCGGTTTGGGCGCTTCGCTTAGTTGCAAAATTCGCACCACCATCTTGGCAACTTGATCCTTACTCGCTCTGCCAGTCCCGGTAACGGCAGCTTTAACCTCCGTCGGAGTATGGAGGGCAATCGGTACACCTGCCTTTGCTGCCAACAAAAGTGCTACCCCGGCGGCCTGACCTGTGGCCATTGCAGTTTTTACATTTAACTGAGAGAAGACTCTCTCTACCGCTATTGCATCCGGTTTCACTTTGCTAATCCACTCCTGTAACGCCTCATCAAGAGAGAGGAGCCGATCATGAAGTTGCGCGCTCGAATCAGTGCGAATGACTCCACAATCTACTAATTGCAACTTATTACTCGAAATTCGCTCAACAACGCCAATCCCGCACCTTGTTAGGCCGGGATCAATTCCAAGAACTCGCACCCGCAGAGCCTATAAATTCGGCTTATATAACTAGGCGAGGCTCGCCATTACCTCTTCGGATACATCGAAATTACCGTAGACATTCTGTACATCATCAAGATCTTCAATCGCATCGATCAGTTCAAACACTGCCTTAGCAGTCTCCCCTTCTACGCTAATCGAAACTGATGGCAAAAATGAAACCTCAGCAGATTCGTACTCAATTCCGCTCGCCTCAAGAGCGCTTCTAACTTTGTATATATCCGAAGGTTCCATAAGAATTTCAAAATTATCACCAAGATCATTGATCTCTTGCGCGCCAGCATCAAGAACCGATTCAAGCAAATCGTCTTCCTTTAAATTCTTATCTCCCTGTACTTTCTTCACAATCACCACTCCACGACGGTTGAACATGTAGGCGACCGAACCTGGGTCAGCCATTGTCCCGCCATTTCGCGTGACAGCAACTCTCACCTCTGAAGCTGCGCGATTGCGATTGTCTGAAAGGCATTCAATCATGAAGGCAATGCCTCCGGGGCCATAACCCTCGTACATAATCGTTTCCCAATTGGAACTACCGCCTTCGCCGCCAGCGGCTCGCTTTAGCGCGCGCTCAATATTCTCACTCGGTACTGAACTCTTTTTTGCCTTTGCTATGGCATCGTAAAGAGTTGGATTTCCATCAGGATCTGCGCCGCCATTTCTCGCTGCAACTTCTATTGCCTTTATGTGTTTAGCAAAAGCCTTGGAGCGCTTGGAATCTATCAGCGCTTTCTTCCGTTTTATCGTTGCCCATTTTGAATGGCCCGACATTAGGCGCCCACCTTCATTGCTTCTCTACAAATTACGTCAACAAAGTATCTATGAATTCGATTATCGCCGGTGAGTTCTGGATGGAATGAAGTTGCAAGTAACGAATTGCTACGGACGGCCACAACTCTGCCTTCTACTCTTGCAAGAACTTCCACCCCTTCACCGCAACGCTCAATCCATGGAGCCCGGATAAATACTGCTCGGAATTTGGGATCAGTAATTCCCTTAAATTCGATATCCATCTCAAATGAATCTACTTGGCGCCCAAAGGCATTTCGTCTAGTGGTTACATCTAGACCTCCGAAACTTTCTTGACCTTCGATGGCGCCCAGAACTTCCTCGGAGATTAAAATCAATCCGGCGCAAGATCCATAAGTTGGCATCCCAGCTTTTATACGTTGGCGAATTGCATCAAAGAGGCCAAAACTTCGCGCCAACTTACTTATTGTCGTTGACTCGCCTCCTGGAATAACGAGCGCATCTATGCGCTCTAAATCTGAGAGGGACTTGACCGTAATTGCATCAACGCCACAATCGCTCAAGGATTTGATGTGTTCGCGGACATCGCCTTGGAGCGCTAAGACTCCAACAATCACTTTTGCTACCAGCCTCGTTCTGCTAAGCGATGCGGGACTGGAATATCAGCGACGTTAATACCAACCATCGCTTCACCTAATCCACGAGATTGGTCGGCGACAACTTTTGCATCGGTGTAGTAAGTCACGGATTTCACGATTGCTGCCGCTCGTTTAGCAGGATCACCGCTCTTGAAGATTCCCGAACCAACAAATACTCCATCAGCGCCAAGTTGCATCATCATCGCCGCATCTGCTGGAGTTGCGATTCCCCCGGCAGTAAATAGAACGACTGGGAGTTTTCCCGCCTGGGCTACTTCCTTTACTAATTCATAAGGCGCTTGTAACTCTTTAGCTGCTACGTAAAGCTCATCCTCGCGCATTGATGTAAGTTTGCGAATTTCTGCGGAGATCGAGCGCATGTGGGTTGTGGCGTTGGAGACATCGCCAGTTCCTGCTTCTCCTTTGGAGCGAATCATTGCTGCACCTTCATTAATTCGTCGTAGCGCCTCCCCGAGATTTGTAGCGCCGCATACAAACGGAACGGTGAAATTCCACTTATCTATATGGTTGGTGTAATCAGCCGGAGTTAGAACTTCAGATTCATCAATGTAATCAACGCCGATGGCTTGGAGAATTTGCGCCTCAACGAAGTGACCAATTCTTGCCTTTGCCATAACGGGAATTGAGACTGTCGCCTTTATCTCTTCAATCATGTCAGGGTCTGACATACGCGCCACTCCACCTTGGGCGCGAATATCGGCCGGAACCCGTTCCAGCGCCATGACAGCGACGGCGCCAGAGTCTTCGGCAATCTTTGCCTGCTGGGCATTCACCACATCCATGATGACGCCGCCCTTAAGCATCTCCGCCATACCTCGCTTCACGCGCGAAGTACCCGTTAATTGTTTCTCAGCCATGGCGCGATTCTACTTAAAAAGAGAAATTCGGCGATTTCAGGGGGGAAAGAAGGGAATTAGCCATTCTTACGGCGCGGGAGTTGGCTTACTAAAGGAGATCTCCGGGGCCTTATCAGTTAGAAAAATCCAGGTCTGGCCAGTCGCGAATTTCGCTACCTCGCCGTTTTCTAGTAACCAAGTTGTGGGTGCGGTTGGACTCGTTCTGCTCCAACGAATTTTTGTAACAGTTCCGTCCCGGAATAAAAATGCATCACCGGTTCCGACCACATCGCTCTTCGGCGTAACCCCGCCAAACTTATCCCCGTATTCGGAAGGCGCGATTTTCACTAATTGGACCAGCATCATGTTTGATCCGAGATGCTCTCCTGATTGTGCCAAATTGGGGCGCCCATCAAAGTTTAAATTGAACTTCTCCTTCTCTTGATTCCAAATCAACTCGTATGAAGCGTTGGGCCAACTCACTCTTGCTCCGGTCACCGGAAGTGCAAATTGGGAAATTTCTCCATGTTCCCAGCCAACGCTTTTAACTTGCGCCACTTCATCTGATTTTTCTAAGAGTAGTGGCAGTCGAACCATCATGGCGTATGGCGCGTTTCGAGTTGAATCATTGAAATAGATTGTTGGTGGATTGCGTTCGGCGCTTAGATTCACGAGTTCGGATTGCGCCAGCACGGGTCGTAATTTGCTCTGTGCGCCACTGTAAACAAAACCAACTCTGCCAAATTGCGCCAAGATATCTATATCTGAAATTCGAGCGGAACGGACTGGACCAAGAATTTCTGGATAGGTTGAGCTATAGATTCCCATCAAACGGGTAAGACCGGCTTCAACCTGGGTAATGAAAACTACATCAGCAGATTCAACACCCTCTTGTGGATGCGCATAAGTTGTATCATCAAATTTAACGGCAATGACTTTTCCGTTACTGCCAACCTCACCAGTAAGAATGTTCCTCTCAGGTTCTGGTGCGCTCCTGCCAAAGGGTGACTCAAGATTTGCACAAGAAGTTAGGAGCAGCACTAACGTGGCCAAAAGTGAAACCACGAATTTCCGGCTATAGAACATCGTCCTCAAAGGGGTAAGTGACTGGAAGAGGCGCCCGGCCAGCGAGGCGGAATACGCGATAAATGAGCTTCGCGCGTCGGTTGAGAGTTGCCCGAACTGCCTCTTGATGTATCGAGATAGATGTCCGCAATCGATCTGTGATGACATCAAGTTCCTTGAACGCCTCCGGATAAATATGCGGGATATCACTCTCATCGCGCAACAATTTCAACGCTTCAGAAAGTCCACTCTCAGCTTCACTTCGATCGGAAATCTCTGCCTCGCGCGCTTGGTGCGCAGCGGCGGTGAGAATCAAATTTGTAGCTGGATCAATCTCACGAAAGTGTGCGATTTCTTGAGCCAGCGCTGCTCTTCGTTGCAGAATCGAATCCAAATTAGCCCAAGATGTCTCAACTCGATGGTGGAGACGATCTAGTCGATTCGCCGAAAAAGTCAGATACCAGATAAACAGGAGAGCCAAAATCAACGAGAGCGCGAAATAATTCATTTAGTCATCCTCTCTACCTAGGAATCTGAGCCAGGAGCGTGGTTCATTTCCAACACTTACTTTTTCAGTTACGCCTCGAGCAATTTCATAGACATTCATAACCTCCGGTCCCACCTCGCTCCAGTCAAATCTCTTAGCACCCTCTCTAGCTCGTTGCTGTAATTGGGCACGATTGGATGGATTGTTAGATAGATTGATGATCTGTCTGGCAAGATCAGATGAATCCTCATTTTTGAAGGTGAGGCCGTATCTCCCACCTCCTAGAACGCTTTCAAAGGCTGGCAAGTCGCTTGCGACAATTGCGGCTCCCGAAGCCATCGCCTCAGCCAGAATTATTCCGAACGATTCTCCTCCGGTATTAGGAGCGACATAAATATCTATTGAACGTAAGAAGCTCGCTTTCTCAAGTTCGCTTAGACGTCCTAAAAAACTTACTTTGCTACGCAAGCTCGGTGGGACCGATTGCATAAGTTCAAGACCCTCTCCGGGCCCCGCGATAAGAATTCTCGCGTTAGGAACCGACTTTACGATCATGGGCAGGGCCTTTAACAGCAGATCAAGGCCTTTGCGGGGTTCATCGAAGCGACCCAGGAATCCAATAGTTAACTCTCTTTGCCATTCTTCGCGGGGTTGAGCTGAAGCGAATGAATCTACGGCAATTCCATTTGGGATAACCACGGCATCGGTATCCAGATGAATAGTTAAGGTTTCTCGAGCCACTTCACTTACTGCGATTCGCGCTCGTAATTTTTCAATAACAGGTTCAAGTAAAGGGGCAATCGCAAATGCAACTTTTTGCTTCGGTGCAGCGACGTGAAACGTCCCCACCATGGGACCTTCTGCAATTGAACACGCGAGTAATGAGAGTGAAGGAATTGCCGGTTCATGTAGATGCATGACATCAAAGTCACTCTTATGGATCCATTGTCGAACTCGGGTTGCTGCCACGGGGCCAAATAAAACTCGCGCGACTGCGCCGTTATATGGAATTGCTACCGGTCGACCTGCGACCACAACAAAATCTTCTTTCACATCGCTTTCATCTAATGCAGGTGCAAGAACTGAGATTTCATGTCCTTGATTTTGAAAATAGCGCGCTAAATCTTTTATATGCGCCTGGACACCACCGGGTACATCCCAGGCATACGGCGATACCATTCCAATTTTCACAGATTATTACCCCGCTCAATGAAATCAGCATCATCTATAAATATTCGCTGTTGCATATGCCAAGATGCCGGATCGGCAGAGATGTCTTCTGCAAAGGCGTTCGCTAACGCCTGGGTGACGCGCTCCACTTCAATTTTTGATTCGGCATCCCGATTGACCCTAAATGGTCCTTTAAATTTGATATGAATTCCGCTGTCAGTAAATGAAACAAAAGCTGTGATTAAGTCAGCTCTCGTTCTAAGTGCAAGAAGTGCTGGACCTGCGGGCATTCTTGCTTTGCGATTGAAGAAATTCACATCGATTCCAGAACGCGAGAGATCTCTATCTGCGACTAAAGCTACGAGAGAGCCTTGATTTAGGAATCCTTCGAGTTGGTCAATAACGGATTTATCGAGATCAAGAACTTTCATCCCCATCGACTCTCGATGCTTAAGAAATTTTCGAAAGAGCCGCTCCGGCCTTAAATGTTCGGCAACTGTGTGAACCTTTACCCCTTTGCTGCAAAAATAAAGGCCGGCATGATCCCAATTTCCCGCGTGCGGGAGCGCAACAATCACCCCTCGTCCGCTCGATGCTCCATCAAAAAGCAGATGTTCATTCTCCGTTGAAACCGTGGTCGAATATCGATCTACGTTCCAATCCCCGATTCTAAAAGTGTCGCACCAATATCGCATCGAGCTCTGTAAGCCAGCCTTTACGAGCGCTTCGATTTCATTCTTGCTTTTCCCGACTCCCACTGCTTCATAGTTACTTCGGAGGCGTTGCACTCGCTTGCCATTTCTTTTGTATGCGCGGGCGGCTAGAAAATTGAAAAATTTGTATGCGCTTCGTTCCGGAAGTAATCTTAGAAATCTCCAAAGAACGCTATACGCTGCATATGTAACCCAATCAGATACAACTTTCACGAGCGGTAAACGACTCGCATTCTTTGTATTACTGTCACAACGCTAAGAAGTACTAGAACCATCAGGCTGATCTCCAAAGCGAACGGAACGTTCAATCCGGTGAGACCGGTTCCAGCCAAAGTGATTATTAGTCGCTCAGCCCGTTCGGCAATTCCGACTGAACACTCAATTCCAAGGCTCTCTGCCCGCGCTCTTATATACGGGATTAGCCCCCCTATAAGAAGAAATGCGAGCGCAACATATTGAAAGTCAGAATCGAGATTTCGTAAGTAGAGCCAGATTCCAATCGCAATTGCTGCATCGCTTATTCGATCTAAAGTTGAATCTAAAAGTGCGCCCCATTTTGTTCCTTGCTGATTCGAAAGTCGAGCCATAGTTCCATCGAATAAATCACTAAGGGCAAAGAAAGAAATGAAGATTGTCCCTAGAAATAGTTGGTCGCTACCGAAAAAATAGAGGGCCGAGATACACACACCGAGCGTGCCAAAAACGGTTAGTGCGTTCGCGCTTACCCCAACTCTTAGCAAACCCCTGCATATCGGGGTTATCACTCTTGTGACCGGCGCTTTGAAACGGCTTTGAATCATTGGGTACATCGTAGGCTCTACTAGTGATTGAGCCGAGAATACGCCTACTTCTCGCTTTCGATAAAGCGACCACCATCTCCCCGCACCTGCAGGCCGCTCAAGGGATTACAGACGCTCTAACTCTCCTATCGCTGGATAAGAATTCGAAGGTAACTAAAGACTTAGAAACTGATTTTGAAATATTTCTAATGTTAGTAGATGCGCGAACTGGCATTTCCCCTGCGATGGTCGACGTTTGGCAAAGTTATGCCGAACGGCAATTTCCACGTTTATTGCTGGTGCAAGGTTTGGAGTTTGCTGAGAGCGATTTTGATGACATCGTCTTGATTGGAAATAGGGTACTTGAACAATTCGCCACGCCATTTCTAGTCTTGCATGACGATCTCGGACAGCCAACAGCATTAATCTCATTGGAAGATAATCTGGTGCACGACTATTCGGGCGCCCTAGCCCGACGTTATTCCGCTGAATCTGAGTTAGTAGACATCGTTGCTGATTTTCAAGAGGAGTACCTGCAACTTTATAGCGACCTCGGTGAAGATGGATTTCAACAAGGAATTTTTGCGATAGCACTTCCGGTAGGAATAGAGAAAAAGTTTGGTATAGCCGAGCTTAATTCGATTTTGGAAGTTCTCGCCAAGCGCTAGCTAATTCGCTTCTGGTTTCACTTAATAATTTGGGTAGAACTTTTGTTTGGCCAATCAAGGGCATAAAGTTGGCATCACCGCTCCATCTTGGAATTACATGTTGATGAATATGCTCGGCAACTCCAGCTCCTGATATTGCGCCTTGGTTCATGCCTAAATTGAATCCTGCAGGTTTAGATACTTTTCGCAATACCTTCATAGCATCAGTACTTAAATCAAAAATCTCTTTCCGCTCCTGGCTCGTAATTTCGGTGAGATCTGCAACATGTCGAAAAGTGCAGATAAGTAAATGTCCTGGGTTATATGGGTAGAGATTGAGCACGACGTATGCAAGTTCGCCGCGATAGATGATTAGCGAAGTTTCATCATCTCCCTTTGGAATCTCGCAAAAGGGGCAGTCCACATCATTTCCCTTTAGTGGTCGATTCTCGCCGGACAGATAAGCCATCCGATGTGGCGCCCAGAGCCTCTGCCATCGATCTGGAACACCAACGCCATCGATTTCATTCATTGCCTTGCTAGACCTGGGTTCTCTCTTGCACCGATTTAAGAACCAGTGCAATCGCATCCTTTATGGGAACGCCGTTCTTCTGATCCCCATTTCTAAATCTAAATGAGACGGCATTTGCTTTCTGATCTTCCTCGCCAGCAATCATCATAAATGGAACCTTTTCGGCCTGGGCATTGCGAATCTTTTTCTGCATCCGATCATCGGAGTTATCCAGTTCGGCTCGGATGCCGGCGCGCTTCATTTCGGCAATAACCTCTCCAAGATAAGGAGCAAAGGCCTCAGCAACTGGAATACCTCTTACTTGAACCGGTGCGAGCCATGGAGGGAAAGCGCCAGCGTAATGCTCTGTTAATACCCCGAAGAATCTTTCAATAGAGCCAAAGAGGGCGCGATGAATCATTACCGGTCTTTGACGCGAACCGTCGGAAGCTTGGTACTCCAGTTCGAACCTCTGTGGGAGTTGAAAGTCAACTTGAATAGTAGACATCTGCCAGGTCCGACCGATTGCATCTTTTGCCTGAACGCTGATTTTCGGTCCATAAAAAGCTGCGCCCCCTTCATCGAGCACTAACCCAAGACCCTGTTTTTCAGCAGCAGATTTCAAAGTTCTAGTTGCGCTCTCCCAATCTTCATCCGAACCTATGAACTTTTCTTTATTCTTGGTGGAAAGTTCGAGATAAAAATCTTTCAATCCATAGTCGCGCAACAGGTTAAGCACAAAGGTGAGCAAACTATCTAATTCATCAGCCATTTGTTCCACAGTGCAATAAATATGAGCATCATCTTGGGTAAAGCCACGCGCTCTTGTGATTCCGTGAATGACGCCAGATTTTTCATATCTATAGACCGTGCCGAACTCGAAAAGACGCAGTGGCAACTCGCGGTATGAACGGCCTCGCGACGCGAAAATTAAATTATGAAATGGGCAATTCATAGGCTTCATGTAGTACTTCTGACCCGCACGTTTTAAGGTTCCGTCGGCGTGGAGTTCTTCATCCATCACCATCGGCGGATACATGCCATCGGCATACCAATCTAAATGGCCAGATTTCTCAAAGAGCGCAGATTTAGTTAGATGAGGCGAATAGACAAACTCATAACCTTCCTCGACATGCCGTTTTCTCGAGTACTCCTCCATCGCCATACGCACGATTCCCCCTTTAGGGTGGAAAACTGCAAGCCCAGATCCAATCTCCTCCGGAAATGAGAATAGATCTAATTCTGCGCCAAGTTTCCGATGATCGCGCTTTTCGGCTTCTGCTAGAAGATGTAAATATTCATCTAACTTCTCTTGGGACGGCCAAGCGGTTCCATAGATTCGCTGCAACATCGGATTCTTCTCCGAACCTCGCCAATAAGCACCAGCCGACCTCATGAGCTTGAAAGCTGGAATGTACTTTGTAGAAGGAAGATGCGGTCCGCGGCAAAGATCTGCCCAGACTGGGGCGCCATCACGACCTAAGTTTTCATAAATTGTTAATTCGCCTGTGCCAACTTCTACGGATGCACCTTCGGCAACATCGCCGCTCTTCAATTTGATCAGTTCACATTTGTATGGCTCATGTGCAAGTTCTTCAAGCGCCCCGGTATCGGTAACCACTCGACGTTTGAAGCGCTGTCCATCCTTAACTATTTTCCGCATTACACTTTCAAGCTTTTCGAGGTCTTCGGGAGTAAATGGACGCTGGGGATCAAAGTCGTAATAAAAACCATCGGTAATTGGAGGGCCAATTCCGAGCCGGGTTTGAGCGAAAGTGGCTTGCACCGCTTGTGCAAGAACGTGCGCCGTTGAGTGGCGAAGAACATTTAATCCATCAATCGAATCAATACCGATAGTCTCTACAACATCGTCATTCTTTAGATCGCTCCAAAGATCAACCAAAGCCCCATTCAATTTTGCGACCACAATCGCATTCGGGCCAGGCTTAACTCGATCTGGGAAGAAGCTCTCACAAACTTGTGTGATTTTGCTGCCAGAAGGAACGCTTTTTACCGCTCCATCAAGGGTGATGGAGATTTGTTCTCCAGACTGGCTCATGTAGCGAGGCTACCAAAGTGATTATCTAAAGAGCGTGAAATATCACCAATAAGACAATAGAAAGAAGCGCTCCACCAGCCACAATCAAGTATTTGACCCAGAGTGGAATTCCAAATCTCTGCGAAGTTGTCTCGGCTATGGACTTGGTCCTCCTTATGGCACTAGAGGCCCACGCAAATTCAGTCGCCAAAATGCCGAGCCCGGCTAGTAAAACTAGTAATCCGGGGCCAGGAGCAAAAAGAAAAATCGTTCCAATAATTGTTACAAGTCCGCCAATTACACCTATAAATATCCGCCAGAGCAGCGAGCCGTATGGACTCGACTTAATCTGCTCCCGGAATTTCATGAGAGAAGATTACCTAATACCCAAGTGCTGAAACTCTCTTGAAGTTCACGCAGTTCCCTAGAACTTGGAAAGTCTTTACCGTCAATACTCTTAATAACCTGGATTTCCCTAAGGCTTGAAATTGCGGCCGCACCGCTCGCTCGTTCTAACTCCCTTCGGGTGACTCGCTCTTCCGTAACTCCAAAGTTCTCTAGCAAGAGCCCTCTTGTGACCCCGGGAAGGCAACCGCTCTCAAGACTTGGGGTAATCCATTTACCTTCAACTCGAATCAATAGATTGCTGGTCGAAAGTTCACTAACTAGTCCCTCACCATTTATCAAGATGGTGTCATCGAATCCTTTGGCCACCGCGAGCCTGCGAAGGGAGAGCCGACTGGAGTAAGAGGTACTTTTATAGAAACTAGCGACCCCCTGCCCATCGCTTGTAAAACAAGTCAACCCTGAATTAGAAGGCTCATAAGGTTTGTGGGAGACGATCAAGGTCGCATCCGAGAAGTAGGCGATCCGCAGAGCGCCGCAATCCAGGGGCTCTTCAACCAAAATCTTTTGAATAGATGATTTAACCAATCCTTCATCAAACCCAGAGACACCGATTTGCTCTAACCCGAGCAGCATGCGTTTAAGGTGGCGATCGAGAGCAAAAACTCTATTGTTGTAAGTGCGGAGAGTTTCAAATACACCGTCACCGAGAACTAGAGCATCGGTTATAGATTCTGATGAAACTGAATTGCCGTTAATAATCATTGCCGTGTGAGCGAAATTAGCTTGCGCGCCTTGAGCTCGGTTTCCTCCCACTCCATGACGGGATCGCTGTCCCACGTAATTCCTGCACCAGTCCCAAATCTAATCTCATTATCGATTCGCCAAAAGGTTCGAATTGCAACACACAACTGCAATTCAGATCCATTAGACCAACCAAATACCCCGCAATATGGCCCGCGTTCAATCTCGTTCTCTTGAATTATTGAAACCGCGCTTGATTTAGGTGCTCCACTAACCGACCCTGGTGGCATGAGGCGAGATAAAACTTCGGATGGTTTTAAATCTTTTCGGAGGCGCCCGCGAACATCTGAAACTAGGTGATAGAGACCCGGATGCTCCTCGGTCGCGAGCAACCTAGGAGTCGAGATACTCCCCGTTTCGCAGACCATTCCCAAGTCATTTCTGATCAAATCAACAATCATCAAATTCTCCGCACGATCCTTTTCTAGGAATTCCGGTGTGGCAGAAGTTCCTTTAATCGGACTTGAGATTACGTAATCACCATCGCGAGATATAAAGCGCTCTGGTGATGCCGAGATAATCTCTAGATTAGGAAGAGATAGATAGCCTGCGAAGGGAGCAGGATTGTGCAACAGGATTTGCTCCAACAAGCAACTCAAGTCGCCACCGGAAAGTATCGGTGCACTCAATATCCGACATGCATTTACTTGATAAACATCGCCTTTAGAAATATGTTCGCGGATCCGTTCAACATATTCAACGAATTCTTCTTTTGTAAAAGAAGATTTCCAATCCCCTACTTCAAATCCATCACCATTATTTGAAAAATTCTCTCTTCGCGTTTCGTTAAATCTTGCCAGAGTCCATCTGCCCTCAAAACTGCCACTAATTGCCCAGAATCCTGGCTCATCCAAGGCGGTAAGTTCACTTCGAATTTCAGCGAGATCTTGAGCATGAATACCGCCCATCCAGAATCGCTCCAAGTTGCACCGCCTATTACCGTTTGGGAAGCCCGCTAAATCTAGGATAGATTTCCCCTCCTTGATCATCGGTGCCGCTTGGTGGCGAGATCAAGATTTGCGGACGTAGCGCAGTTGGTAGCGCGGAACCTTGCCAAGGTTCAGGTCGCGGGTTCGACCCCCGTCGTCCGCTCGACTTACTCGATTTGGATAGATGGGTTTGACCAAGTAGAGATTTGGTGGAGTGGCCGAGAGGCGAGGCTCGGGACTGCAAATCCCGCTACACGGGTTCAAATCCCGTCTCCACCTCGATAGATTTAAAAGGTTTGTAGACAACTAAATACGGACGATTAGCGCAGGGGTAGCGCACTTCCTTG
>JACCDK010695092.1_pt1 | contig 38969 bp, 24 predicted proteins | sample 7445871 | NCBI WGS metagenome assembly JACCDK01 (sample SAMN15323436, study PRJNA562643) | freshwater metagenome | isolation source: river surface water | place: USA:Blue River Watershed | collected 2017-08-15 | reverse complement strand
GTTACGGAACAGATATTGCAGATGGTATTACCAATGCAACCGTACTTGGTAGAGGAGCAACGAACTCAACATCGAACACGATTGTACTTGGCAATACATCTATTACAAAAGTGAGTACATCGGGAGCAATTGTTACAACATCTGATATCAATGCAAAACATTTGAAAGGTAATTCAGGAGCATTAAGTATTGCAGCGTCTATAGGTGCAGGTACTTCGCCATCAGGATTAACAGTAACTGGCACGGACATGAGTGGCATTGTTTCATTAACAACTGGATCGACTCCTTCTGTAAATTCAGTATTAGCATCAATCACGTATAACACCGCTTATGCAACTGCTCCAATTGTGGTGATTACACCAGCCAATGCGGCTACAGCAAGTTTAACTGCAGGACAGGCGGTTTGGATAGATATTTCAACTACTGGGTTTACTATTAATACAAACACAACGGCTGTTGTTTCATCTACAGGGTATAAATGGAACTATATTGTTATACAATAAGGTCGTTTATGTCATTAGATAGTCATAAAAAAAGGGGGCTTGTCTGTTCTACAAAACCATGACAATTCACCTATTTGATTGTACCACATTTGCACTAGAAATTAATGCTGATGTGGTACCGATTTGTTTTAAGCGCTTTATTGTTGTTAGCTGGATCTGCCAGTGCGCAAGTGGCAAAACAAATGTCTAGTGATACCCTTTACGGCATAGGAAATGAAATTATTGTTACTGCTACAAGAACCGAAAAAAAGTTAGGTAATGTTGCTGTTCCTGTTACCCTTATTTCTAGTAAACAAATTGCACAGGCTGGCAGTGTAAGACTCGCCGATATCTTGCAAGAACAAACCGGTTTATTTTTAACAACGGGTTTTGGTGCAGGTGTTCAAATGCAAGGATTAAATCCAGATTACACCTTGGTTTTATTAAATGGCGAACCATTAGTTGGTAGAACGGCTGGCATACTTGATTTAAATAGAATAACGGTAGGTAATATCAAGCAAATAGAAATTGTTAAAGGCCCTTCTTCTAGTTTGTATGGAAGTGAAGCAATGGCTGGTGTTATTAATATCATCACTACAGCACCTAAACAAAATGATTTTGACATCACTGCTAGGTATGGAAGTTTTAATACTTCTGATATTAATGCAAAGATCAATATTGTTAAAAATAAATTATCGTACCAAGGTTTTGTCAATAATTATCATACCAGTGGATTTAGTGTACGTCCAAATAGTCAAACAAGTTTTGTCGCGCCAATTAATAGATTTACGCAGCAACACCAAATTGGATATCAATATTCAGATAACACCAAACTATTGGTATCATTGCGTTTGAATCAAGAACGGATCACCAACGAAATAGCTGTTGCAAACAATGGTGTTATCGTTAGTTCAGAAGGAAAGGAGTCAAATAAGGACGCAAATATATCCGCTGCCATTACACACCGATTTAACAACAGCATTAAAACAAATGCCAAATTTTATGCAACAACATTTACCGGTGAGCAGGATTTGGCTACTACTTCAGGGTCTCCTTACACCGATTATTTTAGACAGCGTTTTTTAAAATATGAATCACAAACAGATTTTATTGTTTCAAAAAAACTAGAAACTTCTGTAGGGGCAGGATATATTTTGGACAAAGCCAACAGTACTCGTTACGATAGCAAAGAACGTACTAAAGAAAATCAGGTGGGCTATGCTTTTTTTCAAACAGAATGGAAGCCAACACAAAAGTTAATTATTATTGGTGGCGCTCGTTACGATCACAATGCACTTTTTGCAGCAGCGTTTAGTCCAAAACTGGCATTAAAATATAGCCTAAACAATAAACTTAATTTTAAGGCAAGTGTAGGACGTGGTTTTAAAGCCCCCGATTTTAGACAACTCTATTTGAATTTTACAAACACTGCAGCTGGTGGTTATAGTGTGTTTGGTGCCATCGAAGCCCAAAAAATTATTACTGCACTTCGGATGTTAGGTCAAATAACAAGCATCGAATCTGATTATTATAATTTGGCTGCGTTGCAACCCGAATTTTCTACCGGGTACCATGCTAGCTTTGATTATCAAATACCTAATAAAGCATCTATTACTGTTGGGTTGTTTTATAACAGTATCAATAACTTAATTGACAACAGGTTGGTAGCATATAAACTTGGAGGTGCTCAAATATTTAGCTATCTCAATGTTAAATCTGCATTTACCAAAGGGGTTGAACTCAATGCCGATTATAGATTCGCAAAACGATATACGCTTAGTGGTGGCTATCAATATTTGTTATCTGGTGACCAGTCAGAAATAGATAAAATTGAAGAGGGCAAAATTTATACGCGTGATGCAAATGGTTATAGCAAGTTGTTAAAGGTTGCAGATTATGTAGGGCTTCCAAACAGAAGTAAACATCAGGTTAACCTTAAGTTGCAATATCAACAAGACCGCGTATTTGCTACCCTTCGTGCGCTTTACAAAAGCAAGTGGTTTGTTACGGATACAGATGGCAATGGCATGTTTAATACCAATGACACCTATGCAAAAGGATTTGTTCAACTCAATGCTGCACTTGGTTTTCCTATTTCAAAAAACATTTCAATGCAAGTAGGTTGCAACAATATATTAAATTATAGCGACCTCGTTCATATGCCTAATTTTATAGGTCGCGCCGGATTTATAAGCATCAACTATTCATTTAAACAATTAATCGAAAAATAAAAGATCATGAAAAAAGTTATCTATTCAATTGTTGGTATTTTATTATTTGCAGCTTGCACTAAAGATGATGCAACTGGTCAAATAGATCCTGTTATTAGTGTTACCGTAACCAATTTGCCTGCTGATACGATAATAGGTATTACGCCTGGTGCTCCTCCAACTGGCGGCATGCCATATGGTGCTGGTAAGTATACTTTTTTTAGTTTAGAAAAAGGTGTGGTAGTCCCATCTACAGACAGTGCTTCTAATAAATGGGATATTGCATTTAAAGGAACAACAATTTTAACCAATAGCGGCAATGGCGGACCAGCTATGGGTGGTGGCTTTGTTTATGTAGGTCTGTTTTCGGATTTAAAAACAATCCCTGCCGATTCTACATTTAAAACAGAAAATGCGCCAACGTCATACGCTATTACTTCAGGCAGCAACAAGGGTTGGTATGTATATGATGGTTTAAACAATCTTATTACGCCTATACCGGGTCGTGTTTTAGTGATTCGCACAGCTACTGGTAAATATGCAAAAATTGAAATCTTAAATTATTACAAAGGTGGTGTAACGCCTGCAGCAAGTGCATCTGATAATACAAAAATGAAAGATCAGCGTTATTATAGCTTTAGATATAGTTTTCAATCCAATGGAACAAAAGCCTTTTAATAGTTTAGGTTAATAATTACATCCCCCTAATGGAATCTGCATAGTTTGTGCAGGTTCCATTTTTTTTGTATTTTTCTAATATGAAAAAACGAGTATTTCTATTATTTGCTCTTTTTGTTTTTGTAAAAGTGTATGCGCAAAATGAGCGGCCTAATATTATTTTGTTTTTAGTAGATGATATGGGTTGGCAAGATTGCTCGTTGCCCTTTTGGGATAAGCCCACAAAGCTTAATGCTACTTATCATACACCTAACATGGAAAAGTTGGCTGCAAAAGGGATGATGTTTACAAATGCATATTCTAATGCAGTTTGCACACCCACTAGAGTAAGCCTCATGACCGGTATGAATGTAGCAAGGCATGGCGTTACCAATTGGACAAATGTAAATAGTAATATGCCCACTGATTTTAAAGACAGTGTATTAAAACCTGCCAATTGGAACTATAATGGACTTACTCCGGAACGTTATATTTCAGAGAATCTTAATCATACAGTAGTGGCCACTCCTTTGCCACAAATTTTAAAAGCATCAGGGTATTATACCATACATGCTGGTAAAGCACATTTTGCACCAAGCGGTTTGCCTGGCGCTTCGCCTATTCATATGGGCTTTGATATAAATATAGGAGGAAGTGCAGCTGGACATCCAGGTAGTTTTTTAGCATCAAAAAATTATCGTCAAAACGAAAAAGATACAAGTTGGGCGGTTAGAGGGCTTGAAAAATATATACCTGAAGACCTTTATTTAACGGAAGCAATTACAAGAGAGACTATTCATACACTTGATGCGCGCGATAGCAACAAACCATTTTTTTTATATTTATCTCATTACGCAGTGCATGTGCCTTACGAAAAAGACGTTCGCTTTTATCAAAAATATATGGATGCTGGCCTTACCGATACAGAAGCTAAGTATGCTGCATTGGTAGAGGGAATGGATAAAAGCCTGGGTGATATTATGCATTATTTAGAAAAAAATGGACTAGATAAGAATACCTACATTTTATTTACTTCCGATAATGGTGGGTTAAGTTTAAAAGGAAGTAGATCTGGCGAGCCTCATACACAAAACCTGCCGCTTAAACAAGGCAAAGGGTCACTGTATGAAGGTGGCATTCGGGTACCCATGATTGCGGCTGGACCTCAAATAAAATCCGGGTCTGTATCTAAACAATATATTGTTTCGGAAGATTACTTTACCACTATTTTACAAATGGCTTCTATTCAAAATCCGACAGTACGCCAATTTGTAGATGGAAAAAGTTTTTTACCGGTTTTACAAGGAAAACAAAAAACCATCGATCAAAAAAAGACAATTGTTTGGCACTATCCCAACAACTGGACAAATATTAATTTAAAAGGCATTTCTTGGGCATCTGCTATTAGGCAAGGAGACTGGAAACTTATTTATTTTCATAAGCAGCAAACGATAGAATTATTCAACCTCTCAAATGACATAGAGGAGCAGCACAACTTGTCAGGTATTGAAATTGAAAAAACTAAAGCCCTAGCCAATTTGCTAACGCAAAAACTAAAAGAACGAAATGCACCGATGCCTAGTTGGTTAACAAATGGCAAAACCATTGCATGGCCTAACGAAATACCTCTATTATCCAATACTAATAAGGTAATCAAATAAATTGGTATCGGTAGCAAGACTTAATTTTTTTCGTAGTCGATATCTACTAATTTCTACACCTCTTACACTAATATTCATGAGCTGCGCTATTTCTTTGGTAGACAAATTCATTCTTAGGTAAGCACATAGCTTAAGTTCGTTGTTGCTAATATTGCTGTGTTTTTCTTTTAGTTTAACAATAAAATCTGAGTGAACTTTGTCAAAGTGTTTGGTAAAGTATTCCCATTCTTGATCTAAGTTTTCATCTTCATTTAATGCCTTTACCATTTTTTTCAATTCGGTAATAGCGTATTCGTTGTCTATTTTTTTAATGATACTACCAAGCTCACTTTTTATTTTCGTAAGCAGCTCTCCTTTTTTTACAATATGCATGGCAGAAGATGCTAGTTCAGAATTCTTAAATTCAATTTCGACTTCTAATTTTTCATTTTGAAGGGTAATTAAATCACTGCCTGATTTGTTGATCTCAAGTTCATGAATGTACCTTAGTCTTTGTTGCTCCTGCTCATATTTTTGTTGTTGCGACTTGAATTTTTTGCGTTGATAGATATGCAATTTATAAGCCCCAAGACCAAAGAGTATAAAATACAATAGATATGCATATAAGGATCTGTACCAAGGTGCATCAATGGTAAATTGATAGCTTGAAACACTGGATTCGTTACCTAAATTGTTTCTAACTTTTACTTCAAACGTATAGTTTCCAGGTGCTAAGTTGGTGAATTCTTTTTCGGTTCTTTTTGTCCACGCAGACCAGCTGTCTTCAAATCCTTTAAGTCTGTAACTGTATTCTAAATTATTTTGATAACCAAATGCAATAGAGGTGTAATCGAAATGCATGGTTTTAAACTGATACGAAATATGAGGCGTATTTTTTGGATCTTGAATCTGATTATCGTTAACGTCTTTAAAGTAACCGCCAAATAAAGTACTGTCTAGGTTATCAATAATATGTACCGACCTGATTTGTACATTTAAAGCAGGCGCTTGTTTTTTATATTTCTCATAATTGATATGATAAAAACCTTTTTCGCCGCCTAAAAAAATATTGTTACCATCAATGGCATAGATATATTCAAAACCGCTGAGCATTTTTGCATTGAGTTCTGGAATATAAATGACTTGAGGTTGTTTGCCTGTATAGTCAATAACGCCAAGCACTTTTTCGTGTATGAACCAAATGTTGCCTTCTTTATCTTCTTTTAAATAACGAATACTTTGGTTCCCAATTAAGGATGAATAATTACTAGCTACTTCAAAAATGTCTTTTTCGGAATTGTATTCGTAAACGCCTTTTTCAGTTCCTACAACAATTCGGTTTTTTATTTTATAAATATGGTTATTGAGTAAGGATGGGAGGCCTTCTTTTTTCTGATATTGTTTGGTCAAATAATTACCACTGCCATTTTTAATTATCTTATAAACACCATGATACGGATGCGATACCCAAATATTTTCTTCGGCGTCGATGGTTACATACCTGGAAGATTCATAAAAATCCGGAATGTCTAAAGACTGAATGAGTTGATTGGCTTTGGCGTCTAAAAGGGTCAGGCCTCTATAAGTTCCGCTAACAATAAGGGTGGCAGGTGTCATGTTTCCTAGAGGCGTAAAGTTCCAGAACCCGGGCTTATTGGAAAACGAAGTTGCAACGTTGTTGTTTACATAAAATGCGCCTTCGTGATGGCCAAGTACAAGTTGGTTGTTAATTTGAGCGAGCCCCCACGATTGTCCACTTGTATTTTGCACCAATGAAAAGTCTCCTTTACTAAAACTTAAATCTTTTATGGGCTGTAGTGCCACATTGTAAAGTCCATTAGATGTGCCAATATAAAGCTGCTGATTTTGTATCATGGCTGTGTAGCCAGATTCGTCAAGTAGCTTTGGTGAAATATGTTTAATGGCACTGTTGTAGGCGATAAAGTCGATACCGTTGTTAAGCCCGAGCCATAAATTTTGCTTTTGGTCTAAGAAAATACTGAGAATATTGTTACTCTGAAGCCCTTCGGTGCTTGACAGTTTTTGTATGATTTCGGCTTTGTTATTAATAATATATACGCCTCCGCTACTGGTGGCTATGGCAATCCAATCTTTATTGATAGGAATAGCACTGTAAACCCGTTCATTTTGAAAAATGCGCGCTGCTCCGGTTGTTATGGGTTCTATATTGTTGTTGGCGTAATATAAAATGCCATTTTTTAAGGTGGTGATGATTGCGCCTCCTCCATTTGGAATGATTCCGGTTATAGGATCAGTTTTTGAAAAAATATAGTTCGTGGTTATGGGCTGCCAAGCGTCATTTTCAAACGACATGAGGCCAGTTTGGTAGTCATGTGCGTATAATTTCCCATTGCAACTGGTTAAATAAGCCCATTCGGAAGGCGACTTAAAAACGGTAATCGTGCCAGCGTTGTATTGAAATATTTTTTTGGGCGACCTAAAAAATAAGGAGGATTTGTAGGAAATAATGTCCCAAACGTCTTCAAATGACCTGAATTTGGCAGGAATAAGGTTTGTAAGGGAGTGATATATAAGGTTTCCGTTGGTATTGGGGGCGAAATAGCCAAGTTCGTCTTGTCCACCCACATATATTTTATTATCGGCACCTATTTCTACGGATCTAACAATGGTTTTATTGGGTAAGGGGTAAACTTTCCAGTTTTTTCCATCAAAACTTAACAAGCCTTCATTGTTAGCGAAGTAAACAATTCCGTTTTTATCTTGTTTAACATCCCAGTTTTGAAGCCCTGCATTATAAGATAGTTTAGAATAATTTATAATGTCTGGGAGTCCAATCGTGTTTTGGCTGATAGCCATAACTGGAATAAGGAGTAAAAAGAGTATTTTTTTCACTGCTCAAAAATTTTATGAATCATTAAATATATGAAATATAAGTTGATGTAGTATTGTAGTATTTTACATTATTGACAATCAATTAGTTAGAAATACTGATGTAGTATTGAAGTGCTAACTGATATTAATTTTGTAGTGCCGCTTGCTATTTTTACACTGCCAAAAATTCACATTTTTTCTTTCACACAAACGATTGCATTATGAAAATAAGATTTATTCTTATGTGCCTTGTTTTGATGCTAGGGCTTAGCGCACAAACGCTTTATGCTCAGTCAATTGCCGTTACCGGTAGAGTCAAAAACAAAAATACTGGCGAATTGCTAGTAGGCGCTTCTGTTTCTGTTCAGGGCAAATCAGTAGCCCTTACCGATGCCAATGGCCGGTTTTCACTTAACACATCTGTAGGTTCAGTTCTAGAAATTACCTACACTGGTTTGATTGCTACCAAAGTTACGGTGGCAAAAGCTGGTGATTTGGACATTTCTCTAGAGCAAAATCCTGCTAACACACTTGGAGATGTTGTAGTTATCGGTTATGGTACGCAAAAAGTTACCAAAATATCTGGTGCTATTTCAACCGTAAAAGCAAGTGATATTGAAAAACTTAAGCCCGTAAGAACGGAAGAAGCTTTACAAGGTAAGGCCTCTGGTGTAAACGTTATTCAATCTGGTTCGCCAGGATCTAAACCAACTGTATTAATTAGAGGTATCCCTTCTTTTTCAGGTACAGATCCAGTGGTGATTATTGATGGTGTGCCTCAAACACTAACTGACCTTAATTCAATCAATGCCTCAGATATTGAGTCTATCAACGTATTAAAAGACGCTGCTACTACCGCCATTTATGGTGTAAAAGGTGGTAATGGTGTTATCGTTGTAACAACCAAGGGCGGACGTAAAAGTCAAAAAGCTGCTATCAGTGTTGCTAGTAACTATGGCGTACAAGAAGTGATGAACACCATTGGTGTTTTAAATGCTTCTGAGTATGGCGGTATGATTAATGAAGGTAGCACTACAGCGGGCGGCCCAATCATTTTCCCGAACCTATCTTTATTAGGTGTTGGTACCGATTGGCAAAAGCAAGTTTTCAAAACTGCTGCTATGCAATCTCATACCATCGCTGCACAAGGTGGTGGAGATAATATGACCTACTTTTTGTCGGCGGGTTATTTAACCCAAGGTGGTATCGTAGGTGGTAATGATAAGTCTCGTTTTGACAGAGGTAACTTTTCTGCCAACTTAACTTTTGACATTTCTAAGAGAATCAAATTCTTATTAAATACAACAGCGGTTACGTTAAACTCTAAAGGCATTCAAGAAAACTCTTTTAATAGTGTTTTAGGAAGTGCACTTAATTTTGATCCTACCGTTTCTGTTACAAATAATGTTCCTAACACAGTGGGTAAATATGGTTTCAGTAACTTATTGTTATCAGAAATTTTTAACCCGCTTACTAAATTAGAAAACACATACAATTCTAATGTAGGATCTAAAATTTATGGCAAGTTTGAACTACAATACAATGTGGTTAAAAACCTTACTTTAACTTCTCGTTTTGGTTATACAAAATATGATGGTAACGCTAAAAGCTTTACTCCACTTGTGTTTTATGGCCCACTCAACGTAGACAATTCAATGAACGCAGACGGCTCAACTGTAACAGGAAAGCACAGCAGCGTGGCACATGAAAAAGTGAGCAACTTCAATTATACTTGGGAGTCATTTGCAAACTATAATTTCAAATACAAGCAAGACCATAATTTTGAAACAGTATTAGGTTTGTCTGTTGCAAAAGTGAGCGGTAACGCTGCGGGTGCAACACGTCAAGATGTACCTTTTAATAGTTGGGAATTTGCAGATTTTACTGCTGCAACTGGTAACAACTCTGCAACCAATACAAACGCATTGGCTGGTTACTACTACCAATACTTTAGAAGAAACCTTTCTTACTTTTCTCGTATCAACTACGATTACCAAGATAAATATTTAGCTTCTTTTACTGCACGTAGAGATGGTTCTTATGCATTTGGTACCGACAATAAGTTTGGTAACTTCTTCTCAGGTTCACTTGGTTGGGTAGTATCTAAAGAAAAATTCTTTAAAGCTGATTTTGTTGATCAATTCAAAATCAGAGGAAGCTATGGTACCATTGGTAACGAAAACGTAAATCCTCAATTTGTAAGCATCGTTACAGGTGGCCCTAGTTATGGCCCTACTGCAAACAGTAATGGTTACAACTTTAGTGATGTTTTCTACCCTGGTTCTACAGTGGCATCTGCTGCTAACACTACTTTAAGATGGGAAAAACAAATTCAATCTAACGTAGGTTTTGATTTAGTAGTGTTCAAAAATAAATTCTCATTAACTGCAGATTATTTCCAAAAATCTGTGGATGGTTTATTATTTACCCCTTCTGCTTCTTTGTATTTAGGAACTGTACCAAGTCCTATTGCTAATATCGGTTCTACCAAGAGCAGTGGTTTTGACTTCACATTAAATTACAACGAAGCCATTGGTAAAAACTTCAAATTCAATACAGCTTTAACCTTTACAACTTCTACCAATGAAGTAACTGCTACCAACGATGATGGTACTGCTAAAATCTTTGGTGGTAATTATTTTAATGGTCAATCACAAAGCGTAACTGTTTTTGAAAAAGGATTTACACCGGGTTATTTCTACGGATATAAAACCGCTGGTCTTTTCCAAAATGCTGCTGATGTAGCTGCTTCTCCTAAGCAAGCGGGTGCACAACCTGGCGACATTAAATATGTAGATGTAAATGGAGATGGCGTAATCAACGCTTCTGATAAAACAAATATTGGTGATCCATTTGCTAAGTTTACTATGGGATGGAGCTTAAATATGTCTTACAAGAATTTTGATTTCAACGCATTTGTATATGCATCTGTTGGAAACGATATTTATAGAGCGTATGAGCGTAATGCTAACTACTCTAACAAAGAGCGTTCTGTATTAGCACGTTGGACTGGCGAAGGCACAACCAACGATGCACGTTACCCACGTTACTCTTTTGTAGATGCGAATAGTAATATCAGGGTTTCTGATAGATATGTAGAAGATGGTTCATTTATCAAACTTAAAAATATCCAATTGGGTTACACTTTCAATGGTGGTAATGGCAAAAAGTGGTTTAATAAAGTACGTGTGTATGCACAAGTGAAAAATGCTTTCACCTTTACTAAATACACTGGTTACGATCCAGAAATTGCAGGTGGTATCTTAGATACAGGTATTGATCGTGGTGCATATCCACAGGCTAGAACCTTTGCATTTGGTTTTGATATTAAACTATAATCTTCACTACTAAAAAATACATTTATGAAGATCAATTCAATAAAAATAGTAGGCCTGGTTTTAGTTATTACCATGCTTGCATCTTGTCAAAAATGGGTGGACTATAATCCCCATGAAGATTTTGTTATCACAGAACAAGATTATTTAAAGTCAGAATCTGACTACCGAAATATGTTGGTGAGTGTATATACGCCACTACAATGGATCAACCAAGTTGTTCCAGTTGGCGATATCGCTTCAGATAACGCGGTATCAGGTGGAGAAAATGCATCAGATGTTTTGTCTTTGCAACAAATTGATGACTATACCCATACCCCTGTAAATAGTACACTTTCAGAAATTTGGTTAACAGCTTACGAAGGTGTGAATCGCGCCAACTACATGACGCAGTATAAAGCTGCCAATTTAGCTGGAGAAAAAGTTGATTTTGCTGGTAAAGAAGCATTGTATGGCGAAGTAAACTTTTTACGCGCTTACTACTACTTTACACTCGTGCGTATGTTTGGTGATGTGCCTCTTTTTGCAGACAAGCGTTTAAGTCTTGCCGAATCAAAAAGTTTAAAGCGTTCACCTAAAGCAGACGTTTACAAGCAAATCGAAACAGATTTATTAGCTGCTATCACCGTGTTACCTGCCGTACAAACACAAAAAGGTAGAATCACTAAATATGCTGCACAAGCATTACTTGGTAAAGTATACCTCTATCAAAATAAGTTTGATGCAGCAGCTGCGATGTTAGACAATGTAATCAATTCAAATGCATTTACACTTGTATCTGATTTTGGTGGCATGTTTTTAGCATCTGGTGAAAATGGCCCAGAATCAATCTTTGAAATTCAATACTCAAATGTATCTCCTTATTATAACTGGGGTGGTGCAACACGTGGCCAAGGTAACTATGCCATTCAACAGTGTGGTATCAGAGGTTTAAATGGTTCTGCTCAAATGCCATATGCGGCAGGTTGGAGCACCAATTTACCTTCTCAAAACCTAGCAGCAGCATATACAGCTGGTGATAAGCGTAAAGCAGTTACAGTTCTTGACATTGAAGCTTACAAAACAGCGAATCCTTCATTTAATATTACTTACCAAGTTGCGCCTTATAAAAATACTGGCTTATACAATCAAAAGTATTTACCACGTAAGGGCGAAACTTCAGGTCAAGTAGAATTAAACTACTTGAACAACTTTAGAATTATTCGTTACGCAGATGTTTTATTAATGGCTGCTGAAGCTTACAATAGAGCAACAACACCTAACGACGCTAAAGCACAAGGTTATTTAAATCAGGTTAGACAAAGAGCATTTGGTAATACTTCAAATAATATTACTGCAACAGGTGCTACTTTAAAACAAGCTATTTGGGACGAGCGCAGATTAGAACTTGCTATGGAAGGTGATCGTTTCTTTGACCTTGTTAGAACAGGCCTTGCTGCAACTAAAATTACTGGCTTCAAAGCTGGTAAGCATGAAGTGTTCCCTATACCTCAACAAGAGGTTGATATTTCTGGTTTAACCCAAAATGCTGGATATTAATCTCATTGTATAATCTATTGAATTAAATAGTATGAAAACATTAAAATATTTATTGAGTGGCTTGATACTCATTTCTACATTCTCAGGATGTAAAAAAGAAATCAATGAAGATGTTTCCTTCGTTCAAACGGCGGCTACATCTGCTAAATTGGGTGCAATGTTTACCATTACCCAAGACAATACAGGACTTGTAACAATCACTCCAACTGGAGAAGGTGTTGCAACTTTTGAAATTGCGTACGGTCATGGAACTGCTGCGCCAGTTAAAGTATTACCTGGTGGAAGCACTTCAAAAATTTATCCAGAAGGTGTGTATGATGTAAAAATCACTGGTACAAACGTTGCGGGTGTTTCAACTACTGTAACACAAAAGTTAACGGTTACATTTAAGGCGCCAGAAAATTTAGAAGTAACGGCGGTTATTGATCCAACCAACAAATACAAAGTAAATGTTTCTGCGAAAGCATTGTATGAAACTTTCTTCCAAGTTTATTTTGGCGATGTTGCCAATGAAGTGCCTACTAACTTTTTAGAAGGACAAACCATTTCGAAAGTATATGCAAAAACAGGAACCTACACTGTAAAAGTGGTTGCATTAAGTGGTGGCGCTGCTACTACAACATTTACAAAAGTAATTACCATTGTAGATCCTGTTTTATTACCTGTAACATTTGAATCACCAACTATCAATTATGCTTGGAACGATTTTAGTGGAGGTAATGTAACGATTGTTGCTAACCCGCACAGTAATGCTGCCAATGCTTCTACTAAAGTTGCTAAAATGGTAAAAAATGCTGGTGATCCTTGGGGCGGAAGTTGGATTGGTCTTGGTGGTCCAATCGATTTTTCTGTAAATAAAGTTTTCAGAATGAAAGTATTTTCTCCAAGAGTTGGTGCTAAAGTTTTATTAAAAGTTGAAAATGCTGGTAATGGTTCAATTGCTTTTGAAAAAGAAGTACTTACAACTGTTGCGAATGCTTGGGAAGATTTAGCATTTGATTACAGAACCATTAATGCTTCTAATGCATACCATAACATCGTTGTTATTTTTGATAACGGTACGCCTGGTGATGGATCTGCTAATTATACTTTTTATATGGATGATATCAGACTTACTGATGCCATGCCAAATTCTAAAATTGATTTACCAGTAACATTTGATGTTGCCGGCGTTAATTATACTGTTACAGATTTTGGTAACAACCAAACAGTTGATGCAGTAGATCCTACAAATGCTAGCAATAATGTTAAAAAAACAACCAAGTTAAATGGTGCAGAAACATGGGCAGGTACAACAATTGGTACTTCTGCAGGTTTTGCAACTGCTATTCCTTTAACGGCTGCTGCTTCTCAAATGAGTGTTAGAGTGTATTCTCCAGCTGCAGGTTTAAAAGTGTTATTAAAGGTTGAAGACCACACCAACGGTCAGCGTTCTGTAGAAACATTTGCTACAACAACAGTTGCTGGTGCATGGGAAACTTTAATTTTTGATTTCAACAATCAAGCACCGGGTACTGCAGCATTTAATGCTACATATACCTATGATATGGCTTCCATCTTCTTTGATTTTGGAAATAGCGGAACTGGTAAAATTTTCTATTGGGATGATGTTAAAAAATTAGCAACCAACTATGTAGAAACCTTAGGCCTTCCTTTAACATTTGAATCTAGTGCACTTACGTATACTTGGAATGATTTTGATGGTGGTGTTGCAACTGTTGTCAACAATCCTCAGTCTGGTGGTATTAATACCAGCGCTAAAGTAGGTAAGATGGTTAAAAATGCGGGTCAAATTTGGGGTGGAAGCTGGATTGGTTTAGCTGCTCCAATTGATTTCTCAACTAAGAAAACATTTAAAGTAAAAGTATTCTCTCCAAGAGTAGGTGCTAAACTTTTATTGAAAGTTGAAAACCAAAGCAATGGTGGAATCAGCTTTGAAAAAGAGGTAACAACTACTGTTGCTGGTGCTTGGGAAACACTAACGTTTGATTATAGTGCTATCAATACAGCAAACTCATATCAAAAAATCGTATTGATTTTTGATTTAGGAACAGTAGGTGATGGCTCTGCAAACTTTACTTTCTTATTTGATGATATCACCTTAAATTAATTTGATAAAACCTACAACTATGAAAAATAATTTTAAATATATCGTTGCGGTTTTGTTTGTTACTACAATTGGTTTTATTTCTTGTAAAAAAACTGAATATAGTTTCGGAAACATTAAAACACCTACAGGCTTAACGCTTACAACTGCAGTAGCAGGGGTGGACGCTTCAAATCCAAACGGTAATGGTACAGGTTCTGTAACCATTACTGCTAAAGCAACAGATGCTTTAACCTATAACATCGATTTTGGTGATGGCAAAACACAAATTGTTCCTTCTGGTACAATTACTTATAAGTATACTACTCCAGGTGTTAATGATTACAACGTAACCGTAAGAGCAGTTGGTACCGGTGGTGCTGTTTCTGTGATCAGTAAAAAAGTAACTGTATTTGTTGCTTTTGCTATTCCACAAGCAATTGTGGATGCATTAACTGGATCAGGTTCTCGCACTTGGATTACCGATAAAGATGCTCCTGGCCATTTTGGTGTTGGACCAGCAGATGCTTTTGATGCAATCTGGTATGCTGCAACGCCTAATTCTAGAGAAGCTTGTGCTTATGATGATGAAATCACATTCACAAAAGACGTGAACAACAATATTTCAATGACCATCGATAATAAAGGTCAGTCATTTTCTATTGGGGCTTCAAGCTCTTTCTACGGATTTAGTGGCGGTGATGCATGTTTTAACATCGTTACTACTGGCTCTAAAAAATTAGCTTTCATGGACGCTACTTCTGCTTCAACACCAGCGGTATCTACAAGAATTCAATTTAATGTTCCAGGTAACGGCATCATCAATTTTGGTACTGGCGGAACTACCTATGAAATTTTAAAAGCAACTGCAACAAGTATTCATTTAAGAAACATAGGTGCAGATGGTAATTCTTGGTATCAAAAATTGAAGGCAAAATAATTTTACGAAAGTGCGTATATCTTCTTCATTGTTGGTTTTATTAATAGGTGCATCATTTTTATGGGCTTGCTCAAAAACTGATGCACCTGTTGTAAACCCTGCGCCTACTAATTTAACCCTTTCCGCTACTGTGAGTACGGACAATAGTGGCAATGTAAATTTTGTGGCGTCTGCTACAAATGCAACAACCTACGAGTATGATTTTGGAAATGGTGTTTTCCAAACAGTGCCAACAGGTACTGTGATGTATAAATATCCTGCTTCAGGTTCTTATACCGTTAATGTAATTGCTAAAAACGCGGCAGGGCAAACCATCTCTAAGTCTATATCTGTAACTGTTACAGTAGCACTGTCTCTACTTTGGTCCGATGAATTTGATCAGCCAGGTGCGCCTAATCCTGCAAAGTGGGGTTATGACGTTGGTGCAGGTGGTTGGGGCAATCAAGAGTTGCAGTACTATACCAATAGAACAGATAATGCAATCGTTTCAAACGGCACATTAAAAATAATTGCCAAAAAAGAAACCTACAGCGGAAGTTCATACACATCTGCTAGGCTATTAACAAAAGATAAATTTTCGTTCAAGTACGGTAAAGTAGAAGTCCGCGCAAAAATGCCTGTGGGCGTTGGTACCTGGCCTGCTGCTTGGATGCTTGGCGCAAATATTAATACCGTAAGTTGGCCTAACTGTGGTGAAATTGACATTGTAGAACATAAAGGTAGTGACGTTAATAAAATTTATGGTACCCTACATTATCCAGGTAATTTTGGAGGAAATGCAGTTGGGGGAACCAAAGTTATTACGGGTGCCAACAGTGATTTCCATATTTATACTGCAGAATGGTCTGCTACATCTATCAAATTTTATGTAGACGACGTGCTTTATTACACTTTTGCCAACAACAATACGTTGCCTTTTAATCAAAACTTTTTTGTGATTTTAAACCTAGCAATGGGCGGAACCTTTGGTGGTGCAGTAGACGCAGGTTTTTCAAATGCCACTTTTGAAGTGGATTATGTGCGGGTGTATCAGTAGAATTTTAATACTATAATTTATGAGTACGTTTCGAATAATAGGTTTGTTTTTATTGGCTTCTTTTTTTGTGGCTCCTACTCAAGCACAAAAAAAAATGTATAACAAACTGGTTTGGCAAGATGATTTTTTAAAAAATGGTTTACCTGATTCTACAAAATGGAGTTACGATGTTGCACATGGTTGTCCTAAAATTTGTGGATGGGGTAATAATGAAATTCAATATTACACGGAGGCTAGAAAAGAAAATGCGCGTGTCGAAAATGGATATTTAATTATTGAAGCTCGCAAAGAAAAATTTGAAGACGCCAACTATACATCCGCAAGACTTGTTACAAAAAATAAAGGTGATTGGAAATATGGTAGGATGGTAATAAGGGCTAAAATCCCTACTGGCAAAGGCTTGTGGCCTGCTGGCTGGATTTTACCAACCCATAAAGTATATGGCGAGTGGCCTAAAAGTGGAGAGGTTGATATTTTAGAAGCAGTTGGTTTTGCGCCTGACTCTGCATTTGGAAGTGTGCATACAGGACGCTATAATGGAATGATTGGTACGCAAAAAACGGCGTCTTTAATTGTTCCAAATTTGTCTACACAGTTTCATGATTATGAAATTGTTTGGACCCCAGAAAAAATTGATTTTTATATCGATAACAAATTATACAACACATTTAAAAACGAGCACACCGATTCAGATGCTTGGCCATTTGATCAAACCTTTCATCTCATTTTGAATATCGCAGTAGGTGGTAATTTGGGTGGAAAGTTTGGTGTGGATGATGCCATTTTTCCAGCTCAGATGAAAGTGGACTTTGTAAAAGTGTATCAATAAAAATTGTTCCTTATTTAGATTTAGGTCTGTTTTTGGTTAATGCCGGAGTAATTTCCGGCATTTTTTATGTATTCAAACTAATTTTTTATTAAAAATCAATTCAAAACATATATAAAAAATATAAATAAGATATAGTGTACATTCTACATAAACGAAAATGAGTTAAATTTACTTCGTGTAAATATTACACATTTGGTTTACGATGCCAAACTAACGCTTGTTTATGAGAATTTTTGTACTGCTATGCTGTCTAATAGCCGCTGTGTCGGCACATGCACAATTGCTGCGTACAGAACCTTCATTTATAACAGACAACAGCAATTCCATCACCATTTTTGCGGACGCTACAAAAGGTAACAAGGGTATTTTAAATTATACCGGCGACGTGTTTGTGCATATTGGTGTGATTACTTCACTAAGTACATCAAGTAGTAATTGGAAATATGTACCCGTAAACTGGGGCGTAGCAGACAACAAAGTAAAGTGTACAAAGCTTGCTAATAATATTTGGTCATTTACCATTACTGGTGGACTTAGAAATTTCTTTGGCATAACAAATGCTTCAGAAGCCATACAAAAAATTGCTATACTTTTTAGAGATGCTACAGGTGCACAAGTGCTCCGCAATTCAGATGCATCTGATATGTATATTCCTGTGTATGATAATACGCTAGCGGTTCGTATCGATTCTCCTATCACACAGCCTTTGTATGTTCCAGCATTAGAGCCAATTACAAAACAAGTAGGGGATACCATATCAATTACAGGCGTAGCAAGCAGTTCGGCAGCATTATCACTTTTTGTAAACGATTCATTAATTGCAAGTGCAACAGGCACTAGCATTGCAAATAAATTTGTTTTACAAAAAACAGGCACTCAAAATATATTAATAAAAGGAGTGAATGGAAGTGTAACTAGTAAAGATTCTGTTTCATTTTTAGTAACCGGTTCTACCAACTTGGTTAATTTGCCTACAGGCGTTGTAGACGGTATTAATTATGAACCAGGTGATACTTCGGTAACACTGGTTTTATACGCTCCTAAAAAATCTTCTATCACTGTTACTGGCGATTTTAATAATTGGACACCTGGTCTTGCGCACGTAATGAAAATGACACCGGATAGTTTGCGTTTCTGGATTCGACTAACAGGGTTAACACCAGGTACAGAATATGCGTATCAATATATCATTGATGGATCTTTAAAAGTTGCAGATTATAATGCACATAAAATACTAGATCCTTGGAATGACGGATACATTGCTGCTAGCACCTATCCTAATCTAAAAGCATATCCAACTGGTAAAACCACAGACATTGTAAGTGTTATACAAACGGCACAACCTAAATACAACTGGAATGACGCAGGTTTTGTAAGACCCAACAAAAAAAATCTAGTGGTGTATGAGCTATTGCTTCGCGACTTTGTGGCCAAGCATGATTTCCAAACGCTCAAAGACACACTTCCTTATCTAAAAAAATTAGGCATCAACGCTATTGAGTTAATGCCGTTCTCAGAATTTGAAGGCAATAGTAGTTGGGGTTACAATCCTAATTTCTTTTTTGCAACTGATAAGTATTATGGTACGCCACAAGCCATCAAAGCATTTATTGATGCTGCCCACCAGCAAGGTATTGCCGTTATTATGGATATGGTGTTAAACCACGTGTTTGGTTCATCGCCACTTGCTAAAATGTACTGGGATGGAACTAGCAATAAACCTGCAGCCAATAATCCTTGGTTAAATACAGACGCTAAACATCCATTTAATGTAGGTAATGACTTTAACCACGAGTCTGCAGCAACCAAGCAACTTGTAACAAGAGTGGTTAAGCATTGGATGAAAGAATTTCATATTGATGGTTATAGATGGGATTTATCTAAAGGCTTTACGCAAGTGAACAATCCAACCAATGTTGGTGCTTGGGGTACTTATGATGCTTCACGTATTAAAATTTGGAAATCTATTTATGATACCATGCAAGTAGCTAGCCCATCTAGTTATTGTATACTTGAACATTTTGCGGACAATACCGAAGAAAAAGAATTAGCTGATTATGGCATGCTTTTATGGGGCAATGCCAATTATAGTTTTAATGAAGGAACCATGGGGTATACTTCTACTTCAAACTTTGGCACTAGTTTTTCTAACAGCAGAAATTTTGCCAATCAGCATTTGGTTACGTATATGGAAAGTCACGACGAAGAAAGACTTCAATATAAAAACCTAAACTTTGGCAACAGTGCGGGTACCTATAATATTAAAGATCCTTCAACGGCTTTAAAACGAAACGAAATGGCAGCTGCATTTTGGGCGCTTACACCAGGTCCAAAATTAATGTGGCAATTTGGAGAACTGGGTTACGATTTAAGCATTAATACTTGTACCAATGGAACAGTAGATGTAAACAATTGCCGACTTGCCGAAAAACCTATAAAATGGGATTATTTACAAGATGCAAATCGTAAAGGGTTGTTTGATGCGTATGCTAAGTTTTTAAAACTGCGTGGAACTGCAGCGTATACAAACGATTTTGGTTCTAATAAATATACAGTCAATAGTGCTGGGTCTGTAAAGTCTATGCAATTAAATGGCGACTCTATTAAGTTGGTAGTGGTTGGAAACTTTGACGTAACACCTCAAACAGCAACCGTTTCATTTCCAGCAGATGGTTTTTGGTATAGTTTATATACGAACAAATACCAGCTTGTATCAGGAGGATCTGTTAGTATAACATTACAACCTGGCGAGTACTATGTGTATGGCAATAAAAATTTAAACAATACCGTTGTTACAGCTATTGCGCCTGTTGGTTTTGCATTATTAGATGCGGCAACAAGTATCGCTCCAAATCCGGTTAGGGATGCAGCTATTTTTAAATATACATTGCCTGAATCTGGGAAAGTTAATATTAAACTTTTAAGTGCGTCAGGTGTTGTAGTAGATGGTCTTTTTAATGGATGGCAAAACAAAGGACCTCAGCAATTGATAATCAATAAGAAAGGTTTACCTCCAGGGGTTTATCATATATCTATTCAATCAAAGCTTAAACAAAAAACACAAACATTTTTAATCACTAATTAGTATTTATTCAAATTGAAATTGTAATTCTATGAACATTAAAAAAGCACTTGTTGCAATGCTGATGATGCTAACAGTTTTCTGTTTGTCATCTATTGCGCAAGACCGTACGGTTACGGGTAAAGTAACCAATGCAAAAGATGGTTCGCCGTTAGCGGCAGCTAGTATCCTTGTAAAGGGATCTGGTGTTGGAACACAAACAAATGCCGATGGTTCATTTAGTTTGAAAGTTCCTGCTAAGGCAACTACACTTGTCGTATCTTCTTTGAATTTTGACACCAAAGAAGTAACCTTAAGCGGCAATACTGTATCAGTATCATTAACACCTGCTGTAGATCAGTTGAGTGATGTAGTGGTAATTGGATATGGTACCGTACGCAAAAAGGACCTAACTGGATCAGTTGTGAATGTGTCTTCTAAAGACTTCAACAAAGGTGTTATCTCAACACCAGAACAACTTATTCAAGGTAAGGTTGCGGGTGTGCAAATCACAAGTAACAATGGTGCTCCAGGATCTGGAAGTACGATTAGAATTAGAGGTGGTGCCTCTTTAAATGCGAGTAACGATCCACTTATTGTTGTGGATGGTATGCCAATTGATGGTGGTGGTATTTCTGGTCAAGCAAATGCGCTTGCCCTTATTAACCCTAACGATATTGAGTCTTTCTCTATTTTAAAAGATGCATCTGCTACTGCAATTTATGGTGCTAGAGCATCAAATGGTGTAATCATCATTACCACTAAAAAAGGTAAATCTGGTGCGCCTAAATACACTTTCAGTTCTCAATTAAGTGTTTCTAATGTTTCAAAAAAAGCAGACATTTTTTCTGCGGATGAAATTAGAGATATCGTAAAAACAAAAGGTGCTAGCTATGCTTCTTTATTGGGTACAGCTTCTACTGATTGGCAAGATGAAATTTATCAAACTGCTATTAGCACAGATAACAATATTTCTGTTGCTGGTGCATTTAAGAAAATACCATACCGTTTTTCTTTAGGTAATTTATTACAAACAGGTGTTTTAAAATCTGATAAATTAAATAGAACAACTGTTGGTGTTAACCTTAGCCCTTCATTATTTGATAATCACCTTACTTTCAATATCAATTATAAGTTAGCTTCAAGTGCAACAAACTTTGCTGATCAAGGCGCTATTGGTGCAGCTACTTATTTTGATCCTACAAAGCCAGTTTATTCTGGTGCTACTGCATACAACGGTTATTGGAACTGGTTAGATGCAACTTCATCTAATGGTCTTCGCGCGTTAGCTCCAAAAAATCCACTTGGTATTTTATTGGATAAAGCAGACAAGAGCAATGTTACAAGACATATTGCTAGTGCCCTTATCGATTATAAAGTTCATTTTATTCCTGCTTTACACGTGATTGTTAATACAGGTATTGACGTAGCAGAAGGTAAAGGAACAACAGTAATTGATGACAAAGCTGCTACAACTTACATGCGTTTTAAAGATGCAGCTGGTAAGTTCCATGGTGGTGTTAATAATGAATATCGTCAAACTAGAAGCAATAGCTATTTAAATGCTTATTTAAACTATGCTAAAGACATTCCTTATTTATCTTCTAGAATTGAATTAACAGGTGGTTATGAATTCCAAGATTACTTAACTACCAACTATAATTTTAGCGATAAAACATATGATGGTACTGTTGTAAATTCTCCAAACTTTGAATTCAACAAACCACAATACCGTTTAAGTTCTTATTTAGGTAGAATGAACTTTACAGTAAAAGGTAAATACTTGTTTACTGCTTCTGTTCGTCAAGACGGATCTTCTAAGTTTAACCCAGATAACCGTTTTGCGGTATTCCCTTCTGGAGCCGTTGCTTGGAAGTTAAAAGAAGAAGGTTTATTTAAAAATATCAAATCTTTATCTGATCTTAAATTACGCGCTAGCTATGGTGTAACTGGTCAGCAAGATGGTATTGGTTACTACGACTATATTTCTTATTACAACTTAGGTTCTAATACTGCGCAATATCAGTTTGGAAACACTTTCTATTCTTTATACCGTCCAAACGGTTACTACTACAATCGTAAGTGGGAGCAAACAGCAACAACTAACTTAGCGTTAGACTTTGGTTTTGCAGACAACAGAATTACTGGTACGATTGAAGCGTATAAGAGAGAAACAACTGACTTGTTAAACGAAGTAAACCAGCCAGCTGGTACTAACTTTAGTAACAAAATTGTTGCAAACATTGGTAGCATGGAAAACAAGGGTATCGAACTTACTTTAAATGTTCAACCAATTCGTAATAAAAATACAACTTGGGATATCGCATTCAACGCTACCTATAACAAAAACAGAATCACTAAATTAACCATCTCTGATGATCCTGCATATGCTGGTGCTCGTTTTGGTGGTATTAGCGGTGGTACTGGTAACTCTATCTTAATTCACTCTGTAGGTAAGCAAAGAGGTTCTTTCTTTGTATACAAGCAAGTGTATGATGCGAATGATAATCCAATTGATGGTTTATACGCAGATTTAAATAGAGATGGTATCATTAACGAAAAAGATTTGTATCAATACAAAGCTGTAGATCCTCAAATGTTCTTTGGTTTAAGTTCAAACTTAACACATAAGAACTGGTCTGCAGGTATCGTAATGCGTGCAAATATTGGAAACTACTTATACAATAACGTAGCTTCTAGTTCAGGTACTTTAAGAAATATCTTAAACCCAATTGGTTATATCAATAACGGTTCTAGAGATTATTTAAAATCTGGATTTAGCGGTAATGGTTCTAATTACTACTTATCTGATTACTATGTTCAAAATGCGTCTTTCTTACGTATTGATAATGTAAACCTTAGCTATAACGTTGGAAAAGTATTCCATAACAAAGCAGCTATGCGTATCAGTGCAAACGTTCAAAACGTATTAACAATCACTAAGTACACAGGACTTGATCCTGAGATGAATGGTGGAGTTGACAACAATTTCTACCCTCGTCCAAGAACCATTGTATTGGGTGTAAATCTTGATTTCTAATTCAATCACTAGTACAAAAAATATAACAATGAAAAATAATCTATATAAACAAGTAATAGCCACGATCGGAGCGTTTGTTGTGTTGGCATCTTGTAGCAAAAAGTTAGACTTATTGCCTACAAATGATGTTACCTCTGCAACTGTTTATGCCGATGCTAATGGTTATAAGCAAGCATTTGCTAAAGTATATGCAAGCTTTGCGTTAACAGGTAATGCTGGTCCTGCAGGTAACGGAGATATTCAGGGTATCGATGAAGGTACTTCTGACTTTTTACGTTTGTATTGGAAAGCGCAAGAATTAAGTACAGACGAAGCCGTTGTATCTTGGGGAGATCCAGGTATTCAAGACTTCCACAACATGAACTGGTCTGCGAGCAATCCAATGTTAACAGGTCTTTACTACCGTTCTTATTATCAAATTACATTAGCGAACGATTTTATTCGTCAATCTTCTGATGCCAACTTAGCATCTAAAGGTATTACGGGTACAGATGCTGATGCCATTAAGAAATACAGAGCTGAAGCAAGATTTTTACGTGCTTACCAATATTCTATTTTAATGGATTTATTTGGTAACGTTCCTTTTGTAACAGATGCTGAAACTTTAGGATCTGTTTTACCAAAGCAAAAAACACGCGCAGAAATTTTCGCTTATATCGAAACTGAATTAAAAGCATTAGATGCAGAATTAGTAGACGCGCGTAAAAACGAATATGGTCGTGCAGATAAAGCTGCAGCATGGGCGTTACTTGCTCGTTTATATTTAAATGCACAAGTGTACACAGGTTCTGCTAGAAATACAGATGCCGCTACTTACGCTAAAAAAGTATTAGACGCTGGTTATTCTTTAATCACCGACTATACCAAATTAATGCGTGCAGATAACAATGTAAACACTTCTGAGTTTATTTTAACCATTAACTACGATGGTTTAAAAACACAAAACTGGGGTGGTACTACCTTTTTAACACACGCACCGGTTGGTGGAAGCATGGTTGCTGCTCAATTTGGTGTTGATGGTGGATGGGGTGGTTTAAGAACGACTACTGGTTTGTCTAGCAAGTTCCCTGATTTAACAGGTGCTGCAGATAAGCGTTCTCAATTCTATACAAGTGGTCAGGCTGCAGACATTTCTGATTTAACTAAATTTACAGATGGTTATGCCGTTACTAAATTTAAGAATATCAATATGAATGGTACGCCAGGTAAAAACTTAACTTGGGTAGATATCGATTTCCCAATTTTCCGTTCTGCAGAAATGAATTTAGTATATGCAGAAGCCGTATTAAGAGGTGGTACAGGTGATGCTACAGCTGCTTTAGGGTATGTAAATGCTTTAAGAACAAGAGCTGGTGCAAGCGCTATTACTGCATCTCAATTAAATTTAGATTTTGTATTGGATGAGCGTGCTAGAGAATTATATTGGGAAGGCTTTAGAAGAACAGATTTAATCCGTTTTAATAAATTTGTTGAATCTAGTTATGTATGGCCTTGGAAAGGTGGTGTTAAAGGTGGAACCAATGTGGATGCTTTCAGAAAAGTATACCCTATTCCTTCTGCAGACATTTCATCAAATCCTAATCTAGTTCAAAACGTAGGTTATTAATCCTTGTCTGAAAAATTTAAAATAAATTGTATGAAAAAAATAATTCAATCACTAGTTTACGTGAGTCTTGCGATCGTATTCTTTGCTGCTTGTGAAAAAGACGAGGCAAAAGATACGTACATCAACGGTACGGCTCCTGTGCTTTCTGCTACTTCAAAAGATAGCATTGCACTAAACTTTTTAACAGAAGATAATTTAGGTGTAACCTTTAATTGGACCAACCCAAATTATAAATTTGCTTCTGGTGGAAGTTCTCAAAATGTTAATTACACTTTAGAAATAGACACTTCAGGTGCTAATTTTAAAGGTGCAAAGAAAAAATCTATCTCAATTAGCAAAGATTTATCAGTTGCTTACACGCAAAAGGCATTTAACATTGCTATTTCAGATTTAAATGTAAAGCCAGGAAAAGTTGCAAGAATTGAAGTACGTATTATCGCTACTTTAGGCGCTGCACCTACCGAGTTAATTTCTAATGTTTTAGCATTTAAAGTATTGCCTTATGCACCACCACCAAAAGTTCCAGTACCAACTGCAGGAACATTATGGGTAACTGGTAATGCATTTGCATCTGGTTGGTCTAACCCACTTGGTGCTCCATATGTTACTTCTCAACGTTTAGCTAAAGTTTCTGAAACTTTATACGAAGGCGTTGTTGCTTTTGTAGGCGGCGGTAACTATAAGATGATCCAGGAAAACGGCGTTTGGGGTACTCAATACAAAAAATTAACGGGTGATGCTTTTGCTGGTACACTTGAAAAGAAAGACGCTGATCCAGGATTTGATGGTCCAGCTGTTGCGGGTAATTATAAAATCTCAGTTGATTTCCAAGCTGGAACGTACACTGTAACCAAACAATAAGAACAACAAGTAAAATAGTAAACGATGAAACAAATTTTAAAAACATTGCTTTTCACGGCCACATTTGCAGTTGCACTTTGGTCATGTGAAAAAGTTGCGCCTCTTACTGTGTATGAGCCAGGAAAGAGTGTTGTATTACAATCTTCTACAACAACTATTGCAACTAAAACAGCAGATTCATTAAGTACTGCGGTGTTGTTCTCTTGGACAAACCCACAATATGCAACGGATCAAAACACTGTAAAATACATTTTACAAATCGATTCTTCTGGTAGAGGTTTTGCAAAAGCTGCTTCTATTGTTTTAAACGGAAGAATGAGTTATGCATTTACTGGTAAAGAATTAAACGCTGTATTATTAGGCTTTGGCTTTAGCTATAATGTTGCATATAAAATTGATGCACGTATTATTTCTTCTTATGGAAATAACAACGAACAGTTAACGTCTAACGTATTAACATTAACGGCTACTCCATATGTAATTCCTCCAAAAGTGCAACCACCAACGTCTAAAAAATTATTTTTAGTAGGTGCGGCAACTATCGGTGGATGGAACAACCCTGTTCCTGTTCCTACGCAAGAATTTACAAGAGTAGACTCTGTAACTTACGAAGGCACATTCTATTTAAAAGGTGGTCAGCAGTATTTAGCGCTTCCTGTAAATGGAGATTGGGGTAATAAATACGCAGTTGCAAACAACTCACTAACTGATTTAAACTTAGGTGGTGATTTTGGTTTCAATTTCTCTGATAACTTCCCTGGTCCTGCAAAAACGGGTATGTATAAAATCCGTTTTGATTTCCAACGCGGTAAGTTTACCGTTACAGCTGTTCCTTTTGGAATGTTGTTTGTAGCTGGTGGTTACCAAGGATGGGCTCCTGATAAAGCTTCATCATTAGGTTCTATCAAAAATGACGAAGATTTCCATGGTTTCATTGATTTTGGTACATCAGGTTCTGAATTCAAATTTACTAGCCAACCAGATTGGAATGGTAATAACTATGGTGGTACAGCTACAACTATTAGCACAAGCGGTGGTAACTTAAGTGTTGCTACAGGTGGTTATTATTTATTAAGAGCTAATACTAAAAACAGTACTTGGTCTAAATACTTAGTAACTGGTGTTGGTATAGTAGGTGGATTTACAAGTTGGGGTGGAAGTCCTGACGTAACACTTACTTATGATAGTGGTGCTAAAGTTTGGAAAACAACGTTCACACTAGGTGCTGATTCTGAACTTAAGTTTAGATTTAACAGCTCTTGGGATGTTAACCTTGGAGATGATGGTGGTGATGGTACTTTAGAATTCAATGGTGGAAACCTTGCTATGAAAGCGGGTACTTACGATGTAGTACTTAACCTTTCAAATGGTGGTTACTATACCTATTCATTTACGAAGAAGTAATATCATACACTTTGATATAAAAAGGGCGAACTTCGGTTCGCCCTTTTTTATGCTTGTAAATGAAAGCGTTATTTATGTTTATCAGATAACTCGCCAGCTGTTACTTTAAATGGAAGTATGTTTTGCTTAGGTGGTATGGGGCAGGTGGCATATGGGGTGTAGGCGCAAGGCGGATTAAATGCTTTATTAAAATCAATAAAAGTATTGCCATTTTTATCAGGCCTTGGTACATACATAAACCTGCCAGTATGGTAGGTATTAATTCCATTGGTAGCATCGCCAAAAATCACAAATAAATCGCCAGGGCCTTCACTAATGGCGTCTAGTACATAATTTTTGCCTTGGTATTCAAAACTTATTTTACCTGCATAATCTTGCGCCGTAGTTTGACCTAATACATTGGTGATAAATAAACCACTCGGATTTGGTGGCAATAATTTTGCTGGTAAATTCCAGCTTTCATTTATAGCAAATCTTTTGTTTCCTTTAAATGCGGTTAATGCAGGATTTTTTAAATCTCTAAATCTGATACCAATTTTATCTTCACGTTTTATGATGCTCCATTTAAACTGATTATAGTGTATGCTCGTATCCGTTTTATTGGCTGGATCAAAAAGTACAAGTTCTTCGGTGTAATCGCTTGGGAATTTAGTTGCCGATTTGTCAAATTCAAAACTAACCCTGTTACCTAGCACTTTAAATTTACCAAGTAGTGCTGGCATGTTTTTATGCTTAAATACGAGTGTGTTGTTTGCTGCACTGCCAAAAAAATTGTCACCTGGCTTTAGCCAGTAGAGACCAGCCAAATTAAGCCAACCGTCTTCTGCTGTTAATGCTTTTATGCGTAAACTGTCAAAATGTTTAATCGAAGCGATATACGCTTCTGATGTTTGACCGTGAATGTTGGAATTGACAACGATAAGCCAAAGAAGGGCAGCTAGAAAAGCTTTCATGACAATGATTTTGGGCAAAGTTAGGTGCCTATTTCACTTAATTATCATCAAAGCTTCTTAATATTGTTAAATAATAATTACGATATGCGTTTCTTTTCTATTCATAAGATTTCATTATTTATTTTTTTAGTCGTTGCGGCACCTGTTTTTGCACAAAAGCAAACCAAAGAGCAGTTTATCCATTCATTGATGTCTAGCATGACTTTGCAAGAAAAATTGGGTCAACTTAATTTAATTATACCGGGTGATGCATCTGTTACTGGCACTGTAGTGAGTAATGATGTAGAAGGAAAAATCCGAAGAGGATTAGTTGGGGGCATGTTTGGTATTGCGGGGTTAGAAAAAATTAAAAAAGTGCAGGAGATGGCGGTGCGTGAGTCTAGACTGCATATTCCTTTGTTATTTGGTTCTGATATTATTCATGGATATAAAACTGCATTTCCTATTCCACTTGCGCTCTCCGCTAGTTGGGATATGCAACTGATTCAAAAATCGGCTCAAATGGCTGCGCTCGAAGCAACTGCGGATGGTTTAAACTGGACATTTTCTCCAATGGTTGATATTGCACGAGATCCGCGCTGGGGAAGGGTTGCAGAAGGTGCAGGTGAAGATCCTTATTTGGGTAGTGCTATTGCAAAAGCCATGGTAATTGGTTATCAAGGCGGTGCAGGTAATGCTAATTTAGCCACGGGTAAATCACTACTTTCTTGTGTTAAACACTTTGCATTATATGGTGCGCCGGAAGCGGGAAGAGATTACAATAGTGTAGACATGAGCAAGCTCAAAATGTACAACGATTATTTTCCGCCTTATAAAGCAGCAGTGGATGCAGGCGCTGGTTCTGTAATGAGTTCTTTTAATGATATTGATGGTGTACCTGCTTCTGGTAACAAATGGTTGCTTACAGATGTTTTAAGAAAGCAGTGGGGATTTAAAGGATTTGTTGTTTCAGATTATACATCCGTAACCGAAATGATCAACCATGGTATGGGTGATACAGCCACAGTTTCGGCACTATCACTTAATGCAGGACTGGATATGGATATGGTAAGTGAAGGGTTTTTAAATACGTTTCAAAAATCATTACAGTCGGGTAAAATATCCATGGCTGCTATTAATGAAGCATGTAAAAGAATATTGGCATCAAAATATGACTTGGGTTTATTTGAAGATCCTTTTAAATATTGCAATCCAACAAGAGCTTCGGAAGTATTAAGTGCCGATAAACGCGCTTTTGCAAAAGAAGCGGCCATGCGTTCATTTGTACTATTAAAAAACGATAATCAAGTATTGCCATTAAAGCAGAATCAAAAAATTGCACTCATAGGGCCACTTGCAAATGACCGTTCAAATATGCCTGGGACCTGGTCTATCAATGCCGATGCTAAGCAAGCAGTGGCTGTGTTAGAAGGCTTTAACAACCGCCCTGGTATTGGTTCTAAAGTCATGTATGCAAAGGGTGCCAACTTATCTGACGATCCAGCTTTTGCCGCAAAAATTAATGTGTTTGGCGAAAAAATTTCTATAGATACTAGAAGTCCTCAAGAATTATTAGCAGAGGCATTATCTGTAGCAGCAACTTCTGATGTTATCGTTGCAGTTGTAGGTGAAGCCAGTGAAATGAGTGGTGAAGCAGCTAGTAGAACCAGTTTAGATATTCCGGCAAGTCAACAAAAATTAATAGAAGCCTTGTCTAAAACGGGTAAGCCACTTGTGCTTGTACTCATGAATGGTAGACCATTAACTATTGCCAATGAATTAAAATGCGCTACGGCTGTATTGGATGTTTGGCATGCGGGTACCGAAGCAGGAAATGCGGTAACATCTGTGTTATATGGCGATTACAATCCGGCGGGCAAATTAACCATGAGCTTTCCGCGTAATGTAGGTCAAGTGCCTATTTATTATAGTATACGCAATACCGGTAGACCCAATGGTGGCGACGTTTTTGGAAAATATAGATCCAATTATTTAGATGTAGAAAATTCACCCTTATTACCTTTTGGTTATGGGTTAAGTTATACCAATTTTAGTTATAGCAAACCTATGTTATCTGCAAATAGTCTTACTGCAAATACTTCTTTAACGGCCTCTGTAAACCTTTCCAACACTGGTAATTTTGATGGTGAAGAAGTAGTACAATTGTATATCAAAGACGAAGTAGGAAGTATCACAAGGCCTTTAAAAGAATTAAAAGGATTTCAAAAAGTATTTTTGAAAAAAGGAGAAAGCAAAACAGTTACATTTACGATTGATGTAAAAACGCTTCGTTTTTACAACGCAGATCTTAAGCATGTAAGTGAGAAGGGAAGTTTTCAGGTTTTTATTGGAACAAATTCAGCAATAGAAAATTCAGCTACCTTTCAATTAAAATAATTTCAAACATTTTTATATGACCAACCGTCGTCAATTTGTACAAAAATCTTCTTTACTAGGGATGGGATTTTTACTCCAAAAAGCGGCAGGCTTTGCAATGCCTCCACTTACACAAAATTATACGAGTAATAGACCAGCTGTAGCTGATAGGAACTTTAAAAGTGCAGCAGTAGAGGCGGTGATTGAGCAAGTTAAAAAAGACTTGCCTAATAAAGAGCTTGGTTGGTTATTTGAAAATTGTTTTCCTAATACACTTGATACTACCGTAGATTTTGAAATGGTGAATGGAAAGCCAGATACCTATGTAATAACGGGCGATATTGATGCCATGTGGCTTAGGGATAGTACGGCGCAGGTTTGGCCTTATTTGCCACTTACAAAAAATGATAAGCCCCTTCAAACACTTATTGCTGGCGTTATTAATAGACAAACAAAATGTATTTTATTAGATCCATATGCGAACGCTTTTTATAAAGACGTTAATAAAGTGAGTGAGTGGAAAGAAGATCTAACTAAAATGAAGCCAGGTATTCATGAACGCAAATGGGAAATTGATAGTTTGTGTTATCCCGTAAGACTTTCGTATGGGTATTGGAAACAAACAGGGGATACTTCTGTTTTTGACGCCGACTGGAAAGCGGCACAAAAATTAATCTTAGATACTTTTACAGAACAGCAGCGCTTTAACGGAAATGGGCCTTATAGTTTTCAGCGCACAACAGCATGGGCCACCGATGGTGTGCCATTAAGTGGTTATGGTTATCCAGTTAAACCTTGTGGTTTAATTGTTTCAACTTTTAGACCTAGTGACGATTGTACGCTATTGCCTTACCTAGTTCCTAGTAATATGTTTGCCATCAATATCTTAGGTAAGATGGCGGAGCTCTTACAATTACCAAGTGTAAATGAGCCAGCAATTGCTAAAAGAGCACTTGCATTAAAAGCGCAGGTAGAGGCTGCATTTAAACAGCATGGTATTATTCAACACCAACAGTTTGGAAAGATTATTGGCTTTGAAGTAAATGGTTATGGTAGTTTTCATATGATGGATGACGCCAATGTACCGTCATTGTTATCGCTTCCATATTTAGGCGCCATTGAGCCTAACAATCCGCTTTATTTAAATACGCGTAAAGTAGTTTTATCGGAAAACAATCCATTCTTTTATAAAGGTAAAGCTGGCGAAGGTATTGGTGGTCCGCACACGGGTGCCGATACCATTTGGCCTATGAGTATAATTTTACGCGCTATTACAAGTGTGGATGATAAAGAAATTACGCAATGCGTTAAAAATTTAATACAAACGCATGCAGGCACTGGCTTTATGCACGAATCTTTCCATAAAGATGATGCTACTAAATATACACGCAAGTGGTTTGCATGGGCTAATACCTTGTTTGGCGAATTAATTTATAAGCTTCACCAAGAAAAGCCAGGGTTACTCAAGCAAATTTAAAAGCTAGTCATTTTTGTATTGAGCTGGGTCTAACGCAGTTTTAGTCCAGTGCTTATAAAATTCCATTACAAGTGCCTTGTTGTAACTTTTTTCTTTTTCTAAGTAAGCGCTGTTTTGTGTGTGCAAACGGTTGCCTTTAGCATCTAGTACTATAAATACAGGAAAGCCAAATCTTTGCGGATACCCTAACTTGGCTAGTATTTTGCTGTTTTTATTTTCGGGACTATAATTAAGGTGATAGACAATGTAATTGGCATTAACCAGTGAATCTATTTGAGTGTCTTTAGTTACAAATTCGTTGTAACGCGCACACCATACACACCAGTTTCCACCTATTTGAATAAAGACCTGCTTATTTTGTGCAGCTGCTTTTTTGTAGACCACTTGTAATGCAGAATCTACATTTTCATAGGGATTGTAAAGCTTAAATGCTTTCATGTCTTGAGCTGATGCTGCAGATACTAAAATCATAGCGATTACTGCAAAAAATAATTTATTCATAGGTTAAAAGTTTAGTTGAAATCCAGCGCAAATCCATCTGCCAGGCATAATAGCGCCTAGCAAATCTGAATATTTTGTATTCGTAAGATTGCTTACTTCTACAAAAATATTTCCTTTACGCTTTGTTGTAAGGTAAGAAAATTTGCTATTGACTAAAAAATAATTTTCAGATAAGCTTGCATTAATAGCAGAAGCAGCTTGTGTATTTCTTACTTTGTAAACGCTGTTAACGGCTAATTGTAGGTGATTTGCTCTAAAAACAATTTGCTCATTCCATAAAAATTTTGCGTGCGAAGAAATATAAAAGGAAGGTGTTTTGTCCGGACTTGTTGAGGATAGCCATACCAGTCCTGTGTTACAGCTGATTTCATATTTTTCGCTCCATACTTTATTGAATGCAATATCTGTTTCTATTCCTTTTGTTTGCACAGCAGATATATTGGAAGCCAATGAATAGCTACCTGTGGTTACTAAATTTTGTTGACGGGGCATCATTGGAAATGCAGTAGGTGTCCAGTCAATTAATTTTTTTTGATCTCTGTAAAATAGGGTAGTAGCCCATTTTAAATTTGATCCTAACCTGTAATCGAGTCCAAATTCGTAACTCCAGGATTTTTCTGTTTCTAAATATGGGTTACCAATGCTACCACTGGTAACAATGGCTTTATTGTAGTTGTTGTAACGTTCTGTAAAGTCTGCGTCTCTAACACCTCTTCCAATAGATGCGCGTGTTGTTATGTTTCCATTTACCCATGCGCCATTTATTTGTGGAATAACCACCCAGCCATAACTCTGGTCCCAATCTATTCTTACACTTTCATTTACAAAAAAGTTGTTAGGAAGTTTGTGTGTAGAGGTTACAAATGCACCAGCATGGCCTAGCTCGTGGTTGCCTCTATCATTAGAATTTATTTTTTTATGCATCCACTGCGCGCCTGTTACTAGTTGATGATTAGCGCTTAGTGTATGTTGCACGCTTCCCTGTGCTACAAAAAGGGATGTTTTATTTTCATTAAAACTACCTGCTGGGCTAAATCTAAATTGATCTGATAAGTTTTTATAGGCAATATCTAATTTAACTGTTTTGTGCGCATATTGTTTTGATAATCCTAATTGCGTCCAATTACTTTTTACAATTTCTGATGCGGTATCGCTTTTAAATGTGGTATAAAAGTTTTGTGCATTAAAATCTCTACTATCATTGGCGTGTAAAAGGTGCAGCTTCCATCCAGATTCAAAAGCGTAATTAAAATTAGCCGAGTAAAACGCATTGTTAAAATACCCGGTGGTACCCCTTAGTGGTTCACCATCTGCTTTATTTTGCTGTGTTGCAAGGCTTAGCTTCCATTTTTTTTGTTGAACACCCCACCAAAAATTATTGGCACGTGATTGGTAACTTCCCCATTTGCTTCCAACGCTTAGTGAAGTATTATTTTTTTGTTGTAATCCATTGGTAATGATATTTACAACGCCTCCAATGGCATCTGAACCATAAATGGCTGCAGCAGCTCCTTTGATAATTTCAATTCTATTAATGTCGTTGGGGTGTAGTGGAATATATCCGTTAAAATGACCCGTTAATGGATCATTGATTCGTATACCATCAATTATAACAAGTACTTGCTGAAAAGTCCCACCTCTAATAATGATATCGCTTTGTGAACCTGAGGGCCCTCTTTGTTGGGTTTCTATACCGGGTAAATATTTGAGTAGTTCGTCGATACTGCTAATGGGTAAATTTTGTAGGCTCGCCCCTTTAATGCTAATGATGTTTCTGCCCGTTTCTTTTTCTTGTTGCGGCAGCATACTAGCGGTCACTACTACGTCAGTAAGTTCTTTGGTTTGAGCACTGACAAAAAAATGGGCACTTAATAAAAGACTGGCTAGTAGAAAACGAATCATGAAGGCTATTTTTTGCAAAGGTAATGCGCTACCATACATGGTATTTACGAAAAAGGGTTAAATTGAAGCATGAAAAAGCCTTTTATACTACTCTGTTTTGCTTTTATAGCCGTGCATGTAAGTGCGCAAAGTCAAACGGAATATCATAATATGCTGGAGTTTACACTCTTAGGTAGGCCCATGCCAAATCAAACAGTGTATCAACGTTTTCCGGATACGATTAAAAATTTACTACGTAAGCCTGTTTGGGACCTGAGCAAAAATCCATCTGGATTTGCTGTGTATTTTGAAACCAATGCTAAAGAAATTTCTGCTAAATGGAAAACAGGATCTTCTGTAGTATTTCAGCACGTGGCCGGAACGCTTGTTAAAGGCCTAGACCTTTATGGTTTAGAAAATGGTACTTGGTATTTTGCTGGTGTTGGAAAACCAAATGCACCTGTTTATCAACAAGCTAATTTGGTTAAAGACATGGATGGCAGCATGCGTCAATATTTATTGTATTTACCCGATTACGAAACTTGCGATTCTTTATTTATTGGAGTAGAAACGGGTGCCATTATTACCAAGCCACAGCAAAATTATTTTGAAGGACATAAGCCGCTTGTGGTGTATGGTACTTCTATTGTGCAAGGTGCTTCTGCGATGCGTCCTGGCATGGCCTATCCAGCTCAATTAGAACGAAGGCTTAAGCGTGAAACCATCAATTTAGGGTTTAGTGGCAATGGTCGACTCGATTCTATGTTGGCGGTTATTATGTCTGGCATCGATGCATCTTTGTATGTGATTGATTGTGGTCCTAATTTAACGCCAGCAATGGCGCAGGCAAAAACGCTTCCTTTTTTACGTCAACTGCATGCATTAAAACCAGCTGTTCCTATATTAATAGTTGAAAATATATTGTATCCAACTGCTAAATTTAATACGGTAACAAAACAAAAAATTACAGAGGTTAATCAGATTTTTAAAAATGCGTTTACGCAGTTAAAAAAAGAGGGGATGCGTAATTTGCATTATCTAGAAGCAACTAATTTAATTGGTGGGGATGGTGAAGCAACAGTGGATGGTGCGCATATGACCGATTTAGGATTTTACAGAATTACACTGGCTATAGAACAAAAAATCAAGTCCATTGAAAAATAATATTCACATTGTTTTTTTGATTTTTTTACTGGGCTGCAGTGCTAGTAAAAATATGCGACCAGCTAATTTACCGCGTGCAATTGAAAGTGATTCTTTAACGGGCGAAGCTTTTTTTAAAAAATCGGTAAGTTATAATTGGCTTCAGCGTGATTCATTGGCTCTTGAATTTGCGGCTGCTGGTCAGCTACCTGATTTTTATTTTCATTTTGTGCCCGTAACCACTAATTACAAATTGCCTGATGGGAAAACGGTGGAGGCCACTTTTTATGTGGCACCCGACTATTTTATGGTGGGAACTGCTAGCAATTGGGCACGGGTTCCTATTACCCCTATGGCAGCTCAAAAAATTGCGGATCAATATCATTGTTTTTTACCTACCCCCTTTATGGTAGATGCTATTTATAAAGCAAGCAAAGTAAAATTAGCACCTTTACCTTTGTATGCATTTAGGGATAGTACCATTACCATGTGGCAGCACCATTTAATAATTGAAGGGCAACGAAAAGGCCAAAAAGGACTCATTGCTGGCATTAAAAAGGACATTGTACTGAGTAATAAAGTAGCTGAAAATGCAAGGCCCAACAGAGTGGCTATTTATGGTTGGCATAAATTAGACGGAAATCCTATACAGCCCGTGTATGCTGGTCATGTAAACTGGTATGTCGATTACAGCCATGGCATTAGACTTATCGCAAAAAGGGTAAAAGTCAACGGCGCTTGGGTAGATTACTCAACGCTTTTAGGTACCGGTGGCGAAACCAGTATGCTACGCTATTAATTTTTATTATTTTTTGGTTTAAAGATATTGCTATAATCAAGTGTTTTATTGGTGGCGTAATTTTTATTCATAATATCAAGTTGTTCTAAGTAGAGGTCTTTTAATATGGCAGGTCCAATAATTTTCACATTTCCCATCCATCTAAAAATCCATCCAAATAGTTCTCTATTGATCCCACAATGCATTTTCATTAGGTAGTTTCCGTTTTTTAAAATACTAAATGTTTGCGATTCGTGCCATTGGTAATGCGATAAAAACTCGCCAGTGATACTTGAAAATTCTAATTCAATATCGTACACTTCATTATCTATATTACCCGTTAAGCCAAATCTTTTTTGAAGTTCTGCTTTAGCAAGCGGTAATGCTTTTTTATGCGCAAATGTTTGGTTGGTAATATTGTAAGCAATAATTTTTGAAAGATCAATGGTGATAAATTCGTTTTTCTTTTCTGTAAATCCGGCTGTATAGTATGCGCCGTTGTGATACACGAGTAGCAAGGCTTTTAGTTTAATTGGGAAGGTGATACTTTTAGTTACAACAGTGGCGTCTCCATAAATATCTAGGATCTCAATAATTTTATTATTGGCAATAGACCATATAATATCTTCTGTAATTTTATTAAAATCAGCATTGTATTTTCTTTCAAAAAAGTGCGAGTTAAAATTTTGTTCGATAGGTAAAGTGGTATATTTTGTTTTACTTAAGTGCATTATTTTTTTGGCAACGATGTCTCTAAATTTATTGATAGAATCACCCCTGCCTTCTGTGATGTACTTGGTCATCGATAGTCTACTTAGCTGATAGGAGTTTACATCGTAGCCAGTTACTGCAATTGCACTATCTGTATAAATAAGCCTATAGGTTTTTTGATTGTGCTGTCCTGTAGTAATTTGTAATGCTTGATTTTTGCGTAAATAGTTTTTTTCTAGTTGAAATAGATCATTGTAAATTTGTCTATTAGCGGTTGTATAGCCAGCTTTAACTAGTTCATTGCAAATGTCTTGCACCGTGCGGGGTTCTATTTCTAAAAGTTGGTATATAAAATGAAGCCTTTCAATCTGATTCATAGTTTGCAATTTAAATGCAAACGTAATTAATAAAGTGTAAACTTGTAACTGATTCTCTTAGATTTGTATTCTACACCACGTTATAAATCGTACTAATCTGGGGGGAGAAGTCATTGATTTAGAGCGTGGTGTTTTTTTGTGCCTATATCTAGGCATTGGGCTGCGTTTTTATATAGGATCGTGTCTATTTCGTTGTAGGATTCCTTTTAAACCTTTTGGTCTCTGAGAAGTCTATAAAACGGTATGAACGCGAATAATATGACAAAATACGATTATATAAAAGTGGCCCTTTTCGCTATTGGCCTTTATTTGGTTACCTATACCTGCCATAAAGATTGTGGTTCAAAAATTTCATCCAATACAGCTCAAGTTGTTACTTTAGTAAAATAAAGTACGATACATGCCTGTTAAAAAATTCTGTTTACTTTTTTTAGTTTCCTGGCTGTTTGTTACAGCATCAAGTGCTCAGTGCAAAATTTATCAAGGACGTTATGCGTCGGGTAGTCCGGTTGCAGTATTTGATAATGGTAAAATTTATCAAGGACGTTATGCATCTGGCAGCCCAATAGCTGTTATGGAAGGAAATAAAATTTACCGAGGCAGATACGCTTCAGGAAGTCCTGTAGGCGTTATCGAAGGGAATAAAATTTACAAAGGACGGTATGCGTCTGGAAGTCCTGTTGGTGTTATACAAGGGAATAAAATTTATCAGGGGCGTTATGCATCTGGAAGCCCAATTGCAGTTACAGAAAGTGGTGGTGGTGCTTGTGCATTTGCAGCTGCTGCTTATTTGTTGTTGTTGTAGTTGTCTTTCGCCAGGACTTCGTCCAACTTTCGCCAGGACTTCGTCCAACTTTCGCCAGGACTTCGTCCAACTTTCGCCAGGACTTCGTCCAACTTTCGCCAGGACTTCGTCCAACTTTCGCCAGGACTGTTAGCCTCCGGCTAACTTCCTGCCGCATTGAACTAACCCAAAGCCTTTCAACAAACCACTTCGCGGTTTGTTGGCTTCTTCATTTTTCACCAACTTACGAAAGCAAGCTTTCGACGTTGTCTCAAAATGAAGAAGCCTCCCCGACATGTCGGGGAGGCTTTGTGGTCCCGCCAGGAATCGAACCTGGATCTAAAGTTTAGGAAACTTCTATTCTATCCATTGAACTACGGGACCATCCCTAAAAGGGTAGCAAAAATAATAGATAATCCCGTACCGCCAC
>JACCDK012156770.1_pt1 | contig 39250 bp, 39 predicted proteins | sample 7445871 | NCBI WGS metagenome assembly JACCDK01 (sample SAMN15323436, study PRJNA562643) | freshwater metagenome | isolation source: river surface water | place: USA:Blue River Watershed | collected 2017-08-15 | reverse complement strand
GGCTACAAACTTAAGCTTCTCATCCATCTTCGTACTTTCGCTCCACGGCATAGTCGGTCCCTCCTATGCCCGGAAACTGTAAAGTATGTGTCCGGAATAACTTGTAAACTATGTATCGGTAAGCACACAAAGCCCTCGTTAGCGATAACGGGGGCTTTTTGCGTTAGGTCGGTACCAGAACCTTTTTGGAAACGCTTGCGAGCCAGCTTTAGGGTTGGGACGATCCTTGAGTATTTAGAGGGTAGGGCAAACCAGCCGCTCCGGCAACCGACAGACGGCAGCATTCCTCCCCTCACTGGGCTCGACCCTGAGACACTCACCGAGTAATACTGCTAAGATAAACTAGCATCTCGCAAATTACCCATCTGAGTAACGATGAAAAAATTTCTGGTCTTGGCAGCACTGATTGCCGCAAGTTCAAGCGCCTGCGCAGAATGGCAGCGTATCAAAGCGCCCTTTACCGATGTCGACCTGTATGTCAACCATGAGGGAGTCAGCAAAAGCGGCAACCGTCGTGTCCAGATCTACCACATACTCGACTATAAATCGCTACAACAACGAAATGATCGTGAATTTCGCTCCGAGATGTTCCGAAATGAGTACGACTGTAATAAAGGCGAATATCATGCGCTGGGGCACACGTGGCACAAGGGGCAAATGGGCGGCGACAAGATGGTGCATTTCTCCGAGGGCTCATGGTATTGGATCAAACCCGACGCTGGCAGTGTTGAAGAGGCATTGCTCAAAGCTGTCTGTAGCGTTTATTGATTGAATAAGTAATACGGGCATCCATGACTGTTTGACCCCGCCCCGGGCCACCAAGAAAGCAAAGCCCTCGTTAGTAGTAACGGGGGCTTTTTGCTTCTGGAATAGCCATTGGCGCGCATTCCGAAACACAGCTTGCACCCCTCTCAGGATGTACTTACAATGTACATATGAATTCACTTCGGTTCGAATGGGATGCCCGAAAGGCTTCAGCCAATCTCAAGAAGCACGGGATTTCATTTGAGGAAGCCAAGTCAGCCTTCTATGACGAACAAGCCAAGCTGATTGATGACCCCGACCATTCAGCCGATGAAGAGCGATTCATACTATTGGGGCTCAGTTTTTCCTTGCGACTGGTCGTGGTATGTCACTGCTACCGGGTGCAGGCGATGTTGTTCGCGTCATCTCTGCCAGGAAGGCCACGCCTCAGGAGACGAAATCTTATAAAGAAAGGTGATTGCCATGCGCGACGAATATGATTTTTCAAAGGCTCGCAAAAATCCCTATGCAACTCAGCTGAAAAAATCCATCACCATTCGGCTTGATGAGGATTCTGTCGGTTATTTCAAAGCCATTTCTGAAGAAATTGGCATTCCTTACCAAACTCTCATCAACCTCTATCTGCGTGACTGCGCTACCTCTCGCAGAAAATTAAATCTTAATTGGAAATGATTTGCAGCTGGATTAGGCGTCCTCAGCCCGGTTCGATTCCGCCCCAGGCCACCAAATAGTTCCTGAAAGCCTCAGCATGCGTGCTGGGGCTTTTTTGTTTTGAGCCTCTGACATACAATGTATACATTGTATTTTTGGAGGTTCGCATGGAATCCTCAGTCCTCACCTTGCGGGTCAGCGCCAAGACCAAAAGTCGGTTGGAAAAGCTTGCAGCCGCCACCAACCGCTCCAAGTCTTTCCTGGCCGCAGAAGCCCTCGAACGTTATCTCGAGCTTGAGGCTTGGCAAATCAAGGAAATCAAACAAGCATTAAAAGAAGCTGATGCTGGGGAATTCGCATCGGACAAAGATCTAGCCAAAGCCATAAAGAAGTATGCAAGTTAAGTGGCTGGCGAAAGCGCTGGCCAATCTGACAGATGAAGCGGATTACATTGCAAAAGAAAGTCCGGCTAACGCCAAAGCTTTCTTTGCGCATGTCCTAGCCAGTGTCGAGCAGCTAAAAGAACATCCCCACTTGGGACGAGCAGGACGTGTCACAGGCACAAGGGAATTAGTCATTTCGCACTATCCGTACATCGTGCCCTACCGAATCAAGAATGGCACTGTTGAGATATTGCGAGTATTTCACACGGCCAGATCTTGGCCCAAGCAAATGTGAATTCCGAAACACTCACCCTCAGCCCGGTTCGATTCCGCCCCGGGCCACCAAGTAAGCAAAGCCCTCGTTAGCGATAACGGGGGCTTTTTGCTTTTGCTCAGTCCGAGTCTTAAAATCTGACGCAAATCAACATTCAGCGGAAAGTGCACCATGATTCTCGACCCTCTTCTTGATCTTCGGTTCCAGCGTGATGTCAGCCTCTCTCCTGCCCAGATCTGGGAGGGCTTAACTAATCCATCGATCTTAATGAAGTGGTTTTGTCCGAAGCCCTGGAAAGTTGTAGAGTGCGACATCGATCTACAGCCTGGCGGGATCTTTCGGACGGTAATGCAATCGCCGGAAGGCGAAAGAATGCCCGACAACACATGGTGTTTTTTGGCTATTGAGCCAGAGAAACGACTGGTCTGGACTAACGAGTTTGGCCCCGGTTTTAAACCAAAGCCGCATCCCAAAGATGAGAATCTTGGATTCTTCTTTGTGGTTGACCTAAGGCTTTCGCCACTTAACAGCGGTGGAACATCGTATACCGCTCATGTGATGCATCAGAGTGAAGCTAATAAGCAGGCGCATGAAGATATGGGCTTCCAGCACGGATGGGGTGCATCACTTGATCAATTAATTAACTTAATGCAATAAATTTATTTGCTCTGCATTTATTAGTGGGGTCTAGATCAGTCATCCTCGGCACTGGCTGATTCCGCCCCGGGCCACCAAGGTGTTAAAGGCCTTCTTTAGAGGCAATCCCAAAATTAACGATTAATCAAAAATCTCGCTGAGCCACGACTTTTTATAGTAGTGCTTCTTGTTGCTGCCATATGACTGCTCGTATTGTCTCGGTAGATAAGACGAATCCTGATAACGTTCAGATCGGTGCTGTGGTGCTTGGGAAGGTGGTTGCGCCGATGCCTGTGCCGTGGCGCGCTCAAGCAACTTGTCAAGTTCCCCACGATCTAACCAAACACCTCGACATTGCGGACAATAATCAACCTCCACACCTTGACGCTCGCTCATTACAAGAGTGGCGCTCACACAATTGGGACATTTCATAGAAGATCCTCCGTAGTTTGTATGCTTCAATGCAGCGACTGCAAAGTCACGCCGTACGCATACGAAGTCGGATGGTGCAGAGCGCGAGGCTTTTAAGAAAGCAGATAAATTCTTAGGAAGACTTCGCTAATTTCTGTATTTTTTCATCAAGGATGAAGATGCGTATTGATTTGTGACTTATCCGAGTGTCCAGATTTTTCTGCAAGCGCTCTGCTTGACTGCGAATACTATGGTTTATTCACCACATCGTCCGCATCGTTATATTCATGCCAATTTAAAATTGCCTCGGCATTGCACTAAAAATCTTTAGTTTTCAGCATGCGTAGTGGTAATGCCTTTCATCGGCTCGCGCGGCTCTACATTCGTGTGATCGACGATTTACCAAATCCCCAAGCGCTCAGTTCCAACCAGAGAGATATCGATGACATCACATCTTTTCATCAAGGTTTTTGTATTTTTCATGAGCTTGGCGAGCTTCATCATTGCAAACGCAGCAGACAGCGCACAAAACGCCAGTGCCGCAAGCACCCACGCCAGCCAAGCAGTCGCTGTGGGGATCGCAGCATCAGGTCAGGCAACTCTAGGAGTCATAGCAGTACCCATACTGTCTGCAGGTGTGGTCAGCGGCGGGGTTGGGGGCGCAAGCACGGCAGCAGGCAAAAGCTCTGCAGCCGCAGCGGGTTCTTCAACCACCGGGCCATTACCCATCACTGACGAGACGATCACCATCACACCACCGTCCGAAGCGCTTAAACAGCGCACTTCGAATGTGCCGCGATGATATGGGCTGAGAAAATATTCACTTCAAAGTATCTGATGACAAACTTCATTGCGAAACTTTTTCTTGGCTTATTGTTGTTACACATCGGGAGCATAGGCCATACCACCAGTTTCAGTGGCAGCAGCGCGAAGGCTAGCGCGTATTTTCCTGCAGAAAAAATTATTGGATTTGCGAAAAAAGTAGAGCACACATTGGCGAGCGAGGGTGCTCGTGTGGCGATAGTTGCAAGAATGGGGCGCCCATTGTCTGAAATGCCGGAGGGCATGCATTTCACGCATGTGGCATTTGCGGTGTATTCGAATATCACGCTGGCCAATGGCAGCACAGTGCCCGGCTATGCGATTTACAATCTTTATCAGAAAGACGATAGCCCGAACGTTAGTACGCTTGTTCAGGATTTTCCGGTTGATTTTTTTGCGGGCGTCGCCCAACTAGAAGCGGGTATTTTGATACCCTCGGCCGAATTACAGCAGCGACTGCTGCAAGTCATTTCGTCGCCTGCGTATGGATCCTTGCACGATCCCCGGTATTCATTGATTGCGAATCCTTACAACCTGGGTCGGCAGAATTGTACGGAATTTGTGCTTGATGTAATCAATGCCGCGATCTATCAAACGAGCGACATCAACATCATTAAGGCAAACATCAACGCCTATTTCAAAGCCCAAACTGTCAACGTCAACCCACTCAAGCTGATGCTCGGTTCGATGTTTTCTGCTGAGGTGAGTACATCAGATCAGCGGGGCAAACCAGTTACAGCCACTTTTGAGAAAATTGCCGAATACCTGCAAGCTTATGATCACGGAAGCAAGTTACTGACGCTTGCGCCTTAGTGAGCTCAGCACCCCACCAATGCACGCATCGGCAGCTAAAGATTATGCTGAAATAAGTCTGCCAGCGATTATTTACGCATCCCCGCCAAACAAATCCCGACTGTAGACCTTTTCAGCCACATCATTAAGCGTGTCCGTCTTGCGGTTTGCAATGATAACGTCGGATTGTCGTTTGAATATCTCGAGATCGTTGACCACACGGGAGTGATAAAACTCAGTCTCCGTCAAGACAGGCTCATGAACAATAACCTCGATACCCTTGGCTTTGATACGCTTCATGATGCCCTGAATGCTCGATGCCCGAAAATTATCCGATCCGGCTTTCATGATGAGTCGATACACGCCAACTATTTTAGGATTTTTGCGGATGATTTCATCAGCAATGAAGTCCTTGCGGACTGAATTGGCTTCGACGATGGCGCGAATCAAATTTTGCGGAACGTCTCGGTAGTTGGCCAGCAACTGCTTAGTATCTTTGGGCAAGCAATAGCCGCCGTAACCAAAACTTGGATTGTTGTAGTGCGCACCGATCCGAGGATCCAGGCAAACACCATCAATAATCTGCCGCGTATCCAGGCCGTGAGTGGCTGCGTAAGTATCCAGCTCGTTAAAATAAGCAACGCGCATTGCGAGGTAGGTATTGGCGAAAAGCTTGATCGCCTCTGCTTCAGTGCTATCGGTGAAGAGCGTGGGAATGTCCTGGCGCACTGCGCCCTGCTTGAGTAATGCAGCAAAATCTTCAGCGCGCTCCGACTGCTCGCCGACCACGATGCGAGACGGATGAAGGTTGTCATGCAGAGCCTTGCCCTCGCGGAGAAACTCTGGCGAGAAGATCAAGTTCGCCGCACCCATAGCTTCGCGCGTCTTGGCCGTATAGCCAACGGGTACGGTCGACTTGATCACCATCACCGCCTGAGGATTGATGGCCATGACATCACGAATCACTGCCTCGATCGATTTCGTATTGAAATAGTTGGTCTCAGGGTCGTAGTCGGTCGGCGTGGCGATGATGACGAAGTCAGCGTCGGCGTAGGCGTCGTGCTTGTCCAAAGTCGCACGAAAATTCAGAGGCTTGTGCTTTAAAAAAGCGGCAATATCGGCATCATCAATGGGGGATTCCCTGCGCTCTAGCATGGCTACTTTGTCAGCGACGATGTCGAGCGCCACCACTTCATTGTGCTGTGCGAGTAAAACGGCGTTGGACAGGCCCACGTAGCCGGTGCCCGCGATGGCGATTTTTGTCATTAAAGATATCTCAATGGTGAATGATGCGTTAAGTTTACAAGGTGCATTTGCGGCCAGGCGTCCTTAAGTACTCAGGCAGGCCACGATCAAGACATTTTTTGCACGGCCCAAAATCACCGATAGTGCTGCCGCCGGATCATCACAATTCTTAGGTTGCTTCAAAACAGCATGGATCTGATCCTGCACGTACCGGAGATCACTAAGGAGTAAGTAGGCAATTAGGCATAGAACAAGAAAATCCGCGGCACATCACCCCGCCAACTCCACCGGCAGAGTCTACGCCACCTCCTCCTTGTACGCCCAATCTACAATCGCATCACTCGGCGAATCAATCAGTTCAGGCAAGCACCTTCACGCCGCCAGCCATTAAAACCAAAGCCAAAGCAATCTGAATCCAACGGCCGGAGATCTTCCCAGCCAATAGGCTTCCTAGCAACACGGTCGGAATGGAACCCACCAACAAACTAGCCAGCATCCACCAGTCGACCGCACCAACAAACAGATAGCCCATTCCAGCCACAACCGCGAGCGGGATGGCATGAACGATGTCTGTTGCCACCAGCCGGTGAGGCGTCATCCGAAGGGGATACAGATACAGCAGCATCACACTACCCAAGGCACCCGCGCCCACCGAAGTTAGGGCAACGCAGAGACCCAAAACTCCCCCTGCGGCCACGGTAAAAGCTGGCTGCAAGGACTTGAAGCGCTGAGGCTGGCCAATTCGTCGACCACGGGCAGAGGCTTGTAGCTTTGGGGCGAGCAGCAACCCCAACGCAGTAATCAGAATAACGACGCCGATGGCTTTGGTCAGCCAATCCACCTTTGCAACTTGTGCGCCCAAACTGACGACCACAACGATAAGCAACGCCATCGGCAAGCTGCCCAGCCACAGTCGCTTCACAACCAGCCAGTCTACGTTGCCGTTGGTGTGATGCACCCTTGCACCGACCAGCTTAGTGATAGCCGCAAACCACAGGTCCGTCGCAATGGCTGTGACAGGGGACACGCCGAAGAAAATCAGCAGGATCGGGGTCATCAATGCGCCACCACCAACGCCTGTCAAACCCACGACAAAGCCCGTGAAAGCCCCGGCCAAGGCGTAAGATGTATCGATCATGCGGGGATCAATGCCCTGTCACGGGTGGCGATGAATGACGGATTGAGAACATCGGGTTTACCGTATTGCAAGGGCTGACCATCAAGGTCCAATACCATACCGCCCGCACCCTCCAGCACTGCCTGAGCTGCCGCCGTGTCCCATTCGCAAGTCGGGGCCAGTCGAGGGTAGATGTCGGCCTCGCCTTCAGCGACCCGGCAAAACTTGAGCGAGCTGCCTGCCTGAACCAAGCTCGCTAAACCAAGGCGATCGATAAACGATTGCGTTGTCTCGTTCAAATGACTTTTACTCGCCACAACTCGACATGCGTCCGACGCACTGTTGGCGGACACTTTGATGTCAGCGGTTTTGCCTCGAACACAACGCCACGCACCCAGCCCAGCGCCACCCCAGTACAGCGCATCGATGGCAGGCGCATACACGACCCCGAGTACGCTGCGACCTTCATTAATAAGCGCGATGTTGACCGTGAACTCGTCGTTCCGGGCGATGAATTCTTTGGTACCGTCCAGCGGGTCAATCAACCAGAACTGCCCCTTGTCTTGTCGGTAGACCTGCGAGGCCATGTCCTCTTCGGAGACCACCGGGCAGTTGGGTAGCAAAGACGTCAGTTGAGATGCAAGTACGCGGTGCGCCGCCAAGTCTGCCTCCGTGACGGGGCTGGCGTCTTCTTTGTGCTGAATATTTAACGCACCCCCAACATAGACCGACATGATGGCGTCACCCGCAGCTCGGGCAATCGCAAGAAGTTGTTTGATCAGGGCATCTTGGTTGGTTTGTCGCATTACGTATAAATCTGTGTTTTAATCAATGCCATTGATCGTAACACAGGCAGAAAATCGATTAATACATGGACAAAAAACAATCTGCGACAAAATTATCGTTTGACATGCTCGGCTTGGATGCCCATCGGGTCTGGGATACCGAGCTGGCCTTCGCACACCTACACACCCAGGGCGAAGCTGACACAAAACGCACCGCTGAGCGGCGTCTGAACGCGTTGGGCCTATTGCCTCAGGAACTGACGCCCGAAGCACTGCTCGACGACCGCAACCGCTCGCCCAACCGGCTGGTACTGGATTGGGCCATCGAACAGGCCCGCAAGCGGCGCGACCGGGTACTGTTTGTGCAGCTGCACCCCTTGCCAAGTGGGCAACACTGCCTGCATGCTAACGACGCCCGCGGCGCCCGGTTCTGGATACCGATACTTAGTTTGAATGAGGCAACGATTCAGCAGGCACTGACTGATCTGCAAAGCCACATCGGTAAACCTATAGCCCTGTTCCCGCATCGTCAGCTGGTGACACACTTGCGCCACACCCCCAGCACCGGAGATATCCAGCTTTGCCCGCATGCCTACTGTCCAGTGTTGCTCACAGGGTTGAGCTTGAGCGGCAATATCAAACCCGATCTGTCACCTTCCCCGCACCTCAAGCGCCTGGAAGCCGAGAGCATTCACATTCTGCGCGAAGCCGTCGCCGAAGCGCAGAACCCGGTGATGATGTATTCCATCGGCAAAGATAGTGGCGTGATGCTGCATCTGGCGCGCAAGGCTTTCTACCCGGCGGCGCCGCCGTTTCCATTGCTGCACATCGACACACGCTGGAAGTTTCAAGAGATGTACCTGTTTCGCGACTTCGTAGCACGCGAAAGCGGCATGGATCTGTTGGTGCACACCAACCCCGAAGCGATCGAGAAAAACATCAACCCGTTTGACCACGGCTCGGCGCTGCACACCGACATCACCAAGACGGAAGGCCTCAAGCAGGCGCTGGATCACTACAAGTTTGATGTCGTCTTCGGCGGCGCGCGGCGCGATGAAGAAAAGTCACGTGCCAAAGAGCGCGTGTTCTCATTCCGCACTACGACCCACCGCTGGGATCCGAAAAATCAGCGCCCCGAACTATGGAACCTCTACAACACCCGCAAGAGCCATGGCGAGAGCATTCGAATCTTCCCTTTGAGCAACTGGACCGAGCTCGACATCTGGCAATACATCTATCAGGAAGGCATCCCCATGGTGCCGCTGTACTTTGCCAGGCCCAGGCCGGTGGTGATCCGTCCCGAGATGATCATGATGGTGGATGATGAGCGCTGTCGCCTGCTGCCCGGTGAGGAAGTTCAGATCAAGAAGGTGCGGTTCCGTACCCTTGGCTGCTACCCGCTAACGGGGGCCGTCGAGTCTGAGGCCGAAACACTAGAAGATATCCTGCTGGAGATCATCCACGCTCGCCAGTCCGAACGCGAGGGTCGCAAGATCGACAGCGACAGCACCGGCTCCATGGAAAAGAAAAAACAGGAGGGCTACTTCTGATGCCGCGCCCCAAGAAAGCCCCCTCGACTCCAGTGCAACGAGCTACAGCCCCCACCACCAAAGTCGCCACCATTCACGACTGGATTACCCAGCAAGCCCAGCAGGACCTGCTGCGTTTCATCACCTGCGGTAGTGTGGACGACGGCAAGAGCACCCTGATCGGGCGTTTGTTGTGGGAATCGCATCAGGTGTTCGACGATCAGCTTACTGCCTTGCAGGCCGACTCCAAACGGCACGGCACGCAAGGCCAAGACATCGACTTTGCCCTGCTGGTCGACGGTCTAGCCGCCGAGCGAGAGCAAGGCATCACCATCGACGTCGCCTATCGCTTTCTTGCCACGCCAAGACGCAAGTTCATTGTGGCCGACACCCCGGGGCACGAGCAATACACTCGCAACATGATCACTGGCGCATCGACGGCCGATTTGGCGGTGCTGCTAATCGATGCCCGCCAGGGTGTACTCACGCAAACTCGGCGGCACGCCTATTTGGTGTCTTTGGTGGGTATAAGGCAGGTGGTGTTGGCCGTGAACAAGATGGATCTGGTTGGCTACGACCGAACAGTGTTCGATGCCATCGTCGCCGATTTTAATAACTCGGCCAAGCCGCTCGGTTTCGAGGGCGTCACGTCCATTCCGCTGTCGGCACTAAAGGGCGACAACATCACAGAACGCTCTGGGCGCACGCCTTGGTATCAAGGCCCGACCCTGATGGGCTGCCTCGAGACCCTCAACGTCGAAAGACCAATCCAGAGCAAAGCTGTATTTCCTGTGCAGTGGGTGAACCGACCCAACGCCAGCTTCCGGGGTTTCAGTGGAACGCTGGCATCAGGACATCTAGCGGTAGGCGATACCCTGCGGGTTACGGCTTCGGGTCAGACTGCCACACTCGCGCGTATCGTGACGGCGGATGGAGAAATTGAGACGGCTTGTGCCGAGGATGCCGTGACCCTTGTGCTGGACCGGGAAGTGGACGTCTCGCGAGGCGATGTCATCGCCTTGGCCGATCAACCATTGGAGATGACCGACCAGTTCGAAGCCACAGTAATCTGGATGCATGACGAACCGGGTCATCTGGGCAGAAGCTATGAGCTTAAACTGGCAAACCAATGGGCTAGTGCCAGTATTACCAACCTAAAGTACAAGACAGACGTAAACACTCAAGCGCACGAATCGTGCAAGCAACTGGACTTGAACGATATCGCAGGGGCCAATCTGGCGCTAAGTAAACCGCTGGTGTTCGCGCCCTATGCAGACAATCCCACGTTGGGCGGCTTCATTCTGGTGGATAAGTTTAGCCACGCCACGGTGGCTGCAGGGATGATCCGACACAACCTGCGCCGATCACAGAACGTGCATCGGCAGGCGCTTAGCATTACTCGCGAAGACCGCGAACGGCTCAACGGCCACCAAGGCAAGGTCATTTGGTTTACCGGGCTGTCGGGCTCGGGGAAGTCGACTGTCGCCAATGCGCTAGAAAAGGAACTCCATGCCCAAGGCAAGCGGACCTACATTTTGGATGGGGATAACATACGCCAAGGCCTGAACAAGGACTTGGGATTCACCGACGCCGACCGAGTGGAAAACATACGCCGTGTGGCAGAAGTGGCCAAGTTGATGATGGATGCCGGATTAGTGGTGATGACCGCCTTCATTAGCCCCTTTAGAGCTGAGAGGGAAATGGCGCGTGAATTGATCGGCCAGGACAACTTCATCGAAGTGTTTGTAGATACACCGCTGGAGGTGTGCGAGCAACGAGACCCCAAAGGCCTTTACAAGAAGGCGCGCAGCGGACAGCTACCGAACATGACAGGTATCAATAGCCCTTATGAAGCGCCCTTGAGTCCGGACTACATTTTGTCACATGAAAATCAGGACTTGGAAGGCGCGCTGATATCGCTCACGAATTTGCTACACCCATAGCAAGCGCCTCAGCCTCTTGCTCCATATGCACCCAATCAACGATCTCGCCACTCGGCGTATATCCGGTCACAAGCTTTTCCATCATCAGCCGAATGACGCCCACATCGTTTACATTAAGTGCCATCTCTAGAGCGCTAAGCTTGCCCTCCAAATCAGGCCAAGCGATGAACTCTTCATGAGCCTTCATGATTCTGGGGTGACTTGTTGATTTGGGGTTATCACCGATCAGCAGCTCTTCGTAGAGTTTTTCGCCGGGGCGCAAACCGGTGATCTCGATACCAATATCGCCATCAGGATTCTGATCATCCCTAAGGGTCAGACCAGAGAGCTCAATCATGCGACGAGCCAAATCCAAGATTTTTACTGACTCACCCATATCCAGCACAAACACATCGCCGCCCTTTGCCATCGCACCCGCTTGAATCACCAGCTGCGCTGCCTCGGGTACTGTCATGAAATAGCGCGTGATTTCGGGGTGCGTAAGCGTAATCGGGCCACCATCGCGTATCTGCTGCCGGAATTTAGGTACGACAGATCCAGAAGAACCCAGCACATTACCAAACCGGACCATCGTAAATTTGGTGCTACTCTTTGAAAATGACTGATGCGCCGCTAACGCCTGCAACACCATCTCCGCCAAACGCTTGCTGGCGCCCATAATATTCGTCGGGCGAACGGCCTTGTCCGTACTGATCAACACAAAGTCAGCCACACCATTTTCTGCAGCGGCCTTGGCAGCCTTGAGCGTACCCAGCACATTGTTCTTGATGCCCTCCGCAGGGTTATGCTCAACCAGCGGCACATGCTTGTAAGCGGCGGCGTGGTACACCGTGTCCGGCTTCCAGGTGGACATGATTTCGTGCACGCGCTGATCATCTTGTACTGACGCTAGCAGGGGCACGAGTTTGGTTTTTAGGTCAGGGAATTTTTCTTCCAGCTCCTGATGAATAGCATAGAGCGCGAACTCGGTTTGCTCAATTAACAGCAGACTTTGCGGCCCCACGCTCAGAATCTGGCGGCAGAGCTCACTTCCTATTGAGCCACCTGCCCCGGTCACTAACACCACCTTGTTGACGATATTTTTCGACAGCAAAATGTGATTGGGAATAACGGGTTCACGACCCAGCAAGTCATCAATATCCAGCTCACGCAAATCGGAAGTACTGACCTTACCTTGCGCAAGATCGGTCACGCTGGGCAAGGTGCGTACAGACACATGCGCGCTCCGCATGTCACTGAGGATTTCATTGCGACGCTTGCGGCCTATGCTTGGCATAGCCAACAAAACATCGCAGATATTAATTGTTGAGACCAGATTGGGCAGATCGCCAGGGCCATAAATCGGCTGTCCATTGAGTATATGGCCGTGCAAGCGGTCGTCATCATCCAGAAATCCGACCACCTGCATTTCATGACTGTTAGCCATCGCGGCGGCGAGTTGTCGGCCCGTGCGCCCTGCGCCGTAGATGAGTACCTTTGGTCTGGCTGCACGCTTCAAAATGCTCTGATACTGCCCACCTAGCCAGACTCTGGCCATTGCACGGGATGCGCCTGCAAACATCAACAGCAAAATCGGCTGGATGATACCTATGGTGCGCGGGACACCGTTCACGCCTACGGCCGTAAAGATAGTCGCATACAGCAAGCTGTAAATACCCACCGCCCGACCTACGGCTAACAAGGCTGGCCAGCCGCTGTAACGGAATATGGCGCGGTACAACCCGCTTACGATGAACATGGGTATCGCGAGCGTCACCGACACCACTGCCGCCCACACTGCCCCCAGTCCCCACTGGGCATGCTTGCCAAAACTGATGAACTCTCCGAGGCGCAGATAATAGGCTAGCCAAACGGTCAACACACACAGACTGATGTCCAGCAAAATGACAACGATACGCTTGGCCATCCTAGGCATACCTAGTACAGGCGTTGCGAATCGTGTGAAGGGTTTTCCTAACATAACCGAATCTCCATCATCGCTCCGCCCTAGGCTTCACCCGATCGCCAGCTCCGTTGCCCAGAACAGTTAGCAGGATGTACTTGAAATAATTGAATAAGGACATAGTCTTGATCATCTCGGCATCGATCTCGGCTAGAAGGCGAGGAGTTGACATATCGATCCCCCGCACCTGCGCTAAACCAGTGATGCCCGGGGGCACCTTAAATACCCCCCTCAAATCACGTTCAGCGATCAACTCTTCCTGATTGGACAGGCAAGGCCTTGGACCAACCAAGCTCATCTCACCCTTTAGAACATTCCACAACTGTGGCAACTCGTCCAGCTTTGCTCGTCGCGAAAATCGACCAAATGTTGTAATGGCTGAAGTATCTGCCAGGTGAGTTGCGACCGAAGCGGTATCGGCTCGCATGGTACGAAACTTCACAAGCGTGAACGGTTTTTGATCACGTCCAACCCGCGTTTGACGGAACATCGGTGCGCCGGTATCAATATGGCCGACCACGTACAGGACGAGTATCAAGGGCGACAACAACACCAATCCGAACGCCGAGAGCACGACATCTATCCAGCGAATCATTTAAGAACTCTAGGCATCGAAAGCATCTCCCTCAAGCCTTCAGCAAAGCCGATCCTCGCTCGCCAACCAAGTTCCAGTTCGATTCGGGTCGGGGAGAAACAGGCAGAACCGATCAGGCGATCGACAATTTCGTTCAGGCGACCGCTACACCGACCTGCTGCACGCAGGAGACCGGCCGGGACTGTAAAGCGCGGCGACGGAGGCATTGCGAGCGCAACGCGAATGGCTTGGTAAATTTCTCGGCTGGAATAGGCTCGCGAATCCGCTACGATGTAAGTCTTGCCGTTCGCTTCGGTCCGGCGAGCGGCAAGGTTCATGACCTCAACAACATCCTCAACATGCACCAGCGAGCGCCTGTTCCCTGTCTCGGGCAACGGCGGAAACCAGCCGCAGCGGATGGCACTAGCCATGCGCTCCAAGTTGCCTCGTCCGCCGTTTCCATACACCATTGCCAATCGCAAATTCACCACATGCATGCCGAACTTCACACCGGCTTCCAGCACAGCTTCTTCAGCGGCCTGCTTGGCCCGGCCGTACGCCGTGGTCGGCTCGCCCGGCCAATCCTCACCGGCACACTCATCGCCGGGCTCTGCCATTGCCTTTACGCTAGAAAGAAAAACGAAACGCTTCACACCCGCCTCCGTCGCTGCCTCGAGAAGGTTTCTCACGCCCACATAGTTCACATCATTATGAATATCCTTGGGACCGGATAAAGACGCATGCGCATGTCCTGCACAATGAAAAATAACCTCCATGTTCTCGCATGCGGCGTCTAGAGAGCGGCGATCGCGCAAATCGCCGATCACTTCGAACGGAAAACCGGCAGGTCGACGGACCAATGCACGATGGTCAACCCGCATCAAGCGGCCCCCGATGAAGCCTGTTGCACCAGTGACGAGCGTTCTCATCGAATCAATAGTTCCTCATAAACTGTTATGGTCTCCTGCACGATGCGGCTCAGCGAAAACTCTGTTTCAGCGATACGACGCCCCTCGAGGCCCATCGATTTGCAGCGGGATCGGCTCACCACCAGTGCCGCGAAGCGCTCAACCAGTCCGGCAGCATCCATCGGGCTGACCAGCAACCCATTTTTTCCGTCGTGTACCAGATCCCTGCATCCCGGCATGTCGGTCGTGACAATCGGCCTGCCACATGCCATCGCTTCGATCAAGACCTTGGGTATGCCTTCGCCGTAGTAGGACGGCAAGCAAACCACGCTAGCTTGAGAAAGAACCGCCGGCATATCTGTGCGGTACCCCCACCACTCGATCGCACCCGATGCGTGCCAATCCAGCAGCTGCCTTCTGGGCACTGACGATGGGTTCTCTTCGTCTGGTTCGCCGACCAGAACAAACCGGGCAGGGACGCCTTTGGCCTTGAGTGCCGTGGCAGCCTCCACAAATTCCCCGACGCCCTTGTCCCACAACATGCGAGACGCAAGCATCACCACAGGCACGCCATCAGGCATGTCTAGCGCCGCATATTGATGGAGGTCCACGCCTGCACTGCGAATCAGACGCACGTTGCGTCGATCCACCTGTGCGCGTTCTGTCACCAGCATCAGGTCATCGCTGTTTTGAAGTATCAGTCTGCTGCGCGAATCATTAAAAATGAGGCGAAAAATTGCCAGCAGCAGTGGGCGCAAGCATCTCGCAAGCATCCTGTTCGACGAGAATGCAAAGCCAAGTCCGCCCAAGGCATTCACTCTGGCAGGCACTCTGGCAAGCATGGCAGCCAGAGAGCCGTAAATGACGGGCTTCAGCGCCACCAGGTGAACGAGGTCGGGCTTCTCGTGGCGCAAAATCGACAGCAGCTCGATGAATGCGCCCATCTCGCGAAAAACATTAAGGCTCGAGCGCTTCATTCGCTCGAGTGCAACAGTGCGAATGCCCGATGCTTCAATCAACTGCCGGTGGTCTTTCAGCCGTGTTGCCACCACGACCTGATGGCCTTTCTCTTTCAGTGCAACGGCGAGCGGCAGGCGATGACTGCAGAAGTACCAATCTTCGGTGACGACGAATAAAACTTTAGCCATGGATGTTTGAATTTTCGTGCCGTCCTTTGGCAGTTGCGTCCAGCAGGCTAATCAATCTTGATGACATCAGGTCAAGCGAGTAGCTGTCGGTCACGCGCTTGCGGCCCGCCTCGCCCATGCGACTGCGAAGCGCCGGATCGCCGGCAAGCTTTCGTATTGCTGAATCCCAATCTGCAGGCGTGTTGGCGAGGAAGCCATTGATGCCTTCGGTGACGAGGTTCACGTTAACGCCCACCGGCGAGGCAATTACCGGCAGTCCGCACGCCATGTACTGGATTAACTTATAGCCGCATTTGCCGCGCTCGAATGGCGTGTCTGGCAAGGGCATCAGGCCCACGTCGAATTCAGACAGCATCGCTGCTTCGCGCTGCTCATCCCACGGGAGGCTGTGCATCGGCAAGCCGAAATGCGAGGCATCGATGCCAATGGCCGTGAACCGGCACAGGCCGCCCTGCTCGAGCTGGCGCATCGTCTCTGCCAGGGGCTGCAAGTAGCGCCCGGTGGACTGCTGCCCTATCCAGACAACCTCCAGCGGGCCGTCACGCAGCGTGCGCTGGCTCATGTCCGGGTAGCGGTGGATGTCTACCACGGTCGGCACAACCTGTACATTGGTCGCGCCTGCGGCCAGCGCACGTTGCGCGAGATAGTCGTTGCCGGCCACCACCATCGCTGCGCGCTTCATCAATTCGTCATGCTTGCGGCCGAGGAGCATACGCACCAGCGAGGAGCGATGCTGATCGTAGTGGTGGAACACGGCGTCATCGTAATCGAGCACATAGCACGCCCTCGAGCCCAGCAGAGATTTCTCGATGATAAAAGGCAGCCAGGGCATTGCGTCCTTCTCTATCCAGACGAGGTCATAGGCTGACGCCAAACGTAGCGCCATCATGCGCCGGACATACCCGGAGGGCAGGCTGCCGAGTGCACGGTGCCCTTGCTGCAAGCTGGACACGTAATCGTCGGACATCAACGGTGAAACCGTGACCTGCCACCCTGCACCTTCCAGCGCCGGCAGGTACGCATGACTGCGCAACCGCGAGCTCGCGCCGAGGCGGCCATACTTCGTGAGCATCAGCAGGCGCATGGATCAGATGTGCGAGAGCCTGCGTGCGCCAACGTAGCGATCAATAAGCTCTGGATCGCTGACTGAGCCTTCCATGCGTTCGCCAAATAGATAAGTGCAAGACGCACCGTCCATTGCGGCAGGCCGACTCTCAAGCCAGTGGTCCGCGAGCTTGATCCAGGAGCACAGTAGCCGGGTCGCCCCACGGGCCAGCAACCGTGCGTGTCGGCCACTGAAAAAAGCAGTGGTGAAGTGTTCGAGCGACCAGACCAGCGCTGTCCCCGGTCCGGCGACCATGCCGGCATCGATCTCGCGGAAACGATTGAACAGTCGACGGTGGCCAGACAAGGTGTAGCGCGTGAAATCGTAGGCACCCTCGTGCACTTGCTGCATAAAAGGCAGCTCGGAATACAGAAGCCCCCCCACTTTCAGAACACGCGTTATCTCGCGTGCGACACGCACAGGATCGAGGACGTGTTCCAGTACTGCGGTGGTGATGATCGCATCCACACTACCGTCGGCACAGGGCAACTCATGCGCGTCGGCAAAAAAATCGACATCTGCCGACACATCGATATCCGCACACAGAATCTGCACCCTGCCTTCTCCACCGAGATATCCTTGCAGCGCCTCCCGCTGCACGCCGGCGCCAACAACCAGCACAGTGATAGGCGAATCGCAATGCTCCCGCAATCGATCTGCCAGTCTGACGAGCAACCGCTCGCGCGAGAGATTGACCGACGCCGACGGCATTATGCGGCGCTTGCGTGCCAGTCTGTTGGGCGGTTGCGCAGGGTAGTCCGACGGCTTAAACAGTGGGTTGTCGTGCCTCAGCAGCACGGGTCGTCCGCCACAGTGCGGGTATATCGCACCGCACCCCCCGCAACTGGTGACGTCGCCCTCCTGCTGCAAGGCAGCAGCATGGCAGTGCGGGCAGCGCAGTATGGACGTGTCCTTCATATGGTCTTTGCCCCTCCACCTTCGTCATTGCGAACGAGCACGAATCGAACCTCGTAGCAGGGCAAAACGAAGCAGAGTATTTCCTCGTAGAACTCCTGCATCCAGCGACCGCTGTTGACAATAGCCTGTACCGCCTTCTTGAAACCGTAGCGCAGATAGCGAGGTGGAGGCGACTTGAAAACCAGGTCGACGTTTAGCAGTTCGAACACAGGATCCAGACCATATCTCGGCACTCGCCGAGAGAAGAGACGATCCGTACAGTAGTAGCACATCGTGTAGAGACCGAACGGACGGCGATGCGTCGGATCCGAAAAATAATAAGGGTTCGAAAAATGCGGCACCGTCAGGTCGACGATGGCGCGAGGCGCGCAGACACGGCCAAGTTCACGCATGATGGCGCCCACATCGTCGACATGTTCGAGGAAGTGGTAAGACCACACTCGATCCACGCACCCTGCAGGAAGTGCCGCCAGCGCCTGTACAACATCGCCGACGATATCGACGCCGGGCAAGTCGAGCAGGTCGATACCGACGGCCTCTGGATGACGCTTGCGATCACCGCAGCCCAATTCGAGGGCCAGTCTTACGCCGGACTGCCCCGCGCGCTCCAAAACGCCTGTTCGGTCAATCACGCCCTGAAGTCTCCCTATAATTAAAGTGCGCAACGATGGCAAGCAGCGCCGACAGTGGCGGACCCAGCAGCAGCTTGCACAGCGCGCGCGCCAGCCGGCCACGCGCCAGGTCGACGCCGCTGTGCGGGCGAAGCGTGAACGTATCAAGCGCCCATCGGCGGGGCAATACCACATGCGGCACACCTAGGCGCTGCAACGCGTGCGGCAGGTGCAACTGATCTCGCGGCGGTCCTGCGATGTAGTCGTCAAACACTGCCTCGAACAGGGCATTTACGCGTGTGTCCGTGAGCCGGCGCGCGAAAAGCCGGTTGGCTGTCATGCCGAAGGTATCGTCGAAGCCGGCACCCGACTGTGCTGCCGCCAGCGTAAGCGCCTCGCGAAATCTCAGCTTGCCCGTCAAAACACAAGCGACCATTTCCGCGCGCACCGAGCGCCGCTGAGGGTGTGCCAGCAGCACGCAGCCGGCCTGCTCGAGTGCGGCAAACGCCTCATCAGGGAAGCGCAGCAGGTCGACATTGCCATCTATATAGCAAGCTTGCTCATACCCCGAGATCATTTCATGCACTCGAAACTTCACCCGACGGTTGGTCGCTGCCGCACCAACCGGCATGCGTTCGATGCGGCGCAGTTGCCAAGGAGGCGGCAGGTCGATATCCGCATTGCAGAAGCAAAGGTAATCGCAATGCGCATCAATCGCTTCAGGAGCGAGCCGCGGCGGCGCATCATAGGCGCCGATGATGGCTGTGTAGATGACACGCTTCACCGATCGGGAACTCCGGACGCTTCGCCGTCAAGTTCCACCAAGAGGTCAGGCTTGCGCGCAAGCGCATTGGCCGTGACGACCGCGTTTGCCGGCACCAGCCGCCTCGAGGGAATCTGTACTGCACCGAGGACGCGGCAACCAGCGCCCAGCAATACGTGGTCGCCGATCACGGGCATGCGCTCTCCAGGCAGGTCGGGTCTCGACTTACCCATTAATGCCTGACCGAAGATCACGACATCCGCCCCAATGCGGGTACCCGCACCGATAACGATGCAGAACGCGTGCACCATCCTGAGCCCGGGGCCGATCTGGGCCGAGGGATGAATGTCGATCATCCGGCGCGATTTAAGCCGGTAAAACAGGAGTAACGCCGTCTTGCGCCAGCCGGCGGACCACAGCGCCATGCTGACGCGCAGCATCAGCACCACACGGAAGTCGATATCAAGCAGCGCCTTCAGCAGCCGGGCCGGCGTCACGCGCATTGCCTCCTTGCCACGGGAGCCGAAACTTCCGCCGAGGTAGTGCGCGAGGTCGGCACGCAAGACATTCCTGAGGCTCATGCGCGCCCTCCGTCATTCCCGGTCAGGCTTACGCAGAACCGATGGGCATCGAGCCGGCGCACGTCAATGGTTTGCGGGTCGACACCGGTCAGCGGCGCGAGCCGCTGCAACTGCATGCGGAGCTCCTCCATCGTCACGCCGGGGTTTTTCAGGAAGCCATAATGGGCATCCTCGGCAAACTGCGGCAGCGGGATGCCCGCGCGGTAGAGGCTGGCTGCTGCGAGCCGCACCAGATGGCGCACTCGCATGTTGGTGCGGGTGCGCCAGTCGCCGTGCAAGGGCTGCATGCCCATCGGATGCGATTTTGCCAGTGCAATCAGTTCATCGGCAATCTGTTCATAGGCCAGCCGTTCCCCGGCATTGGCAAGATGCTGCGAGGCATAGTCAACGCGGGCGGCGCGCTCGTCGCGCGAGCAGTCACTGCCGCTCTCCAGTCCAGCCGCTACCGTGTCCAGTAGTGTATCGAGCGTGCGCGCCTGCGTGCTGACGGCGTTCGGCAGAGGCAAGTCATACAGCTCGGATTCGATTGGCATGTAGGCGTACACAGGTCGCCCCATCAGGAAGGCTTCGACGCCCGTAGTGCAGCCGTTATGCACCACGGCGGAGGCGGCGCGCAGCCAGGGGCCGATCGGGCCTTCATTGATGATCTTCACGTTATCGAGCCCCTCGGCAGCCCTGTGCCATGCATCGTGGCGTTCGGACGGGTGCGGGCGCAATACGATAGTGTATTGAGGAAAACATTTCGCAAGCGCGGGCAGCAAGGCTTCGAAGTACTGGTAGAGCTCTACCGTGTATGCGTGATAAGCCTCAAGTATCGGCAGTTCCATGACCGGATCGAGCTTGCGCACAGTGGCATGAAACTGGATGAAGTCCACGCTGCGCGCGAGATTGACATTCCCAAAGCGCGAGGGCACCAGGATGAAGCGGCCAAAGCGCTGATTCAGTCCGGCTGCCTCCGCTGCGTAATAATCGGCAAGCCGGGGCTTGTAGAAATCAAAACGCGGATTCCCGGTCAGCACGCACTTTGCCGTATCGAGCTGGTAGTGCTCGTCCAGCACGCCCATTTCATTTGCACCGTTGAGGAACACGCGGTCCACCACATCCAGTGTCTGCTGCGCGTAACGCATTGCATGCTCGCGCCGGTCGGAAGTGTGCACGATGCCTTCTTCGTCCAGCACGGCGCTCAGCGCCCCCTGCGCCTGCTCGGCCCGGATACGTGCAAGCTCGAAGCGCGAGGCGCTCTTCAGCAGGACCACGTGCGGAACCGGGTAGGGGAGCATCGTGGCCGGCCCGACCACCGCCAGCGCGCCGCGGCGCGCGCACTCGAGCGCAATCAGGCAGCGCGAATCGAACTCGCGCGACTTTGTCTCGATCGGTAGATGAACCAGCGGCCTCGCCGCTTGCCGGTTACTCGGCTTCATTCGGAAAGGGCCGACTGGTGAAGAACCTGGTCGCGGAAGCGCGGGGAGACCCGGTCGAGAATACTGGTGTCGACCGGCTTGCCGGTGGGCGTGATCGTCGCCAGTACCTCGGGCGTCTTCTCGCCGAACTTCAGTCCGAGCCAATCGGCCAGCTGCTGCGCCGTCTTCGCCGGTTGTACGACCAGCGAAGCGTAGCGCAGGTGCAGCACCTTGTCGCCCTCAGGCGGTGCATCGCTCATGCGCAGGTAGTAATACGCGCAGCGGTCGATCTCGCCAAGGCCGCGCCACAGCTCCTCGTCGCCGTCGGCCACCCAGTAAGGTATCCGCACGCCGTCATGTTCGCGGAAAGGCCAGACCAGATTGCTCGCCGCGCTGAGTTCCTCGAACCAGCCCTTTTGCATCAGCGACTGCATCGTCTCCACCGCGCCGCGCTTTATCACGACAAGCCGGGTGTCCGGATAGCGGAGGTGGAACTGCCCTAGCAAGGGCACGATGTTCGGAATCTTGTACGCGAGCACGCTGCGCGCAGCTTCCTGCATCAACTCCAGCTTGCCCCACGAGCGGCCCAGCCGCTGCTCGATTGCCTGCTCGGGCTTGACCGCCCATATCGAACTGTCGTCGGCGCGATTGGTATTGATGGACCGTCCGGCCAGTGCGTTCGCGAGGAATTCTTCTCCGAGGTAGGCCTCGTACATGAAGCGCCAGGTCGACTCCGGCAGCGTATCCAGCAGGGCAAACAGTGCAATCACCGTTGGCGGCTCGAACACATATTCAACATCGGCGAACGAATGGATCAGTTTGCCGAGTACCGTGGTGCCGCTACGACCACTGCCGCTGACCAGTACTGCGGTACCGACGGCTTGCTGCATCGTCGAGTCGAGCTGGAGTTTACGAGTCATTTTCAATCCCCATCACGGCACCTCTGAATTGCCTTATCACCAAACTGTCCAGCCGCCATCAACCATCAGGTTCTGCCCGGTCACATAGGCGGACAAGTTGGTCGTGAAATAGGCGACTGCTCCCTTGAAATCTTCTTCGGTCGCCATCCTGCGCATTGGCGTGCGCGCCACGTATCGCTCGACGAACACTTCGGGCTGGTTGCGGAATACGCCACCCAAGCTGATGGCATTCACTCGCACCTGCGGCGCCAGCACCGCCGACATCCAGCGCGTCAGCTGCACGAGGCCGCCCTTGCTCATAGCATAGGCAGCCGGGTTGCCCATTTTCGTATCTTCATACAGGGACATGTCCGGGCCGCTAACGCCGTAGATGGAGCCAACATTCAGGATGCGCCCGCAGCCATCCGCAGCCAGCAGCGGATGGCAAAGTTGGGCCAGATGGAAGGCAGCAGTCAGGCTCACCTCGAGGCACCGGCGGACGGCTTCGAGGCTCTGATCTGCAAACGGGACCACCCAGCCCTCGAGCTTGGTGTCGCCGACAAAGGAAGCATTGTTAATCAGGATGTCGAGGCGGCCCGGCCCGTCTTGTACCTGCTTCAGCACATCGGCACGCGCCTCTGCCAGCTCGAGGTCGCACTCAAGGCTCCAGGCTTTGACGTTGTAGGTTGCAGCAAGCCGGCCAGCCACCTCATGGGCTGAGGAGCCGAGACGGTCGAGAATGCACAGGTTGCAGCCGAGTTCTGCGAGGCCGGCCGCGACGACCTGACCGATATGGCCTGCGCCACCAGTAATCAGTGCGACCTGGCCGTCGAGATTGCTCAATTGGGAAAGCGTACGCATGCTGTCAATCCTCTGTTTCGCTGAGATGGAGTGCCGGATGCGCACGTGCGATGCATTCGGCGATGAAAAAGTCGAGCGGCGTGTCGATGTCCAGCGCGCGTTCGGCCGGTATCTCGACGAGGCCTACCCGACCATCCCACAATCGGGTAGTGGACAGGATGAACGATGGCCTTGCCGCGTAAGCAACCGTGGTGACATCGAATACCTGCGGCGCATCCTGACGCCTCACGATGTGTCCGTCCGGCTGGATCACGACGCGGGCGAGGCCCTCGTCATCCAGCCTAACCATGTTGAACCAGGGGCTGCGCTCGGCCTTACGGCCGGTAATCACGATGTCGACTACCGGCGATGCCTCGAGCCGCTCGACACAGCGACGCACGTCTCCGGGATTACGGAACGGCGAGGTCGCGGGCAGGCTCACGAACATGTCGATCGTTCCGTACAGCCGTTCAGTCTCGCCCAGCGCGTGCTGCCATGCCAGCCATTCGGATGCGGTATCGGTCGCCAGTTCGGGCGGTCGCATGAATGGCGTCTCGGCGCCATGCCGCCGTGCGGCGGCTGCAATATGTTCGCTGTCGGTTGACACGATGACGTGTTCGAACAGGCCGCTTGCGAGTGCCGTCTCGATCGGATAGGCGAGCAGCGGGCGCTCGCCGAGCGGCTTCAGATTCTTGCCCGGCACACCCTTGGAGCCGCCGCGCGCAAACACGTAAGCTATACGCCGGCTCATCGCAGATACTCCGGGCGCAGTTCGGTCGCGCGGCCGCCGTCGGCAAGCGAGCGGCGCGCCGCGTCGATCACTGCCAGCACATGCAGGCCGTCTTCCCCAGTGCAAACGGGTTGGGTGCCGGCTGCGGCTGCGGCAAGGAAATCGCGCAGTTCGTCTATGTACATGTCGTTCATGTCCGTCAGGTTTACACCTTGCAGCAGTCGCGGCGCGTCTTCCTGCAGGCTGTCCAAATGCACGGTATCGGCCAGCGCATCCCATTCGATGCTGCCTTGCGTGCCGGCCATGCGGCAGCGCCGGTAGGGGCGCCGCTGCAACATATCCAGATGCACGCTGACCAGCCGCCATGGCTGTTCGTATTGCATCGTCAGCTCGACGATGTCCTCGACATCGATATCGAGCTGGCCGCTGCGCCCGCCTAATGCCGTCACCTTCGCCGGCATACCTAACATCCAGAGCAGGTAGTCGATTTCGTGACTCAGTTCGAGGAGCACGCCGCCCCCTAGCTTCGCCTGTGCAGTCACGCCTTGACGATAGTCCGCGCCACGACGCCAGTCCGGCAGGTACTGTCCGACCTCTGCCCTTACCGAGAACACTTCGCCGATCGCTCCCTGTACGAGCAGCTTGCGTGCCGCGCTCAGGCTAGGCAGGAAGCGCAGGTTGTAGCCGACAGCCAGCGTCACTGAACTCTCGTGACACAGGCGCACCAGTGCTGCAGCCGGCGCAGACTCGTTGGCCAGTGGCTTTTCGATCAGCAGCGGTATACCAGCACGTGCCAGCGCCTCAGCTGCTTCGACGTGGAAGGGCGAGGGGCTCGCCACGATGGCGGCAGCCGGTGCAAATGCCAGTGCTTCCTGCAGTGAGTGCAACACCTCGTCGGCGCCTGCGGCGCGCGCTTCACTTACATCCGAGCTGGGCCTGCGCAGCACGGCGATACGGGTGCCGGGGCACAGACGCCGCAGGTTGCGCAGATGGCGCATACCGATGCTACCCACGCTGACTAGCAACACCCGAGCGGGATGCGGCAGCGGCAAAGATTCGATAGACACTACCATTCCGGCTTCAGCGGCTGTGTGCGGTGATGATCCACTCGCGCACCTGCTGCCGGCGGTTGTCGCAGGTCCAGCTAAGTAGTTCTAACGTATCCAATTCGAATGACGCCAACAATATCCGAATATCTACCTCCTCGGTGAATCTGCAAACCCCCTTGCCCGCAAGCGGGCCATCTGCACAGCGCCAAGCCCCTCTGCCTAAAGATTCGCCAGTGCCTTCTCCCCAGCTTCCGTTTGCAAAGGTTCGCGAGTACAGACGGCCTTCCGGCTTGAGAACCCGTGCGATCTCTGTATATATCTCACACGCAGATTCGAAAACATTGCAGGAGAGCGCTTCGTTATCGATCACTCCATCAAAGGTCGCCGAGGTGTACGGCAGGCTGCCGATGTCGCCAACCCGGAGTTCGCCGCGCGAGCGCCATCCCGGACACTCGGCATCTAGGCGACTTTCAGCCTTGTCGATCGCGGACTGGGAACCATCGATGCCTACGAATGAAAAGCCTTCGCGGGCGAGATACCAGAGGTTGGCGCCGGGCCCGCAGCCGACCTCAAGCAGCCGAACCGCAGAACGGTCGGGCGCCTGGTAGAAATTCCGTGCGACGAAGCGAATCAGGTCTTCGCTCGGGTACTTGCCCCATTCCCTGCTTGCAAAAATATCTTCCCAAACCGGATCCCACATTTCACATTTCCCTCATCATCGATAAAACAGCACACGGCTGCCTTCGTAGCCCGCGCGGGTAAGAAGCATCGAATAGCAGGCCGGGTCATGGATCGCATAACCGTAGCAGTAAGTCAGCCGAAGCGGCGAAAAGCTGGCCTTAAAGCGCAGCAAGGCATTGTCCGGCGACGCATCGGTTCCGCCGCCAAGGTAAACCGTCGACAGTCCCTGATCCGACGCCAGCTGTGCGGCGGCATCAATCAGCAGGTTGGTCGCCGAGAGCTGCCGTCCGCGCTCACTCTTCGCCGACAGATGATATTCGATGCAGTCCCCGCCAGTCAGGAAAAGTCCAGCCGCCACCCATTCGCCTTCCAGCACGCAGGCGAGCAGCCGCAGCCCGGGTACCTCGCTCATCGCCTGAAAATACTCGTCACTGAACAGGTAGAACGATGTCGCGCCGATGCGCTGCATGCCGTCGCGGTAGTAGTCGGCAAAGCGGCTGCCGACGTCCTGCAGTGGATATTCGACCACTTCGACGCCGGCCTTCATCGCCTTCCTGATGGCGGTGCGGCATCGGATTTCGTAGTTAACGCGCCAGGCACCGGAACGCACGTCGATCGCCACTGTCTGGCGATCAGGCACCACGGTGCCCGGATACGCCTGCCACAACGCCAGCGGATGAAGGCGGACGAACTCGACCACGATGTTTCGCTCCCTGCATGCCTTCTCGCAGGCGCGCCAGGCCTCCGCCCGGAAGGCAGGATCATCGCAATCCGCTACCGGGCCGCCGTAGCCATACGCCGACTGCAGGTCGGAGTGCGTCGTGTCCGGTATCGCGGCCAAATGCGCACCATTCAGCCAGAACCCGCGCGCGTCTTCGTACAGCAGGAAGCTCGGTTCGAGCAGCGGGTCGCGCTTTGCGTCGGCCGCCACATAAGCTGGCGACAGCGTCGCAATGCGGCGGGCCGCCGGCAGGCGGGCGAAGTAACCGGATGCCTCTGCGACGTCGATGAACCTGATCAAACGACTGGGCCCCCCTGGGCGGTCTCGAAGTCGTCGGGGCGGCCGACATCGATCCAGTACTCATGCACCGGGAACATCGAGACGGTCGCGTCTTCGCGAATCAGTTCGTCAACAAGATCCGGCATGTCCAGCCGCCGCGCCGGGCGAGCACGGGCAATCGCTTCCGGCGACACGACGTAGATGCCGGCGTTCACGAAGAACCGATGCACCGGCTTTTCAACGATGCCGGTCACCCGTTCGCCATCGCCCTCGACCACGCCGAACGGCACCTGCATGTCGTACTCGCGTACACACATGGTGAGTGCCGACTCGCGCGCGCAGTGAAAATCGAGCAGCGCGCCGAAATCGAGCTGGGTCAGCACATCGCCGTTCATCAGTAGCACCGGTTGGTCGCCAGTGTCGGGCAACAGGCCGAGCGCACCACCGGTGCCGAGCGGCGATTCTTCTTCGATGTAGTTCAGGGCGACGCCCCAGCGCGAGCCGTCGCCGAAATGTTCCTTGATGCGGTCGGCAAGGTAGTGCACCGAAATGAAGAAGCGTCGGAAGCCGGCAGCGACAAAGCGCTCGAGGATGACCTCGAGGATAGGGCGCCCGGCGACATTCAGCATCGGCTTCGGACAGTCATCAGTCAGCGGCCGCAGGCGCGTACCGAAACCACCTGCCATCAGAAATACCCATGCATCCTGTTCAGGCTTGCCCTGCAAATCCTGATAGGTTTCCAGCCCGGCCAGGCGGCCTTCGGCATCCAGCAGCGGAATATGCAGCAGCCCGTAGCGCTCCATCAATTCGCGCACACCTTCACGCGTATCCCCCAGACGTACCGTACGCGGAGCAGCATTCATCGCCTTGTCGACAGGGCAGGTCAGCGTGACCTGCCGCAAAAGCGCGCGACGCACATCCCCGTCGGTCAACGTGCCCAGCAAATGGCCGCTTTCATCCGCCACCAGCAGCAGCCGGAGTCCTCCGTTGTCGAGGACTTTCAGTGCCTCGCCGAGCGACAGTTCAGGGCCGACGACGATCTGTTTCCACGATTTAGTCATCGCGCCTCCTGTCATTTCTGTGCGTCCAGCAATTCGTCGCCGCCATAGTCCCGATCGGCACGAGTGCCGATGACCTGCCAGTAGTCGAACGGCGAGCGGCCGCTGCCGGGGCGTTTGGCAGTGAGATTATCTGGGTCCCAGAATTCGCCAGCAGCGACCGGACGCGCCGCCATCAGGCTGCGGCGCGCGATGTCGATATTCTTCATTTCCGACGGTGCGGGCCGCTTGCGACCATCACCCAGTGCCTGTTCAACCTGGCGAATGCCCGCCACCATCGCAGTAAGTTCAGGCGGCTCGAGCGAGGCTTTGTGGTCCGGACCGGGAAGCGAGCGGTCAAGCGTGAAGTGCTTTTCGATCACTGTCGCGCCGCGCGCCACTGCGCCAATCGGCACCGCAATGCCCAACGTGTGGTCGGAAAAGCCGACCGGCAGACCGAAGGCTGCGGCGAGGGTGTCCATTGCGCGCAGATTCACTTCGTCGTAAGGCGCCGGATACTCGGTGGTGCAATGGAGCAGATTCACCCTCCCGCGCAGCAGTGCGGTGGAGCTGTCATCAAGGAAGGCTGCATGGAAAGCGACGCGACTAGGCGTAAGGTCATTGCGCACGCCAAAGCCGTAGGCAATCACGCCCAGCGCGTCCTCGACCTCGCCCAGCGTGCTCATGCCGGTCGACAGCAAGAGCGGCCGCCCGAAACGCGCAAGATGCAACAGGAAGGGCGCATTCGTGATTTCGCCGGAGGGCACCTTGATTAGCGGGATATCTAGGTCACGCACGAGGAAATCGGCACTGCCGAAATCGAAGGGCGTGGACAGGAAGCGAATGCCCCGATGCGCGCAACGATCCACCAGCTTGCGGTGCGACGCGTGATCAAGTTCAAGCTTGCGCACCATGTCGAGTTGGCTTTCCGTCGCGCCTGTGGTGGTGACCTGATACGCTGCTTTCGGCGCCGCTCCACTGATCACCGCCTCGGAGCGAAAAGTCTGAAACTTGACCGCATCGGCGCCGGCTTCTGCGGCGACATCGATCAACTCGAGTGCGCGACCGAGGTCGCCGTTGTGATTGACGCCGGCTTCGGCGATAACGATTACTTTACTCAAGGCACTATCCTTCAAAGAAAGAGTCGATTGCATCGGCGAGTCGATGCATGTCGGCGTCTCCGTAGCGCTGATCCAGCGGCAGGCTCAGCATCTGCGCTGACAATGACCGTGCAGCGGATGATGCGCGGGCTTCCAACCGCCAGTGGATCGAGCAGAAGACCCGGCGCGCGGCCAGAAATTGCCGCAGCGGGTCACGCAGTTCGGCCGGCAGCAGGACCGCGAGTACCAGCGGCACTTCGTCCGCCTCAAGTTCGGAATGGAGCAACCGCAGCGGCGACCCCGCTTCGCCCAGCGCCAGCAGGCGGCGCGCGAGGATGTCGAAATTCGCACGCCGGCGCGCCGCCATCGCCGGCACGTCAACTGACTCAAGCAGGACGCCGGCAATCCACGACGGCGCACGCGCCGTTCCCGGCTGATCCAGTCGCGCCTCGGATTCGCCCACCAGCTCGAGGTAGCGCCGTTCACAGTCCGCATCGCCCTCGCGCAGCAGCTTGGCCAGCAGACGGCGCGATACGAAGCCCTCATCAGGAGCGTCGAGCGGTGCGACCCAGCCGTCATCGGCGAGGTGCAGGCTCGCGCCGTCCGGCGCCGGCCACCATTTGCGCAGGCTGGTGATGGCGTAGTCGCCGCTGACGCCGACGCCATCGCTGTAGGTACTTTGCACGCAATCCTCGATCAGGCCCCAGTCTCGCTGCCCGGTCGTTGCAAACCCGATCATCCGCGCATTGATGCGGCCGAAGTAGTGAACGGCGACAACGAGGTCATGGGCGCTGGGGGACGGCGGCTCGAAGCCCGTCATACTGCCGGGGCCATCTTCGTAAAAGCGCAGCGGCACGCCGGCCCGCTGCAGCCCGGCAGCGACGCTGTGGCACAGGTACTGCGGCAGCCATACTGCCGACGGCTTGCGACCCCGTGCGCACCAATGCCTGACCGCGAGCTCCAGTGCGCTGCGGCCGCTGTCGCAGCGGAGGCTACGTCGTCCCCGGTAAGCCGGCCACGCAGGCCCCGACCCTCCTTCGGTGAAGTCCGCGAGGGTGACCGGCATTTCGCCGCCGATCGGCCGTTCACATGTCATGGAAGCGCTTTCGCAGGGAGTCCGGCAGCGGAGCAGTGGCCAGCCATTCGACCATGCGCGCAGATGCGCCGCTCTCGCCGTACAGCGAAATCGTCTGCGGCAGCGCGGCGCGGAACCCTGGAGCCAGCACCTCGCGGATGGCAGCAGCGATGTCCTCTCGGGTTTCGAAGCAGTCGACGATGGAACTGGCCCTCAGCCGGCCATCCTGGCGCGGGCCGACATTCACCGTCGCCACGTGCAAAGCCGGCGCTTCGACGATACCACTCGACGAATTTCCGATCACTGCGTCGGCAAAGCGCATCAGACTGAGGTAGCGCACCTGTCCGAGCGAGGTGACGCAACGGGCACGATGTGCATTGCGCGTCGCCCATGCTTCGATCAGCTCGGTCAGCAGGCGGCCACCCGCATCAGCGTTGGGGCGCGTCATTACCACGGTCGCTTGCGGGAAGTCATCCAGCGCCGCCAGCAGTTCAGCCAGTGCTTGTTCAGGTTTTTTGTCGCCCAGCGTTGCCGGGTGATAGGTCACGAGGAAGAGCGGCGCAGACAGTGGCAGTCCGATCGTTTTTTCCAGCGTCGATCGGTCGAGTGCCGGAAGCTCATTGATCGAGTCGAGCGCGGGATCGCCGATGGCAAACACACGTTCCGGTGCCTCGCCCAACTGGATCACGCGATCGCGGTAGGCGTTTGCTGCAACGAAGTGCCACCACGATGCCTTCGTGATCGCATGGCGGATCCAGTCGTCGACCGCGCCTTCGGTCACCTCGCCGCCCGAGAGGTGCGCCACTGGTATGCCGAGCAGCGATGCCGACATCGCGGCGCCCAATATCTCGTATCGGTCGCCCAGCAGGACAATGATGTGGGGCTGAAGGCGACGAAACGCATCGGTGCAGCCGATGATGCCGAGTCCGAGGGATTTTGCGGTGCCGGTGGTCGAATCGCTGGCGAGCTGCGACTCGACGCATTCGTCGATGGTGAAGCCATCGGACCGTATTTCCTCGATCGTCATCCCGCATTCCCGCACCAGATGCACACCTGTTACCAGCACTTGCAGATGGACAGCGGTATGCGCCTGCAATCCGCGCATCAGGTTACGAAGAAGGCCGTATTCGGCGCGGCTGCCCGTGACGACACAGATGCGGCGTTTGCTCATGCAATTCTCCCGGTACCTGGCGGCGCGCTGCTGGGCAGGTTGACCAGCCGGTCGGCGAGGTCATCTGTGATCGGCAATAGGCCGCGTGGCGCATCGGCATAAATGGCCATGCGATGCATCGGCGTCCAGACGGGCCGGGTGAACACGCCTGCATCGTTGGTCGTGCGCAGGAAAGCGTCCCGTGCGGCACGGTCGGGGCAGACGACGGCGCAGAGCCAGTAGTTCGAGCGTGATCCTTCGGGCTCGATGCAGAATGCGTAATCGCTGCCGGCGAGCTGTTTGGCATAATCGTTGGCGAGAGCGCGCTTGGCTTCCAGATAGCCCTCGAGCCGTCCCAGCTGCGCGTGTCCCAGTGCCGCATTCAGGTTTGGCATCCGGTAGTTGAAGCCGATTTCGTCGTGCTCGAACTCCCATGGATGCGGCACTTTCGCGGTCGTGGTCAGGTGCCGTGTCCGTTCTGCGAGCGCTTCGTCGGCAAACACCAGCATGCCGCCGCCGCCGGTTGTGATGATCTTGTTGCCGTTGAAGCTGAATACGCCCACGCTGCCGTGCAGTCCAACGTGTCGTCCGTGGTAGAGGCTGCCGAGTGCTTCGGCCGCATCCTCGATCAACGTCAGGCCCCACTTGCGACACACCGCCTCGAGTCCGTTGAGATCGACCGGATGGCCGAAGGTGTGCATCGGCACGCAGGCGCGTACGCGACGTCTGTCGGCGCGCATTACAGTCACGCCATCGCGGATTTCCGCATATTCGGAGAGCAGGTCATCGACTGATTTCGGCGACAAGCCGAGCGTTTCGCGATCGACGTCGGCAAACAGCGGTTGCGCGCCACAATAGCTGATCGCGTTGCAGGTAGCAACAAAGGTCAGGGATTGCGTGACCACCAGGTCGCCCCTGCCGACGCCGGCAAGGTGGAGGGCCGCGTGGAGCGCCGCAGTGCCATTGACAACCGCGACCGCGCGGACCGCGCCAGTGCGCTCGGCGAAGGCCCGCTCGAACTTGTCGACATACGGGCCAATGCTCGATACGAAAGTGGACGACAGGCAGTCGAGCAGGTTTTCGCGCTCTGCTTCGCCAAAGGCCGGCGCATGCAGCGGCACCGGGCCGGAGGTACGGAAACGGTCCCGGACAAAGTCGATTAAGCGGGTCGGGATGTCAGCCATGGCGCGCGGTCAGATGTTGTACAGATCGGCCTTGTAGCCGGCCAAGTTGTCCGCGTTTGAAAACCATGCTGCAGTTTCGGCGAGCCCTCGGCGAAAGCCGTCGATGCCCCCGTAGGCCGGCGACCAGCCGAACAGTTCTTTTGCGCGTGCGTTGCTTGCCCACAGACGCTCGACCTCGGAATGGGCCGGGCGCAGGCGGCTTTCATCGGAATCGATATCGATCTCCACGCCCATCACTTCGGCGACCAGGCGGACGGTATCACCAACCGAAATTTCGTAATTGCTTCCGAGGTTGACCGCTTCCCCGATGCCGGCGTCGCTGCGTAGCGCCGCGAGAAATCCGCTGACGGTGTCGGCGACGAAGTTAAAGTCACGGGTCGGAGACAGCGCACCGAGCCGGATGCGTCGCTTGCCGGCAGCGATCTGCACCATGATCGACGGAATCACGGCCCGCGCCGACTGCCGCGGACCGTAGGTGTTAAACGGCCGCACTGTCATCACGGGCAGGTTGAAGGACGCCCAGAAAGCATAGGCGAGCTGGTCTGCGGCGATCTTCGTGGCCGAGTAGGGCGACTGGCCCGCCAGCGGATGTACTTCGTCGATCGGTACGTAACGCGCCGTGCCGTAGACCTCGCTGGTCGACGTATGAATCACTTTCGATACGCCGAGGTCGCGCGCTGCCTGCAGTACGTTCAGAGTGCCCTTCACATTTGTATCGACGTAGGTGTCAGGGGAGTGATACGAGTAAGGGATCGCAATCAGTGCCGCGAGGTGCAGGACGGCGTCGCAGCCGCGCATTGCCTCACGCACGCCGTTCGGATCGCGCACATCTCCGGCAAACACCTCGAATCGGCCGCGCACATCGTCCGCACAGCGATCGAGCCAGCCCCAGGAATTGAAGCTGTTGTACAAAACAAAAGCCCGCACATCAAATCCCTCCCGGACCAACCGTTCCACCAGATGCGAACCTATGAAGCCGTCCGCTCCTGTTACCAACACCTTGCCGCGGTTAACTTCAGACATATTCATCATGTCTCTTCCTCTTCATTAGTTCTGCATAGCTACCCGTCCAGCTCACTTTGCCTTGTTCAAGCTCAACGATCAGGTCGCAATGCCGCAACGTTTCCAGCCTATGCGCCACCATAAACACCGTCACCTTTCGGTCGAGCCCATGAATGGACTGAATCAACGCCCGTTCGGTAGAATCATCAAGCGCGCTGGTGGCCTCATCGAGCACGAGCACATCCGTCTGCTTGTATAGCGCTCGAGCGATCCCAAGTCGCTGCCTCTGGCCACCTGATAACCTCACGCCCGCCTCGCCGATCAGAGTTTCATAATTATCGGGCAGCTGCTTGACGACTTCGTCAAATTGGGCGTGCTTGGCGGCATCGACGAGGCGGGCCGGGTTTGGTGCAGCATTTCTGATGCCGAGCGCGATGTTGTCTGCCACAGAACGGTCAGCAAGAAAAATAGATTGTGGCACATGGGCGATATGCCGCTGCCAGCCATATCTGTTTTCCGGAACAATGGCGACGCCGTCGACCGACATCGTACCTGCACTTGGCGTGAGCAATCCCATGATCAAGTCCATTAGCGTGCTTTTGCCACTACCTGTTCGCCCTACAAATCCAACGACGCTGCCACAAGGTATGCTGAGCGAAATGCCATCGATAACAGGGTCCCGCCTGCTTGCATAAGAAAAGCAAACCTTGTCGAGTACGATTTCGCGCTGAAAAAGCAAGGTAGGCACGTCGGCAGCGGGAATGCCTGTCGTTTGGATTTCCAGCAGTTCCAGCAAATCATTCAGTGAGGCCCTACCGACCTGTAGATGTGACCATGAGGAGTATGCCTGCTGTAAGATCGGTAACAGGCGTTGCGCGCCGAGGGCAAACGCGCCAAGCACAGGCACAACTTCTGACAGTTCGTCCGATTGCATCGCCATGAGAAACGCCAACCCCGCGATGAACAGCATGCCAAGCGACTCGGTAAGATAGCGAGGCGCTTGGCTCATCAAGGTGCTGTCGCCCTGAGCCTTGCGCAATGGTGAATCAGCCGACCGATAACTGGACAGGCAATCGCGTTGCGTCCCGTCGATCAGAACATCCCGGATGCCGCCAAGGCCCTCGCTGATAATTTTGAAAACTCGGGTCGATTCTTGAGAAATTCGCTGCCCATCTCCAAGAACTCGTCGGCGTACAAAATAAACAATAAACCCGTAAATTGCACCAAACCCCCCCAATGTAGCAGCCGCTACATAGGGGTTGATGGCGACCAATGCCGCTAAAATTGCCACAGCAATGACGACAGAACTGAACAAGTTGAGTACGGGCTGAATGATCTTGAAAATGACTGTATTTGATTTCAAGGCTACTACCGCAATCACCTCGCTGCTGTTTCGCATGACATGTTGTTCGTATGGCTGGTGCAATACGTTCTCATACGCACGGAAACTAAGATCAGCACCTGTCGCCAATGAAAACCTGGTGCTTACCCAAAGCAAAAGCAGCCGGACGGTACCCGCAAACAGCACTGCGCCTGCAAATAGCAGGGTCATCGGCAAAAAAACGCCAGCTGAGTCCTTTACACCAATTAATTTGAAAAAGTAGTGCGCTAGGGGGTGCGTCACCACTTTATCTGGCGCCGTCAGCGCAGCCAGAAAGGGAAGAACCGCTCCCAAACTGATTATTTCTGCGAAAGATGCCAGCACCATCAGGCAAAGCAATTGCAAAAACTGCCGCTTTCTGCGTAGAGTTAACTGCGACCAGAGGCGCCACAGGGGGTGTACTGTAGGAGTCTCCCGTTTCATTCAGCTCGCCGAAAGAATTCGAAGTACTTGCGCATGGATAGTCGCATAATCAGGCGTAATGCAGCCTTTACGCCTCCGAGCTAAGCGCAACGCGGTGCACAGTGCTCGATACGACCCCCAGACGACCAAGCGCTCGAAAAAAGTCAAGTCATCGTACCAGTTGCGTTCAACAAGAAATACCTCGTTAGTTTGGACAGAGGCCGTGCTCGTGACTACTGGGCAACCAAAAATGGATGGCCTATGAAATGCCGGCGAATATTCAACGCCTAAAAACCCGGCAACGTGCCGCATCATTTTTTCTGGGTTAGCGACCAAGTCTTCATATGTAATTGCACAAATACCCGGCTTGCCGACCAAATCCAACTGGTGATAAAGATTGCGGGTGGATTCCAGCACCTGTTGAAACAACTCCCATGTCCCGAGGCTCACCTTTCTCCTCCGGCGTTCAGTGATGACGCTTCTTGTGACCATCCGTGGATCACGCAAGATTAGGATGACACGATTGTCGAAATTGAGATTTCTCCACGCAGCAATAATGGCACGGGCATCGCCGCCGACCTCCTTGATCGCCCACATGCAGGGACGCTCGGGAACTGGCTTCAATTGCGCGCCCCAAGCCTTGGCAATGTCATCACACAAAAGAGCTGCGAGCGTATGATCGCCGTCCGGCTCCGGCGAATCCATCGACAAACCGTATTGCTCCGTATTGAAGTTCGGAAAAGTACTATTTCGTGTCACCGACAGCGCGTTATACCGTTGGCGCGCATCATCGGGTCCACTCACTTCCCGTATGAGCACTTTTAGCTTCAACTCGGTGGGGTAAACAAAAATTTCGTCCCCACCATCCAGCAAGTTCTGGAGCAGGGTTGTTCCACCCTTTCGCGGGCCGTAAATAAGCACTGCCTTGCCTAGCCAAGACGACTGAGTCTGTTGATCCAAAGGGCTCCTTACGATTCTTAAAATTAAATACTTCAGGTGGTAGTTAGATAGTGCTGCTGATACTGGAAACCCCAGTTGGCGGCACCTCGAACCAATGGAACTTTCGGTTCGAAGCACAAATCTCGCTTCAAACTATCAGCAGTCGACTTGGCTTGTATATAGCCGTATCCGGTTTCCGCTCTGTCGGGCGCGATACCCAAAATCACGATGCTGCCCCCTGCCGCCTCACGGATACCCTCGTGCATGGCTTGCGTAAAGGCGGCCGCATTGGATACGGTCTGGTCGGCTGGCGTAACAACCAAAATTGGGTCATTCCCAGATTCCAAGGCAGCCATCGCCGCCAAAGTCAACGCTGGCGCGGTATTGCGGCCTATGGGTTCGAGTAGCGCAGCACTCAATTCGATGCCAGATTCTCTAAGTTGCTCTGCTGCCAAAAACCGGTGCTCTTCGCCAGTCACGATCAGCGGGTTCGCTACCTGTATCTCCTTAGTTTCGAGATTCATTAAGCGTTTAGCCGCTTGCTGGAAGAGGCTATCTTCGCCGGTTAGGCAAAGAAACTGCTTCGGAAATCCCGCACGGGAAAGCGGCCAAAGTCGAGTGCCGGATCCTCCACACAAAATGACAGGCTGCACCTTTAACAAATCAGTCATCCGTGGTATTCAATGCAAGCGACTTCTGAAAATTCCACGTGCTTGAACACATATCTTCTAATGAGTGTTTGGCTGTCCAATGCAATACCTCGTTTGCTTTTTGTGGTTTGGCATAGCACTCTGCGACATCACCAGGACGGCGAGATGCCACTCGGTAAGGCACTTTGCTACCCGATGCCTTTTCAAATGCGTTCACCATCTCAAGCACGCTGTAGCCTTTTCCGGTACCCAGGTTGATTGCGTGCCAGCCAGTTGCCTTACTCAGCAAATCCAAGGCAGCCACATGCCCCTCAGCCAAATCCATGACATGGATGTAGTCCCGTACACCGGTGCCATCAGCCGTTGGGTAATCATCACCAAAGACGCTCAGCTCAGTCCGCTGGCCGGCAGCGACTTGCGCAATGTAAGGCATCAGGTTGTTGGGTACTCCATTGGGATTTTCACCAATGAGGCCGCTGTCGTGTGCCCCAACCGGATTGAAGTAGCGCAGACAAGCAATACGCCATTCAGGGTCAGATAGCGCAACGTCGCTCAATATCTCTTCTATGTGCAGCTTGCTACGACCATACGGGTTGGTTGCACTGGTGGGATGACTTTCATCCAAAGGCAGGTACTGCGGTTGGCCGTATACGGTTGCACTGCTACTGAAGACGAGCGTCTTAATCTCACTGGCCTGCATGGCTTCCAACAGACTTAGCGTGCCTTGCACATTGTTTGCGTAATAGCTCAACGGTTGCATTACTGACTCACCAACAGCTTTGAGACCGGCAAAATGCAAAGCTGCATCAATATGATGCGAACGTAACACCTCCGTTACCAAGGCGGTGTTTCGAATATCGCCCTTAATCAGCGGCAACTGCTTACCGGTGATTTGGAAAAGCTTGTCCAATACACGTTCACTACTGTTTGACAGATTGTCGAGCAAGACAACATCGTGACCCAGCTGACAAAGCACCACGGCGGTGTGACACCCAATGTACCCAGCACCCCCGGTAATGAGGATGTTCATTCGGATCGTTTTAGTTGCCCGCTATTTGCGCGCAGAGCGTGTTTTGCTGCCGAAAGATTCAAATTAAACAAGGCTTGTGGATACACGAGCTGATGACTTTGAATATTCGAGTAGGGGTTTGGGTATGCTACCGCCGTGCCGTTTGACGATCGGCAGGCGCGGTGGAGTTTATTATTTGGAAAGCCTGCTGGCACCGATGCTACGGGCGCGATTAGATAGGCTTTAGGGCAGACGGGATTTTGCCACAGCCTCATGGCTTTGAGAAACGTTTCTGGTTCGGGATGAAAAGTATGGGCTCTTCAATGTTCAGTCACCGAACCACTTGGTCTTGCTGAAAAACTAACCCACCTTCCGCAGCGCGCCCATCTCGACAGGGACCGCCACTTTTTTACTCATCAACTCAATCAACACCATCACTCTTCTGTCGCCATCCGCCATCTGGTAAATCCCTTCAATACCAGCAAATGGCCCCTGCGTCAGCTGCACCCGCTCACCCACTTTGTACAGCCGCTCTGGCACTGCCAGTGCGCTGGCTTCATGGGCTCTGAGGAGGTCTACGAGCGCGTCATCAATCCTGGCGGGCTCGGCGCCGAAGCGTACCAAGCGGCTCACGCCCTTGGTGGAGCGTATTGGGCTCCAACTTTTGGCCATGAAGTCTTGGGCAAGATTAATAAAAAGGTAACGCGGAAACAAAGGTTCATCGGTGAGTGCGACGGCGCCGTGACGGAGTTTTTCTTTGGGAAGGAGTGGTAGATAGCACTGGTAGCCCTGCTGCTCCAAGTTTTGGAGTGCGCATTTTTCTTGTCGGGGCTTGGTGTAGATGAGGTACCAGTGCATTACGGTCCCGGTGCTTATGTTTACCGACGTAATTGTACCCGAGGGTGAGTGTTGTGAGTGGAGGGATTCGGTTTTTGGGGTGAGTACATGAAAGCTTTGATTATTTTCTTATTTTGATAACTTTTTTACTTGTGACAAGTCGGGGGGGGCTTAGGTTAATCGGGGGTGGGTCCCAGCTTTCGCTGGGACGATGGGACCGAGGTGGTACGACGCATCTGGTGTGGCGCGACAGTTCGGGGGTGCACAACGACCCACAGGCGCGACGACGGGCTTGAGGTGAGACGCTATACTCCCCCCTGACATTCGCTCCCCCGGACCCCCATGAACTCCGTACCCCTTTGGGTGCAACTCCTTGCTCTGGTCATCCTGACCTGCACCTCGGCTTTTTTCTCAATCTCCGAAACCGCGCTGATGGCGCTCAACCGCCACCGGGTGAAGCATCTAGCGCGGCGGGGTTCTCGGCTCGCCAAAACTACACTATGGCTGCTGGAGCATACCGATCGCATGCTCTCGCTGATCCTGATCGCCAATACCGTCATCAATGCGCTGGTGACTGCGCTGGTGACGTCGATCGCGATTGCAGCCTTTGGCAACAATGAAGAAGTACTCACCATCGCAACGGCCGTGGTGGCGTTTTTTCTGATTGTGTTTGCAGAGATTACGCCCAAGGTCATTGGCGCGACCTATCCTGAACGGATCGCATTACCCGCATCGATGGTGATCAAACCACTGATCCTGATGGGTCGGCCAGTGATCTGGTTTGTGAATTTGTTCGTTCGCCTTATTCTGAAATTAACGCGCATTCGTACCGGCAGTGAAATGCGTGATCAGCGATTGTCGCCAGAAGAATTGCGCTCCATGGTGCTGGAGGGCGGCAATTTCATTCCGGTGAAGCACAAAAGTATTTTGCTGAACCTGTTCGATCTGGAACGCGTGACGGTTGAAGATGTGATGACACCGC
>JACCDK010267919.1_pt1 | contig 39435 bp, 36 predicted proteins | sample 7445871 | NCBI WGS metagenome assembly JACCDK01 (sample SAMN15323436, study PRJNA562643) | freshwater metagenome | isolation source: river surface water | place: USA:Blue River Watershed | collected 2017-08-15 | reverse complement strand
ATCTTTTTGTACACGGTGATATTGCTAATCGCGAACTGGTTAGTCAATTACTCAACCAGTATCGGCCACGGGCGATTATTAACTTTGCGGCAGAAAGTCATGTCGATCGCTCCATTCATGGCCCCGCAGAGTTTGTGCATACCAATATTCTTGGTACGTTTAATTTGCTCGAGTGTGCAAAAACGTATTGGAATGAACTTGAGACAGACCAAAAAGCAGCTTTTCGCTTTCATCATGTTTCGACTGATGAGGTCTACGGTTCTTTGGCCGCGAGCGAACCAGCGTTTACGGAAGCTAATCCTTATGAACCAAATAGTCCCTATTCTGCCTCCAAAGCGGCCTCAGACCATTTAGTACGAGCTTGGTTTCATACCTATGGCTTCCCAGTGCTCACCACCAATTGCTCAAATAATTACGGCCCCTATCATTTTCCAGAAAAACTCATTCCGCTCGTAATTCTCAATGCGCTAAATGGTAAGCCTTTACCGATTTATGGTGATGGCCAGCAAATACGCGACTGGCTCTATGTGGGCGATCACTGTTCGGCGATTCGTGAAGTGCTAAGCAAAGGCACACTTGGCGAAACTTACAACATTGGTGGTTGGAACGAGAAAGCCAATATTGATGTGGTTAAAACTATTTGCGGTATCTTGGATGCACTCAGGCCAAGAGCAGATGGTCGGTCGTATACAGAGCAAATTGCATTTGTTAAAGATAGACCCGGTCATGATCGTCGCTACGCGATCGATGCAAGCAAGATTAAACGAGAATTGGGTTGGACCCCCAAAGAAACCTTTACTAGCGGTATTAAAAAAACCGTGCAGTGGTACTTAGATAACCCGAAGTGGATTGAAGGCGTTGTTAGTGGTACGTATCGCGACTGGCTTCAAAAACAATACCGCTAAAAAATACTTAGTAATTCGTCTTCGATGAACATTCTTATTTTTGGTAAAGATGGACAGCTCGGCAGGGCCTTTAAAAAAATCTTTGATGCTAAATATTTAGAAAGCATGCACCGTATTGATTATGTCGGTCGCTCTCAATGCGATTTAGGAATTTCTATTTCAATCGATGAGATATTAGATCACTATGAGCCAGACTTAATGATTAATACGGCAGCCTACACCGCAGTGGATAAGGCCGAAACTGAAATTGATTTAGCATTTGCAATCAATGCACGGGCTCCAGAGATCATGGCGCAGTATGCAGTGTCACATGGCGCGACTTTATTGCATTACTCTACAGACTATGTTTTTGATGGTCAAAAATCGGGTTTTTATGCCGAAGATGATTTACGAAATCCACTAAACATTTACGGTAAAAGCAAAGCGGCTGGCGAGGAGGCGATAGAGGCTGCCTTTAAAAATCTCCCAGAAAAATCGCAAGCTCAGTACGCAATTTTCAGAACCAGTTGGGTGTATGGCGATGGAGGTAACTTCATTCGGACGATTTTGCGCTTAGCCAATGAGCGTGAGGAGCTGAAAGTTATTTCAGATCAGCACGGCGTACCGACGAGTGCGCAGTGGTTGGCTGGTGTTAGCTTGGATTTAGCCCTGGGTGGGGTTGGACAAATACAGCGATTTCCTTCTGGCATCTATCATGCGGCACCTGGTGGTCAGACCACTTGGCATGGTTTAGCCAGTTTGGTAATTGAGTCAGCCATTGAAGCAGGGGTTGTTTTAAAGACAAAGCCGGGTGCCATTAAACCGATATTGGCTGAGCAGTATCCACTGCCTGCCCCAAGACCCATGAACTCCAAAATGGCGACGGATAAGTTACGCGGGGCCTTGGCAACCCAATGCTTAGAAATATCGAACTCCTATAATGAGTCTAAAGTAAGGCGTGACTTTCCAGTATGGGATGTCTTGGTATGCGAGTATGTAAGAAGATTAGTTGCAGAAAGGGTGATTTAGTTTCTTCAATGTTTCATTATGGCTATGCCGCAGTTCAGTGTTAAACAGGGCGGAAAGTAAAAAGACGATAGGCATTACATGACAGTTAATTCATTAGGGCGTAAGGGCATTATTTTGGCGGGCGGCTCTGGAAGCCGTTTGTATCCCGTAACGCAAGCCGTTTCAAAACAGCTCATGCCTGTCTATGACAAGCCGATGGTCTATTACCCCTTAACAACTTTGATGCTAGCGGGTATACGTGATATTTTATTAATTTCCACACCCAACGACACCCCTCGTTTTACTGAATTACTCGGTGATGGTTCGCAGTGGGGATTAAATATTCGGTATTGTGTCCAACCTTCGCCCGATGGTCTAGCGCAAGCATTTATTTTGGGTAAACACTTTGTTGGCAATTCGCCAAGTGCACTGGTACTTGGCGACAATATTTTTTATGGCCATGAGTTGGTAGAGCAACTCAGTAGTGCTAATAAAGCAAGTAGCGGAGCCACAGTATTTGCTTATCACGTTACTGATCCTGAGCGCTATGGTGTTGTTGAATTTGATAAAGACTATAAAGCCCTCTCCATCGAAGAAAAGCCCTCTAAACCGAGAAGTAATTATGTATTAACCGGACTTTATTTTTACGATAATCAGGTCTGCGATATTGCTGCCTCAATAAAGCCTAGTGCAAGAGGTGAGCTAGAAATTACCGATGTAAATCGCGCCTATCTCAATCAAAATACTTTACGAATTGAAGTGATGGGTCGAGGATATGCTTGGCTTGATACAGGTACCCATGATTCATTGCTAGACGCAGCAAGTTTTATAGCTACTTTGCCAAAACGTCAGGGTTTGATGGTGGCCTGCCCGGAGGAAATTGCTTATCGCCAAGGCTGGATTGGCGCAGAAGCTGTACAAAAAGTAGCTAATCAGCTCAAGAAAAACAGCTATGGTCAATACTTAAACAAAATACTGACTGAGCTAAACACAAGCGCTCAACCTATTTCCTTGTCGGCAAAGAGCTAGGGTATGGCCGACTCTAAGTTACAAGTAACAGCAACATCCATTCCCGAGGTCTTAATCATCGAGCCCAAAGTCTTTGGCGATGCTCGCGGTTGGTTTGTTGAGACCTTTAATGCCAACGATTTTGTTAGTGCAACTGGCTTAGATGTACAGTTTGTCCAAGATAACCATTCTTTTTCCAGGCAATGGATATTACGGGGGATGCATTATCAGTTAAAGCACGTCCAGGGTAAATTAGTAAGGGTGATTGCTGGAAGTGTCTATGATGTGGCAGTCGATTTAAGAAAACACTCAATCACATTTGGTAAATGGGTAGGTCTTGAACTTTCTGCTGAGAATCGCAAACAACTCTGGGTGCCCCCTGGCTTTGCGCATGGCTTTTTAGTCTTATCTGAGACGGCCGAGTTTCTTTACAAGACCACTGACTATTACGACCCCGGCAGTGAAGTTTGCCTGTCATGGTGTGATCCAGCAGTTGGCATTAATTGGCCTCTACCGCAAGGCAGTCAAGCATTACTCAATGCAAAAGATGCTGCTGGTCTCGCATGGGATGCTGTTCCAAAGTTTTAGATAATGATTATTAAATCGTAAAGCTCGCAAGATTCATGAGAAATTATTCGATAATTAATAAAATGAACAGCAAGCAGCAACATAGATTGCAATCCACTGAATTGATAGACTCAACTCCAAAAATTTTGTTAGTGAAATTATCATCCCTAGGAGATGTTTTGCATAACCTACCAATCGTCTGGGATTTACGCAAGCGTTTACCAGGAGCGCAAATTGACTGGATCATAGAAGAGGCGTACGTCCCGTTACTGGAGCCTCTCAAAACTACAGAGTCTTTTCGAGGAATTGACCGAATTATTCCTGTAGCCTTACGGCGCTGGAGAAAGAATCTGCTCTCCATTCGAACCTGGCAAGAATTTTTCGCTATGCGTAAATTGTTACAGTCAGTGACCTACGATATTGTGATTGAAACCCAAGGACTTTTAAAGTCAGCCTTAGTATGCGCCCTTGCGAAGAAGTCGAAATTTGCGATCGTCAGTGGCCTGGGGAATGCAACAGAGCATTCGGGCTATGAGCCGATGGCTAGGATGTTTTATACGAAATCGGTATACGTACCCGTTAAAAACCATGCGATTGATCGTTCTCGCCGAGTCATGTGTTCGGCACTTGATTGGCCCTTAATGGATCGGCATAGGGAGCCACCGCTCTTTTACCCATCGAGCTTTTTTAAGCAGCTAGCACCACTTTCAATCGAAGGCTTAAGAAAGCAGCCAAATGGTGAAACAACTCCTTATGTAGTATGCTTTCATTCAACAGCACGTGCAGCAAAGCGCTGGCCCAATGAGAACTGGATTGAACTGGGCAAGGCATTATCTAGCCAAGGCTATCAAGTTCTTTTTCCCTGGGGCAGCCTAGAAGAAATGAAAATCAGTGTGCTTATGGCAAGCCAAGTTCCAGGCGCTATTGTGCCCGTAGCATTCACGATTGAGGAGGCTTATCACCTGGTTGCGAATGCAGCACTAACTATTGGAGTTGACACTGGCTTAACTCACTTAGCTGCCGTATTGGGTAAACCCACGATTGAGATTTACTGCGATTCCCCAAGGTGGAAGACGGAGGGGTATTGGAGTAGCAATATTCTCAATGTAGGGGATTTTAGGAGTATTCCGCAGGCAAATGTTGTCTGGCAGGCTACAGAGGCCCTCTTGAAAGATGGTCGCCAATAAGAATATGCAAGCATCTGTATGCTTACCGGCTAGAAAGAATTCAATATAAATCAACTGCTTAAGTAAGTTTATGGGACTCGATTTATCGTCAGCAGCCTTTATTGTTCAGATAAAATAAAACCTACATCCATACAGAAACCAAAAAGTTTCGATAACCTAATTCATGAGCGCCAGCACCTTATCCCCTTTGGTAACACCGGTGATTCTTTGTGGTGGTTCTGGTACGCGTTTGTGGCCCTTATCTCGCTCTGGTTTTCCGAAGCAGTTTTTGGTAATTTCTAGTGACAACTCTAATCAAAGCTTATTTCAGCAGGCAATAACGCGCATTAATTCTATTGGTAATGCGCAAATTGACATAGGCGAAACCTTAATCGTAACAAATGAAGATCATCGCTTTTTGGCTTTGGATCAGTTGCGGGAGTTAAGAAATATTAAAGCCACCTTACTTCTTGAGCCTATTGGGCGTAATACAGCGCCCGCCCTCAGCTTAGCAGCACTTTATGCTTTGGATCAAAGTCAAATTGATGGCTCTGATCCAATTCTCGTTGTAACTCCAGCTGATCAAATTGTGCAGAATCAAGCGGCTTTTGTAAAAGCATTGCAAGATTGCGTAACTATTGTTGCTGAAGACCAAAGCAAAAAGACCATTGCCATTTTAGGAATTACCCCAACCACTCCTGAAACAGGCTATGGTTACATTCAGCGCAATAGCGATAAAGGTAAAAACGATGAATTCGCTGTTCAGTGCTTTGTGGAAAAGCCCGATACCAAAACAGCACAAGCCTATTTGGCTGATGGTAATTACTTATGGAATAGCGGAATGTTTGTGTTGCGCGCTAGCACCTGGCTTACTGCTTTGGCGCAAAACCGCCTTGACATTGCAAAAGCTACCGAGGCCGCTTGGGGCAATAAAGTCATGGATCAATCGGGTGAGGTCATGTTTGTGCGACCCGATAAAGTGCTTTTTACTGCTATGCCAAGTGAATCGATTGACTATGCAGTCATTGAGAAGTGTGCCGCTGCTGGAACTTTTGCGATAAAGATGGTCGAGCTCGATGCGGGATGGAGTGACCTTGGCGCTTGGGATGCGGTATGGCAAGTCGGCAAACAAGATAGCGAAGGCAATGTGACTTCCGGTGATGTATTGTTAACTAACACCAAGAACTCATTGGTGTATGCCAGCAGTTGTTTGGTAAGCGCCGTTGGTGTTGAAAACCTCATTATTGTAGAAACCGCCGATGCGGTTTTGGTGGCAGACCGAAAAAAAAGCCAAGATGTTAAAAGTATTGTGAGACAGTTGGGGTCGCAGCAGCGTGAAGAAAAAAATTTGCACCGCAAGGTTGCTCGTCCATGGGGTTGGTATGACAGAGTGGATGAGGGCGAGCGGTTTAAGGTGAAGCGCATTCAGGTAAATCCTGGAGCAAGCCTATCATTACAAATGCATCATCACCGCGCAGAACATTGGATTGTAGTAAAAGGCATGGCTGAAATTACCAATGGAGATCGGGTCATCACCCTTATGGAGAATCAAAGTACGTATATTCCCCAAGGACAGAAACATCGCTTAGCAAACCCTGGTAAAACCCCCTTAGAAATCATTGAAGTGCAGTCAGGTAGCTATTTGGGTGAAGATGATATTGTGCGTTTTGAAGATACTTACGGCAGAAATTAGAGAAATAATTAAGATTAAATATTTAGCATAAGTACGAATATGAATAAGCAAAAAATTGCCCTTGTCACTGGCATTACTGGCCAGGATGGCTCTTATCTTGCCGAGTTTTTGTTAGAGAAGGGCTATATTGTTCATGGCATTAAGCGCCGCACCTCTTCATTTAACACCGAGCGCATTGATCACTTGTATCAGGATCCGCACGTTAATCATCCTGATCTCATCCTGCATTACGGCGATTTAACGGATACTAGCAATTTAGTGCGCATCATTCAAGAATGCCAGCCCGATGAGATTTACAACTTGGGCGCGCAAAGTCATGTGGCGGTTTCTTTTGAGTCGCCCGAGTACACTGCTGATGTGGATGCGATAGGCCCCCTTCGTATGTTAGAGGCAATTCGTATTTTGGGTTTAGAAAAGAAGACCCGCTTTTACCAAGCCTCCACTTCTGAACTGTATGGCCTGGTTCAAGAAATTCCTCAAAAAGAGACAACTCCCTTTTACCCAAGAAGTCCTTATGCAGTAGCCAAGCTCTATGCCTACTGGATTACTGTAAACTACCGTGAGGCATACGATATGTATGCCTGTAATGGTATTCTCTTTAATCATGAGTCTAAACGCCGCGGTGAAACATTTGTAACGCGTAAAATAACTCGTGGCTTGGCCAATATTGCTCAAGGTTTAGATAAATGCCTTTATATGGGCAATATCGACGCACTACGAGATTGGGGCCATGCTAAAGACTATGTACGCATGCAGTGGCTGATGTTGCAACAAGAAAAACCTGAAGACTTTGTTATTGCTACGGGTATTCAGTTTACTGTGCGTGAATTTATTATCCGTAGTGCCAAAGAATTAGGTATTACCTTAAAGTTTGAAGGCTCTGCCGAGAATGAAAAGGCCATTGTTGCAGCTATCGATGGTGATAAATCCCCAGCTCTAAATGTTGGTGATGTGATTATGCAAATCGATTCGCGCTACTACCGTCCAACTGAAGTCGAAACCCTCTTGGGTGACCCAACAAAAGCAAAAGAAAAACTCGGCTGGGTACCAGAGATAACGCTAGATCAAATGATTGTAGAAATGGTAAGAAATGATCTAGATGAGGCTAAGCAATATGCATTATTAAATAAGCATGGCTATAGAGTTGCAGTCGGCAAAGAGAATTAATGCTCAATGAATCCTGTTTTTACAGATAAACAATGAATATATTATTAACGGGCGGGGCTGGATACATCGGTAGTCATACGGCTATAGTACTAATGCAGGCTGGACATTCTGTTGTTGTTTACGACAATTTATGTAATAGCTCAAAATCAACCATACTAAATCTAGAAAAAATTCTTGGTGAGGTGGTAGCATTTGTGCAGGGAGATGTCCAAGACACCTCTTTATTGAAAGCCACAATACAGAATCACAAAATCGATGCCGTAATTCATTTTGCCGGTCTTAAGGCAGTAGGGGAGTCGGTTGCGATGCCCCTAAGTTATTATCAAAATAATGTTCAGGGGACTTTAAGTCTTTTACGGGCCATGAGTGAGCAGAGTGTAAAAAATATTATTTTTAGTTCCAGCGCAACAGTGTATGGTGATCCAAAATACTTGCCAATTGATGAAAATCACCCACTTCTTCCAACCAATCCCTACGGGAGAACAAAACTGCATATCGAACAGATATTGGAAGATGTGGCTATTTCTGATTCAGCATGGAAAATCATCAATTTACGTTACTTTAATCCCGCTGGTGCTCATGAATCTGGCTTGTTAGGTGAAAATCCTAGGGATGTACCAAATAATTTAATGCCATATATCGCACAAGTTGCAACGGGGCAGTTATCTCAGTTGCAGGTGTTTGGTGGCGACTATCCTACTGAGGATGGGACTGGGGTGCGAGATTTTATTCATGTTATGGATTTGGCAGAGGGACATTTAGCGGCACTTTCATATAATGCTCGCGCTAGTGGTTTTGAGGCATTTAATCTCGGAACTGGGATGGGTTACAGCGTCCTTCAAATGATCTCTGCCTTTGAAAAAGTTAGTAAAAAAACAATTCCTTATACCGTCGTAAATCGACGCACTGGTGATATTGCAAGTTGCTATGCTACCGCCAAAAAGGCGAATATAGAATTGAATTGGAAAGCAAGGCGTACATTATCTGAAATGTGCTCCAGTGGATGGGAGTTTCAGCGCAAGCTTCATGGAACAGGCTTCGCGACCTCTTAACAAAGTACATTAATTCTTTAATGAATACCAATACTAAAATTTATGTGGCGGGCCACAGCGGCATGGTGGGGGCTGCAATTGTTCGCAATCTAGTAGCAAGGGGATGTACCAATATTGTCACGAGGACCCATGCTGAACTTGATTTAACCAATCAAACTAAGGTAGCAGCTTTTTTTGAACAAGAAAAGCCCGATCAAGTATATCTAGCGGCAGCCAAGGTGGGGGGTATTCACGCAAATAGCACCTATCCGGCCGACTTTATTTATGACAACTTGATGGTGCAGAATAATGTTATTCATCAGTCCTTTATTAATGGGGTAAAGAAACTTCTTTTTCTGGGCTCGAGTTGTATTTATCCAAAGCTTGCGTCGCAACCCATGAGCGAAGATGCCCTGCTGACCGGTAAACTTGAGCCTACCAATGAGCCCTATGCTATTGCAAAAATAGCGGGAATTAAGATGTGTGAAAGCTACAACCGTCAGTATGGCGCTTCGCATGGAATTGATTACCGCTCGGTTATGCCAACGAATCTTTATGGGCCGGGTGATAACTACCATCCTGAGAATAGCCATGTCATTCCAGCACTCATTAGAAGATTTCATGAAGCCAAGGTAAGCGATTTACCTAATGTAGTAGTTTGGGGTTCAGGCACACCTAGGCGAGAATTTTTATACGTTGACGATATGGCTGCTGCTTGTGTTTTTTTGATGGGGCTTGATAAAAAAACCTACGATAAACATATTGAGCCTATGCAAAGCCATATTAACGTTGGTTCTGGTAGTGATGTCACAATAGCAGAGCTAGCAAAAGCCGTAAGTGAAGCAGTGGGCTACAAAGGCGAAATAACTTTTGACAGCAGCAAACCCGATGGTAGCCCTAGAAAATGGTTAGATTCCGGAAAGCTTAGAACACTTGGTTGGATGGCTGAAATTGAGCTAGGTCTTGGGCTTAAGAATTCTTACTATGATTTTTTAAAAAATCATAGTAAGAAATGATTTGTAGTCTCGGGTTTAAATTTATGAAATATTTTTAGCTCATTCATGTCAAACAATGCATCTTTAATGTCAATGTTGATTGCTCTTTGGCATAAATTACATTTAAAAAGAAAAAAGCAATTTGTTGGTATAGCCGTACTAATGGTGCTATCGTCCCTATCTGAGGTGATCAGCATTGGGATAATTTTTCCTTTTTTGGGAATGCTTACTGTGCCAGAAAAAATTATGCACTATTCATCGGTGCAGACGGTAGTAAATTTTTTAAATATCAATACACCTGATCAAATGCTATTAACCGCAATGATTTTTTTTGTTATATCAGTAGTAGTTGCCGGAATTATTCGAATAACCCTTTTGTATGCAAATACTCGTTTCTCATATGCCATTGGCGCAGATTTAAGTTTAGATGTTTATAGACGTACGCTATATCAACCATATTCGACACATATTAGCCAAAATAGTAGTGAGGTCATTAATGCTATAAATGGTAAAACAGCAATGATTATCGGAAGCATTTTATTGCCTGTAATTACGCTTTTAAGCGCGTGTATTTTATTTATTGGAATATTTTTGGCTGTAATTGCTATCAATGCGTTAGTTGCTTTGGCTCTAATTATTTTTTTTGGACTTATTTATTATTTAATATTGCGCTTTACAAAAAAATCTTTGCATCAGAATAGTGAATGCATTGCACGAGAATCAAGTCAAGTTATTAAATCTCTTCAAGAGGGCCTTGGTGGGATTCGAGATGTTCTTCTGGATGGAACCCAAGAGGTCTATTGCAAGATATATCAGCAGGCTGATTTGCCATTAAGACTTGCTCAGGGTAATAACTCCTTTATTAGTGCTAGCCCAAGATTTTTGATCGAGATGATCGGAATGATATTAGTTGCATTCGCAGCTTATTATCTAACCAAAAATGGAGAAGAAAATGGGGGGGGGTTAGTAATACCTGTACTCGGCGCTCTAGCGCTTGCAGCACAGCGAATCTTACCTGTTATGCAGCAGGGCTATTCTTCTCTTGCGATTATGCGTGGCGCCAAAGCATCCTTAGGAGATGTATTGATTATGTTAGATCAGCCTCTTCCCAGCATATTAAATAGGCCCTCTTCACAATTAATCGCTTTTAAAAAAAATATTACCTTAGAAAATGTTGGGTTTCGGTATAGCAAAGACTCTCCTTTCATATTGAGCAATATAAATATTGAAATTCTTAAGGGTCAGCGAGTCGGTTTTATAGGTGCCACTGGAGCCGGGAAGAGCACTTTGTTAGATATTGTTATGGGTCTACTCAGTCCAACAGAAGGAGTTTTGGCAGTTGATGGGCAGTCAATCGATTCAAAAAATATCAGCGAATGGCAAAATCACATTGCCCATGTTCCGCAGAGTATCTATTTGACCGATTCCTCGATAGAGGAAAATATTGCTTTTGGGGTGCCAGCACAAGATATTGATCATCTTAGAGTGAGGCTTGCGGCTTGTCAGGCCCAGATCTCTCAAGTCATCGAGAGCTTGCCGTTGCAGTATAAAACCAAAATTGGGGAGAGAGGTATTAGGCTATCTGGCGGCCAGCGCCAGCGCATTGGTATTGCTAGGGCTTTGTATAAGAAGGCCAATGTGGTTATTTTTGATGAAGCAACCAGTGCGCTTGATAGCGATACCGAAAAATTGGTTATGGATGCGGTTGATGGATTAAATAAAGATTTAACCGTATTAATTATCGCGCACCGCCTTACAACACTAAAAAATTGCGACATAATTGTAGAGCTAGAACACGGCAAAATTATTAGAGTTGGAAAGTACAGCAGTCTAGCTAACCTTTAAACTACTTCGTATATGCTTAATAATTCATCTATCCTCATTACTGGCGGCACAGGTTCTTTTGGGCATGTCTTTGTTCCTATGACTTTGGCCCAGCACAATCCCAGTAGATTGGTAATTTTTTCTCGCGATGAAATGAAGCAGTGGGAAATGGCAAAGCTTTACGGTGACGATCCGCGCGTTCGTTTTTTTATTGGCGATATCAGGGACAAAGACCGCTTAGCGCGAGCTTTAAATGGAATTGATTATGTTGTGCATGCTGCGGCTACCAAAATTGTACCTACGGCTGAGTATAATCCATTTGAATGTGTAAAAACTAATGTATTTGGTGCAATGAATTTGATTGATGCCTGTATTGATCAGGGCGTTAAAAGGGTTGTTGCGCTATCAACCGATAAGGCAAGTAGTCCTGCCAACTTATATGGCGCTACCAAATTAACATCGGACAAATTATTTATTGCTGGGAATTCCTACTCTGGAAATAGCGATACCCGGTTTTCTGTGGTCCGCTATGGAAACGTTATGGGCTCAAGGGGCTCGGTGATTCCATTTTTTCTTTCGCAGAAAGAAGAATTGCCAATTACTGATGTACGTATGACAAGATTTATGATTACCCTTGAAGAGGGGGTAGATTTGGTCTGGCATGCTTTCGATGACATGGTAGGCGGTGAAATTTATGTCAAGAAAATTCCTTCGATGAAAATTACTGATATTGCTCTAGCGCTTGCACCAGAAAAGAGGCAGAGGGTAATCGGCATAAGACCAGGTGAAAAATTACATGAGCAGATGATTGGTATTGAGGATGCGCCTCATACCTATGAATATTCTGAGTATTTCAAAATACTGCCTGCTATACACGATTGGACTAATGATCCAAAACGGATTGGTGATGGGAAAAAAGTGCCTGACGGCTTTACTTATTCATCGGATAACAATATTCAATGGATGAGTATTGAAACGCTGAGCGACTGGGTTGACAAGAATAGAGGAATGGTCGGTCTCTTTTGAATATGATTCCCTATAGTCGACAAGTTATAACTCAGTCAGACGTTGACTCCGTAGTTTCCGTGCTACGTTCAGATTTTCTAACCCAGGGACCTCAGGTGCCCCTTTTTGAGCGCGGACTGGCGGAATATTGTGGAGCTTCACATGCTGTAGCGGTTAATAGTGCTACATCTGCACTACATATTGCATGCCTAGCACTCGGTCTTTCCGAGGGGGACTGGTTGTGGACTACGCCAACGACATTTGTTGCTTCGGCTAATTGCGCACTTTATTGTGGAGCCAAGGTAGACTTTGTCGATATCGATCCACAAACTTCGAATTTAAACCCTCAAGCTTTAGAACAGAAGCTTATTATTGCTGAGCGCAAGGGCTGCCTACCTAAAATTGTTGTGCCTGTTCATCTGTGTGGACGTCCCTGCGATATGCAGGCAATTCATGCCCTTTCAAAACGCTTTGGATTTAAAATAATCGAGGATGCCTCACATGCTATAGGATCGCGCTATCGCAACGAGCCCGTTGGTAATTGCCATTACAGTGACATTACTGTGTTTAGCTTTCATCCAGTGAAAATTATTACCACTGCTGAGGGTGGTGCAGCGCTGACTAATTGTGCTGAGCTGGCGAGTAAGATGGTATTGCTGCGTAGTCACGGTATTACAAGAGAGCCCGAGCAGATGGTCGATACCCCAGAGGGTCCCTGGTATTACGAGCAAATTATGCTCGGCTTCAATTACCGCATGAACGATCTGCAGGCCGCCCTAGGCGTAAGTCAGATGGCAAGGATAGATGCGTTCGTGGCGGAACGTCATCAGATTGCGGCGAAATACGATAAATTATTTGTAGGGTTGCCTGTTCAGGTACCGGCGCGTGACCAGGATTACTCGGCACACCATCTTTACGTCATACGACTGAAGCTTGATTTGATCAGCAGAACACATCATGATGTATTTGTCGCCCTGCGCGAGCAAGGTATAGGTGTCAACTTACATTACATACCTGTTCATACCCATCCCTATTATCGCGAAATGGGGTTTGCAGTGGGTGACTTTCCCGAAGCCGAGCGCTACTACCACGAAGCCATTAGCCTACCCATCTATCCAGGCCTTAGTGATGAGGATGTAACTAAGGTGGTTAATGCCGTCAAGATAGCAATTTCGGAATGACTGCAGTTCAAGCATTTACAGTCTCGAATAGAATGAATAGCCGTCGTTTGGCACTCGGGACTGTGCAGTTTGGACTGCCTTACGGTTTGGCCAATAAACAGGGTCAAGTTTCTCTCGATGTTGCTAAGCAAATGGTGGGTTTTGCCAGAGAAATCGGCGTAGACACCATAGATACCGCGATTGGCTATGGCCAGAGTGAGGCAGTACTTGGTAAGATCGGTGTTAGTGAATTCAATGTAGTTAGTAAACTCTCCCCATTGGATCAGTCGGTCTCGGACGTAGGTGCGTGGGCTTTGCGCGAGGCTGAGGCTTCGCTCAAGCGCCTCAAGCTGGATAGATTAGATGGTCTATTGCTGCACCGCTCTTCTGATTTACATGGTGCTCAAGGAACAGCGCTATATGCTGCAATGCAGAAGTTGAAGCTGGAAGGTTATGTCAAGAAGATCGGTATTTCAATCTATTCACCTGTAGAGCTTGATGCTTGCGTCGGTAAATTCGAGCTTGACCTGATTCAGGCACCATTCAATCTTGTAGATCATCGCCTTTGCACTTCTGGCTGGCTCGAGCGTCTGAAAGCGAATGGATGTGAAGTGCACGTCCGCTCGGTTTTTCTGCAAGGCCTACTTTTGATGTCGCGGTCAGAAATTCCGGATAAGTTTGGTCAATGGAGTAGCATTTGGAATAATTGGCATGAATGGCTCCAGAAACATGATGGAGACGCTGTGCAAACCTGCCTTGCCTATCCACTTAGCTTTTCGCAAATCGATCGTGTTATTGTTGGTGCAAATGATTTAGAACAGCTGCAACAGATCGCTATTGCAGTAGGTCATACTGTCGATTATCAGTTTCCCAATCTCGCTTGCAACGAGGAGAGCCTTATCAATCCAGCCAGGTGGTCGGATTTGTGAGATCAACAACTACCACCAATTCTATTTACGAGAGCTAAAAAATGGGCACCGGCCAAGAACTCTGGAAGCGCGCAAAGCAAATCATACCGGGCGGCAATATGCTTTTGTCAAAACGTGCAGAGATGTTTCTGCCGGAGCAATGGCCAGCTTATTACAGCAAGGCCAAAGGATGCAGGGTATGGGATATGGACGGCAAGGAGTATATCGACATGTGCATCATGGGTATCGGCACCAATACCCTCGGCTACGGTCACGAAGAGGTCGATGCAGCTGTTCTAAAGACGGTACACGACGGCAACATGTCCACACTAAATTGCCCTGAAGAAGTCTATCTTGCTGAGAAGTTGCTCGAGATTCACCCTTGGGCCGATATGGCAAGGTTTGCGCGCTCTGGCGGTGAGGCCAATGCCATTGCCATCCGTATTGCCCGTGCTGCCTCTGGCAAAGACAAAGTAGCGATCTGTGGCTACCACGGCTGGCATGACTGGTATCTCGCAGCTAATCTTGGGGATGATAATCATTTGGCCGGCCACCTCTTACCCGGACTTGACCCCAAGGGGGTGCCGAGGAACCTCCGAGGTACGGTTTACCCATTTAACTATAACAATTATGAAGAACTAGAGAAAATCGTTAACGAGCATGATATCGGCGTAATTAAGATGGAGGTAATGCGTAACCAGGGGCCACAGGATAATTTCCTGCAAAAAGTTCGGGAGCTAGCGACCAAGCATGGCATCGTACTCGTCTTCGATGAGTGCACTTCGGGTTTTCGCCAAACCTTTGGCGGCATTCACAAGATGTACGGTGTAGAGCCAGATATGGCTATGTTTGGCAAGGCGCTGGGCAATGGTTACGCCATCACCGCGACCATAGGGCGCCGCGAGATAATGGAAAGCGCGCAGTCGACATTTATCAGCAGCAGCTTCTGGACCGAGCGCATCGGACCTACCGCGGCGCTCAAAGTGCTTGAGGTTATGGAGCGTGAAAAGTCTTGGGAGCGCATAACCCAGACTGGCACTGGCATCATGAACCGCTGGCACGTTTTGGCACAGAAGTACGACTTGAAGATCAACATTGCGGGTCTACCAGCCATTGCAAGTTTTGGCTTCGACGGCCCTAATGCGCTAGCCTACAAAACTCTTATCACACAAGAAATGCTTGGCAAGGGTTATCTAGCTAGCAACCTTATCTTCTCCAGTTTGGCGCATACGCCAGATGTGGTAGAGAGCTATTTCGAGGCGCTTGAACCCGTATTTTTAATGATCAAAGACTGCGAGGAAGGTCGCGATGTAATGTCCCTGCTCAAGGGCCCGGTCTGTCACGCAGGCTTCAAGCGATTGAACTGACCAATCGCTGAGATGGGGCATGCAACTAGACTTGAGATCTCTAAGCATACTTTTTGTTGTTGCTGCCAGCAATAAGATTGGCTTCGGTCATCTAAACCGCTGCCTTTCGCTAGCAGTTTATGCGCAGAAGCTTGGTGCTGATGTTAGCTTTTTAGTCTTTGGCAGCGCCTGCGCGGAAGCTCGAATCACCGTTGCCGGCTTCAACTGTACTTTACTCGAAGAATCAAAGCTGCACACCGTAGATTGCCTGCAATCTGATAGATTGCAGGCGGATGTGGTCATTGCTGATCTACTTTTCCCTGGATTCTTTGTTGCCTGCACGCCTTCCAAATTGTTTTGTTACCTACGAAACTTGTGTAAGTTACTAGTTGCAATTGATGTATTGGGCGAAGAGTCAATTACAGGAAAGCCAAACCTAATTGAGGTTGATATTGTGGTTAGTCCATACGTGATGCCGTGCGGAGATATGCCGGAAATGCCTTGGCGTTATCTACGAGGTCCAGAATATGCTCTCCTTGGCGCAGAGTATGCCAATTTGCCGCCGCGAATACAACGGACCTGCGCGAATCGCGTACTTGTAAGTTGCGGCGGTAGCGATCCAAATAGGTATACTATTCAGGTATTACTGGGACTCGAAGCTGTGCCACAAGCCCTAGATATTCACGTAATTGCTGGTCCATTGGCCTATCCTGATTTGCACACGGAAGTCGAAAATTTGGCTACCCGATCCCGACATCGGATTACGCTGTTGACAGCGCCATTAAGCCTTCTGAACGAGATGATTTGGTGCGATCTGGCTATTTGCGCAAGTGGTTTGACTAAATATGAATTGGCGGCAAGTGCAACACCTGCTCTACTATTTTCTATCGACGCCCATCACGACTGGGTTAATCGTCCATTTATCTCCATGCAAACAGCGATTGATCTTGGTGTAGGGGTGTCGTCGGCACGAATAGCACGAGAGACCTCTAGGCTTTTGAGTAATGTCGCTTTGCGAAGTACTATGGCCAAGTATGGAAGAAAACTTATTGATGGTGGAGGCACAGAGCGCCTGTTTAGTAAAATTAAGGAGGAGTTATCTTGCTAAACAATGAATTGAAAATCGCTGGAACAACCATAGGTGGAAATGCAAGCCCCTACATTATTGCCGAGGTTGGATCGAACTTTGATAAGAACATAGACAAGGCAAAGAGGCTGATTGACGTGGCTAGGGAATCTGGAGCCAATGCGGTCAAGTTTCAGCTGTTCAGAGCTGATGTACTTTATCCAAATCGTGATGGTTTATATGATGTCTTTAAGTCTATCGAACTGGATGCTGAATGGGTACCATTGCTAAACAAACACGCAAATGATCAGGGTTTGCACTTCATGGCATCAGCATTTGACCTGGGGTCGGTAAGCGTGCTGGAAGCTATCAACACTCCAGTGCACAAGGTAGCCTCCTCAGAAATCACCAACCTTGGCTTTCTCAATAGGCTCGCCGCTACCGGTAAGCCGATGATCATCTCCACTGGTATGTGCGATATGGTCGATGTGGAAGAGGCCGTCAACGTCTGTCTTGGTGCTGGTAATGACCAGATAATACTGCTGCAATGCGGAGCCATGTATCCTTTGCCTAATGAATTGGTCAATCTACGCGTGATCCAGTCGCTGGCGCAACGGTTTAATTGCCCGGTCGGTTTCTCCGACCATACACTGGGCCAAGTCGCTGCAGTTACTGCGGTTGGTCTTGGTGCCACAGTTTTCGAGAAGCACTACACCTTGGATAAAAAGGGTATAGGTCCGGACCACTTTTACGCACTAGAACCTAACGAACTGAAGTCTTATGTGGCGGCCATACACGAAGCGCACGAAGCGCTCGGTTCAGGTGAAAAGCTGATGCTGCCCAAGGAAAAGGAACTGGGTCGCCGCGAGGGTCTTTATCTGGCCCGAAACATGGCCAAAGGAGAAACAATTACGGCAGCAGATATCGTGATCAAGCGCCCAGCTGTTGGTTTGCGTTCAAGATATGCTTCTGTAGTTGTGGGTGCGACCCTTACCAAGGCTCTGGACAAAGACCAACCATTTGACTGGGATGCCCTAATGTTTTAAATATAGAAAGGCCGGCCTAATTTCTAGAAACCGGCCTATGATATCTAGAAAAGCAAACGGGTTAGGCATATAGGAGCTGTGAGCATGATAAAAGTTATTGATTTCAAAAAAGCGTCGTTACGAGAATTAGCAATAGATGTTTTGTGTGGGGAAACAATCATTCTTAAAAATGCAGTAGATTCGGGACTAATCCGTAGAGCAGTATTAGCTTGTCATGAGTGGTCAAAAATAACTCCAGAATCAAATTCACACCCCAGTAAAATGGGAGGCATTACGCACTTTAAAAGCTTCTTACCAGCGCGATCTGAGAGTAGATACATATTGCGCGATTACTACTTTTCACCTTCGGATACAAAAGCATCCCCACTTTCTGCTGCGATGTTAGTTTTTGATATATTGCTGGAAATCTACAATAAATTACTTGAGAAAGACTATGCATTTGGAGTTAATTACAACGGCGCTATGCTCATGCCTCAACTAATACAATATCCCCGCGGGGGGGGGTTTTTTTCTGAACACTTTCATGCCATTCAGCCTCAGAAAATTGGACTCGTATTAGGTGGCTCTGAGTACGGCAGAGATTACATGAAAGGCGGTGGCAGGTTTCGCTCTCCCAATGGAGCTTGGGTTAGCACTGAGGGCTATCATCAGATTGGTGATATTACTTTGTTTAGATTTGATATAGGCCATGACATAACGCCAATTGATCCTGATTTTCAATTGGATTGGGGTCGTGCAGATGGGAGATGGACATTTGTGTTGCCACTAAAACCTGCCGAGACATAATAAAAAACTTTGTCAAAACTCCTTAACATAAATGCAGTCAAGCCAATGAAGTATTTTCGATGCCGAAAATATTTCCAACATTGCCTATTTTCGGATCACCCGCAACAAAATTGCGACCATGTGTCTGAAAACGTGGGGGCTTGCCGCGCAACCGAGTTGCTGATCAAGCTTTCGCTCAAGTACGCTATGTCACTGAGTTGTCAATGAGAAAGCCCCTTATCATCTTCGGTAGTGCTGAAATGGCTGAGCTTGCCCACTTCTATTTCGAGAATGACAGCGAGTATCGCGTCGTCGCGTTCACCGTTGATGACAGCTTTATGCAAGGCGATAGTTTTCAGGGGCTACCAAAGGTGCCGTTTAGCGAAGTAATGAGAAGATTTCCTCCCGCAGAGTTCGATATGCATGTTGCTCTATCCTATGCAAAATTCAACCGCCTACGTCAGGATAAATATCAACAGGCTAGGACGGCTGGCTATCGATTGGCTTCCTATGTCTGCAGCAAATCAGTAACCTGGCCTAATCTCATGATCGGCGACAACTGTTTCATCCTCGAGAATCAGACCATTCAGCCAGGCGTGCGCATCGGTAACAACGTAATGATTTGGTCGGGAAACCATCTCGGTCACTCTACTGAGATCGGTGATCATACTTATATCGCCTCACATGTGGTGATTTCGGGACATTGCAAGATCGGCGAACGCAACTTCTTCGGCGTAAATTCAAGTTTGCGAGATTTCTGTACCATTGGCGACGATTGCTTTATCGCCATGGGTGCTGCGGTTGCCCGTAACATGCCGAATGGTTCAGTTGCTCTAGCACCATCGTCTGAAGTTTACGAAGAGGATGATCGCCGTGCAATAGCGCTTAAGCGTATGTATTTTAAAATTTAGTGAAAGACGGGAGACGCGTAATGGCCGGCGAAAAAGATTTTGGTTACACAATGGAAACTAAGGCAAGCGCACAGAATCTTGCCCATCGTGAGTTGCTTTATCAGATGTTCAAAGACCGCCCTATGCCGGACGATCAGTTGCTGATCTGTCTAGGACTTTTTATGCGTAGTTCGGCGCTAACAAAGATCCTTTTTGTAAATGAGGCTTATCAATTGATCCTCAACCAACCAGGCATTATTGTCGAGTTCGGTACATGGTGGGGCCAGAATTTGGCACTATTTGAAAATCTGCGGTCAATATACGAGCCTTTTAATCAGAGTCGGCGTGTGATTGGTTTTGATACATTTCAAGGTTATCCAGAGATTTCGGAAAAGGATCGGGAAAGCGAAACGATTAAGATTGGCGGGTATAAAGTGGCTGAGAACTATCGCGAGTACCTTGAAAATCTGATCGATTATCACGAAAAAAACAATGTTCTCGCGGCCATCAAGAAGCATGAGCTGGTAGAGGGCGATGTCAGCAAAACTGCGCCTGCTTGGTTTGCCAAGAACGACGATGTGATCGTTGCATTAGCCTATTTCGATATGGCGCTATACGAGCCGACCAAAGCCGCTCTTGAATCAATCAAGTCTAGTTTAGTTCCTGGCAGTGTGGTTATGCTGGATGAGTTGAATAACAAGGATTATCCGGGCGAGACGAGAGCATTCAAGACAGTTTTCAAGAATATGAAGTACCGTGTGAAGAAGTCGCAGTTCATGACGGACCGCACGTTCATTATCATCGAATAAATACGCATGCAGGATAAGAGGGTGCAGCGCTGGCGAAAAATCGGATTGATCATCCGGCCGGATAAGAGCTTACCTTGGGCGCAAACCCATTGCATGGTACCTACACCTTATCTTTTGGGCGATGGCCTTGCGAAGGTTTATTTTTCTGGTCGCGATGCTCTGAACCGTTCACATATCGGGTACGCGATCGTAGATTTAAATTGCGACGGCAAGCTAGTCGACTATTCGTCGGAAGCAGTTTTGTCACCAGGCGCACTGGGCTGCTTCGATGACAATGGTGTGACGCCGTCGTGTGTAGTCGATCTGCCAGATGGTGAATTAGGTTTGTACTATATCGGCTGGAATCCTGGCACAACAGTTCGTATGCATATCTTTGGTGGTTTAGCGATCAGCAAGGATCAGGGTAAGTCATTCGAGCGCTGGTCGCGTGCGCCTATTCTCGAGCGCACTCGCACCGATCCTTATCTGAATACTGCCCCCTGGGTAGTGCGTGATGGCGATGGCTACAGAATCTTTTATGTGTCCGGGCATGAGTGGTTGCACAAGGACCTGCCGCGCTACAACATCAAGACCGGTCGCTCTAAAGATGGCAAAAAATGGGTTCGCGAAGGTAACGTTTGTCTTGACTTCAAGGATCACAACGAACACGCACTGGCGCGTCCTTATGTTATTCGGGAGGATGGCTTATGGCGCATGTGGTTTGCTTATAAAAGTACTGACTATCGCATCGGTTATGCGGAATCGAAGGATGGTGTTAAATGGGAGCGCTTAGATCAATTGGCCGGCATAGATTTAAGCGCCAGCAGTTTTGATAGTGAAATGGTCGCATATGCTGCAGTCGTAAAATATGATGGGCGGCGTTTTATGTTTTATAACGGTAACAATTACGGCTTCGAGGGTATCGGCTTGGCGGTGTCTGAATGACTCGGGTTGCGATCATGCAGCCCACTTATCTGCCATGGAGTGGATATTTCGGACTTATGCAGACTGTCGATGTTTTTGTTTTTCTCGATTCAGTACAGTTTGCGCGTCGTTCCTGGCAGCAACGTAATCAGATCAAGACCGCAAATGGTCCACAATTATTATCGATACCTGTTTTATCCAAGGGCAAGCGCAACCAGTTGATTTCAGAAGTGGAAGTTGACCAAAGTGCAAAATTCGGCATGGCGCATCATAAAGCCGTTGAGATGGCTTACTCTAAAGCGCCTTGCTTCAAGGATTATGCCGATGAGCTTCTACCTTTTCTGGAAAATCCAAGTCCGCGCTTAGCAGATCTGAACATAGATCTGACCTTACGTCTCAAATCCATGCTGGGAATCAAGGCACAGATATTTCGCTCAAGCGAGATGAATGGTGTCGGTAGCAAAGCGGATTTGCTAGCATCTTTATGCCAGCAAATCGGCGCTAGCAAATATATTTCTCCACCGGGTTCGAAGGAATACCTGGACGAGTCAAATGCATTTGAAAAAGTCGGTGTGCCAGTGCAATACTTTGAGTTTAAACACCCTGAATATCCCCAGTTGTTTGGCGATTTTTTACCATATATGTCCATTATTGATATGTTATTCAACTGCGGTAATCGCAGCCTTTCCTTAATTGAGGCCGGTATTGGAGTGAGGCAGTGAAGCGCCTTGCAGTTATCCCCGCTCGCGGTGGCTCGAAACGAATTCCCAATAAGAATATCCGCGATTTTTGCGGCCAGCCAATGATCAGTCATGTATTGATGGCCGCCCGAACCAGTGGTCTGTTCGAGACTATCCATGTCTCTACCGAAAGCAAAAATATTCGTGATGTGGCAGTTGCATTCGGTTTGACACCAGATTTCCCTCGTCCTAACGAGCTCGCGGACGACCATACGCCCATCATGCCGGTTCTGCGCTATGTGGCTGAAGAGTATGCAAAGCGCGGTCAAATTTTCGATGAAATCTGGCTATTAATGGCGTGTGCGCCACTGATCGACGCCAATGATTTGCTCAAAGCCGCTATCCTGTTTCAAGAGTCTGGCTCTAAGGACCCATTGCTAGCCATCTCTGAATATCCAGCTCCTATTGAGTGGGCCTTTAGTCGTAACGACGACGGAGTACTCACGCCTGTGCAAGCTGGTATGTTCGCAATTCGATCCCAGGATCTTAGAAAGCATTATTTTGATGCTGGCAGTTTTGCTGCTTTTCCGGCCGCACGCGTGCTCCAATCGGAGGGCGCCGGTTCTGATAGCGGTTTCATTGGTTACCCCCTTCCCAAAGGTTCGGCCATCGACATTGATGACGAGCAGGATTGGCAGTTGGCGGAGGCTATTTATAGCGTCAGAGCCGCCCGTGCCGTAAAATAACAGCAATCATGAAAATCGTTGCGACTATTGAAGCGCGCATGACTTCATCCCGACTGCCTGGCAAGGTAATGTTGCCTGCACTGGGTCGTTCCATGCTTGCTCATTTAACTAGTCGCCTCAAGGCCGTGCCCTCTATCGACGAGATCGTACTAGCCACCACTATCAATGCAACTGACGACGTATTAGTCGATTTTGCCGAGAAGGATGGCATCAGTATTTTTCGCGGCAGCGAAGAGGATGTTATGGAGCGAGTCATTGGCGCCGCTGAGTCGGCAGAGGCGGATGTAGTGGTTGAGATAACTGGCGACTGCCCTATCATCGATCCTGACCTTGTTGAGCAGACTATACGTGTTTTTAAGCGTAACAAAGCGGTTTATTGTGCTAACTCCTTTATTAGCAGTTATCCAGATGGAATGGATACGCAGGTGATTAAGCTTGAGGCTTTGAAGAAGTCGTTCTCTATGACTGATGATCCTTTAGATCGCGAGCATGTCTCGCGTCACATAGTGAATAATCCACAACTATTTCCGCATACCTACTTAATTGCACCGCCTTCACTACATTGGCCTGGTCTTGGTCTGACTTTAGATGAGCCCGCTGACTATGAGCTCATTCGCACTTTGATTGAACACCTTGGTCCCGCTAATCCTTTTTTTGGATGCGGAGATGTAATCCGTTTTCTGCGCGCTAACCCTCATTTGTTGGCAATTAACGACACTATCAAGCGCAAGGATACAAGACCGACATGAAGTACAGGGTCCTTCTCATTGGCCTAGGCCAGGTGGGCATGGGCTACGACTTCGATGTAACCGATCCTGGTGTCGTGTTTTCGCATGCAAAGGCTTTTGCCAGCCATTCGGATTTTGAGCTACTGGGTGGCGTGGATCCCGACCCTGGCGCGCGTGCCCGATTTAATGAGCGCTACGGTTGCTTCGCAAGTAGCGATCTGGTTGAAAGTCTTAATCATATTTGTCCTGATGTCGTAGTAGTTGCGTCGCCGACGGAATATCATGCCGAGGCGGTACATTTGTCTTTGCTCCACGCCAAGCCCAAATTCATTCTTTGCGAAAAACCGCTAGCCTACTCGCTAGAGGAAGCTGAGGCCATGATTGCTGCCTGCCGCAGAGCAAATTGTTTGCTGCATGTGAATTATCCTCGTCGAGTTGAGCGGGGTGCGCTTGAAATCAAGCGTAGGCTGGAGGACGGCAGTATTGCTAAGCCTATTAAAGGCGTCCTTTGGTACACTAAAGGCTTGCTGCATAATGGATCGCATCTCTCCAATCTGCTTGAATTCTGGCTTGGCCCCATCGAATCTTTCAAAATAATTAATTCGGGTCGTGCCCTGGCGGATAAGGATATAGAGCCGGATATTCAGGTAAAGTTCGTTTCTGGCGAAGTAATCTTTTTGGCGGCAAATGAAGAGCACTTCTCTCACCACGAAATTCAACTGGTGGCCCCTAACGGCTGTTTGCGTTATGAACAGGGGGGTGCAAAAATCCTCTGGCAGGCTACAACCTCGGATCCCAGCTTTTCTGATTACACCGTGCTGATCTTACCTGGGGAAAAGATTGCCACCGAGGGTTTGCGATTGCAATGGCATGTTGCTGATAATGTGAGCGCATGCTTGCGTGGAGAATCTTCTACTTTGTGTAGCGCTGATGCGGCCCTGCAAACGTTGGAAGCTCTTTTGAAGATGAAAGCCGCTCTATGAACAACAAGTACTCTAATGATGCGCTCGCCTTATTGGGCGGCCCTAAACTAATTAACCAGGCTTTCAGCCGTTATAACCCTTTGGGCTTGGAAGAGGTTGATGCAGCCAAAAAAGTCGTTGAAAGCGGCGTGCTCTCTCAATTTCTCGGCTGCTGGGATCCAGATTTCTTTGGTGGGCCGAAGGTGCAGGAGTTTGAGCGACAGTGCGAAAGTTTTTTTGGTGTCAAACACGCTGTTACTTTCAACTCATGGACCTCGGGCCTAGTTGCGGCGGTCGGCGCTGTCGGTATTGAGCCGGGTGATGAGGTGATCGTCAGTCCTTGGACTATGGCAGCCAGTGCGACTGCGATACTACATTGGAATGCCATTCCGGTTTTTGCTGATATTGAGCCAGAGACATTCTGCATGGACCCGATCTCAATCGAGCGCAATATTAGCGAACAGACCCGCGCTATCATGTCGGTTGACATCGCCGGTCATTCGGCAGATATGGATGTTTTGCGCAAGATTGCTGATAAGCACAATCTAAAAATTATTTCCGATACCGCTCAGGCGCCAGGCGCCTTTTATAAGGGAAAGTTGGCCGGCACATTGGCCGACATCGGCGGTTATAGCCTCAATTATCACAAGCATATTCATACCGGCGAAGGCGGCATCGCTGTTACTGACGACGACGAGTTGGCTGATCGACTGCGTCTTATCCGCAATCACGCCGAGGTAGTTGTCGGCGACAAGGGTGTGACCAATCTAAGTAATATGATTGGTCATAATTTCCGTTTGGGGGAAATTGAATGCGCGATGGGTATCGAACAGTTGAAGAAGCTTAAGCGGCAAGTCGAATCTCGCCAGCATATTGCGCAAAAGCTTGACAAGGGTCTGGCCGGCCTCATAGGACTTAAGACCCCTGCCGTAATGCCAGACTGTACTCACGTTTATTACGTCTATCCGATGACGTTGGACATCGCTGCGTTAGGCATCAGCCGTCAGCGCCTGCATGAGGCTTTGCTGGCGGAGGGTGTACCCGCGATCGCTGCTAGCTATCAGAACCTTCATATGCTGCCTATGTACCAGAAGAAAATGGCATATGGTAGCAAGGGCTTCCCTTGGACTTCTGACATCTGTAAACGCGACGTTAGTTACGCTAAGGGTATTTGTCCGGTAGCTGAACGTTTGCACGAATCAGAGTTTCTCGGATTCGGTATCTGTTCGTATGAGTTTAAGGATGAAGAGGTTGATCTGATTATCGCGGCATTCCACAAGGTGTGGCGCAATCTGGAGGCTCTCAAATGATTTATCAACTTGCTGATCGTTATTATGTACGCGGCCTGCGCGAGAGTGATCTGGAGGGCCCTTACCTGTCATGGTTCGAGGACCAAGAGGTATGCAAATACAATTCCCACGGTAAGTTCGTAAAAAATATGGACTGGTTTCATGCTTTCTACGCAGACCTCAATCTAGAGGATCGGGTGGTGTGGGCGATCTGTCACGAAGACGATGGCCATATTGGCAACGTCAGTTTACAAAGTATCTCTTTTATCAATCGCAATGCGGAGTACGCCATTCTGATAGGTAACCCAAAGCACTGGCGCAAATCAGTCGGACTTGACGCCTCGCTGACACTATTAAATCATGGCTTTGACAAGCTTAATCTGGAACGCGTTTACTGCGACACTGCTGGCAGCAATGTTGGTATGCAGCGTTTGGCTTTAAGGATGGGTATGGTTGAAGAGGGGCGACGACGTAAACATCTTTTCCTCAACGGCCAATGGGAAGAGATGGTTGAGTACGGGGTGCTCCGAGATGAGTTTAAGGCCGCTCAGCGTTAAAAAATGATTGGTGTCGTTGCTCATGATGCTGGCGGGGCGGAAATCATTTCCAGCTACATTCGTCGACAAGGGTTGAGTTGTAGTTTCTGTTTAGAGGGCGCTGCAAACGCGGTGATTGCACGTAAGCTCGGTCATGTATCTTTTTTGCCTTTGGAAGCCCTAATCGAACAGTGCGATTGGTTGTTATGCGGAACTAGCTTCCTTTCGGACCTTGAGTGGCGTGCTATAGGATTGGCTAGAGCGGCTGGGAAGCGTTGCGTGGTTGTGCTCGACCATTGGGTTAATTACCGTCAGCGCTTTATTCGTAGAGGAAAGTATCACTGGCCCGACGAAGTCTGGGTTGGCGATGAGACAGCCGCCCGAATTGCAAGAGAAACTTTGCCAGAGCTAAAGCAAATCCTAGTCCCCAATGCCTATTTCATGGATATTCAAGATGAAATTAGGTCGATTTCCGCGCAATTGAACTTTAAAGGAACTGGCTTAAATATCTTGTATGTCTGCGAACCTTTACGTGATGATGGTATCGCCCTATATGGCGATGAGCGCCATTGGGGATATACGGAAGAAGAGGCTTTATCTTACTTCCTCTCACATGTGCACTACCTGGGCGACAACATCGCAAATATCGTAGTTCGACCCCACCCTCAAGAAGCGCTGGATAAGTATGATTGGGCGATGAAGGAATTTGACCTCCCGCTGATTTGTGGTGAGAATAGATCATTATTGGAGCAGATTGTCGCTTGCGATATTATGGTCGGTTGCGCCACCATGGCAATGGCTGTTGGCCTACTTGCTGGGAAGCGCGTTATCAGTTGTATCCCTCCTGGAGGTAAAACCATTCCACTACCGCTAGTTGAGATTGAGAATATGTCGTTATTAATTACCTAGAATTATGTCGAAGCTAAAGTCTTAATATGGAGTATCGAAATGATGAAGCGCTGTAAGGTTTGTAATTTGCCAGAAACCTATGAAACCATCGAATTTGATGTGGGGGGTGTTTGCAATATTTGCCGGCAGAAGGAGTTTAAAGACTCCGATATCGATTGGTCTAGTCGCAAAAGCCAGCTCGTTCAGCTCGTTGAGCAGTACCGTGGTAAATATGCTTACGACTGCATCGTACCCTTCTCAGGTGGCAAGGACAGCACATTTACGCTGTTGTATCTAATAAAAGAGTTTAAGGTTAAGCCACTGGTAGTGCAATTTAACCACGGATTCATGCGGCAAGGCTTGTTAAAGAACAACGAACGGACCTTCCGTAAACTTGGTGTGGATGTTATCAACTTTACGCCGAACTGGCAGCTTGTGAAACGTCTGATGCTTGAAGCCCTCGTTCGTAAGGGTGACTTCTGCTGGCATTGCCATACCGGCATTTATTCTTACCCTATGCACGTGGCACTGCAGCAGCAAGTACCTTTAATCTTCTGGGGAGAGCCTTCGTCCGAGTACACAGCTTATTATGATTACCGTGACAATGAGATCGAAGAGGTTGACGAAGAGAAGTTCAATCGCTCAACGAATCTAGGCATTACTTCGGAAGACATGGCCGGCATGATCTCCGGTGATTTCGAATTTGATCCGCGAGACTTGCAACCTTTTTCTTATCCGCCCATGCGTGATCTCAAGAAACTTGGCTATCGATCTGTCTGTTTAGGTTCATACATCCCTTGGGATGTAAAAAGGCAAGTGGGCATCATTCAGTCTGAGTTAGGTTGGCAGGGTGATCAGGTAGAAGGTATGCCTTGGGATGAATATCCTTACGAGAAAATTGAGTGCCATCTGCAAGGTGTGAGGGACTACATCAAGTATTTGAAGAGAGGTTATGGTCGCGTCACCCAAATGACCGCACTTGACTTGCGTAACGGCAGAATCAAGCCGGCTGAGGCCCGTCATTTAATTGATCAATACGAGGGGCGTAAACCTCCGTCGCTAGACTTATTCCTTGAGTATTTAGGTATTACCGAGATGGAATTCAATAATATCGTTGCCAAGACTGTAGTGCCCCCATATGAACCAAACTTCAATGCCGAATACTCGCCAAAAACCTCAGACTTTAACGATTGGTATCGCGAACCCGAGGGTAATCGCGGAATTCGCGGCAGAATTATTCCAGTTATGAGGGGATGACGGCTTGATCAGGCTATAACTAGTGCTCTTATGATTGGTATTCTTGATTTTGGAATGGGAAACATAAGGTCTGTAAGGAATGCCGTTTATCAAAACGGATTCGATCCGGTCTTAATTCATTCTGCTGCTAACTTTGACGATATTAGTCATTTGATATTACCAGGGGTCGGTAACTTTAGCGCCGCTATACCTGAGATTGAAAACCGTCACTTGCGGCAACCAATCATTAATTTTGTTGCCAGCGGCCGTCCCTTACTTGGGACTTGTTTGGGCATGCAGTTGTTAATGACCATTGGTGAAGAGGGTGGAAGTTACTCTGGGCTCGATTTGATTCCAGGTAAAGTTACGCGTCTTAAGGGCGACGGTTTGCGTGTGCCGCATGTGGGTTGGAACATTCTTAACATGGAGCAAGCACATCCAATTTTCCAAAATATAAAGAGTGGTCGCGATTTTTATTTTGTGCACAGCTATGAAGTATTTTGTGAGCACAGCAGTGATATGCTGGCGAGTACAGAATATGGCGGCGTTGTAACAGCAGTAATTGGTCGTAATAATGTCGTAGGTGTTCAGTTTCATCCTGAGAAGAGCCAGCTTAATGGTCTGCGTCTGTTAGAGAATTTCTGTCAATGGGACGGCAAATGTTGAAACGCCGCATCATTCCCATTCAGCTATTGCTAAACGGCCGTCTCGTTAAAAGTCGGTGTTTTGAGAATTGGCGCGATGTCGGTGATCCGGTTAAAAGTTCAGCAGTATATAACTCCCAATACGCTGACGAGTTGATTTTTCTGAATATTAATCGTGACCATACTTCTATAAACCTACTCGGAGAGTTAATGAATAAGGTTTCCGAGGAATGCTTCATGCCACTGGCTGTCGGTGGCGGCATCCGTAGTTTTGATGATGCTGCTTATTTGATCCAAAATGGTGCTGATAAGGTTGTGATTAATAGCATCGCTTATTCTAATCTGAAGCTTATAAGTCATATTGCTGATCGGTTTGGTACTCAAGCGGTGGTTGTAGCCATTGATGCAAAACGAAATGGCAATTACCATGTCGCTATGTCAGCTAGTGCTACCCATTTCGAGTCAGTCACGCTTGAGGAGCACATCCATTCATGTGAAACTGCTGGTGCTGGTGAGTTCTTGATTCAGTCTATAGATCAAGATGGCACAATGAATGGTTTTGATATAGCCTTGCTTCGCCTTGCGTGCTCTGCTGCCAGCGTGCCGGTAATCGGTTGCGGTGGTTCTGGGCATTACAACCACCTCAAAGAAGCTTTTCTCGAAACTGAAGTTAGTGGCCTCGCGTGCGGGAGTTTATTTAATTTCTCCGATAGTAATCCCTTGCGTGCGAAGGCTTTTCTCAGTAATTACGGGCTACAGTTTAAGGTTGTTTAAGCATGATTCTTGATAAACCTCTTGTTACTGATCGGCTTCTTCTGCGGACGATGAGCGCTTCTGATGCCAGTAATACCTACCTAAGCTGGATGCAGGATCAAGAAGTCATTCGCTTTCTGGAGACTCGCTTCTTCACGCCAAAGCGCACTCAGGATCTCATCGATTTCATCCAGTCCATAAATACAAGTCTAGACAGTCTATTACTTGGCATTTTTCTGCGAGAAAATGGACGTCATATTGGTAATATCAAGATCGGCCCCATAGTCAGAAGACATGAGCGCTCTGAAATCGGCTATATAATCGGTGATCGCTTGGCCTGGGGAAAGGGTTATGCAACTGAGGCAATTATTGAAGTTTGCCAATATGGCTTTAAGTATCTAAGTTTGGCTAAGATAAGTGCAGGAGTTTACGAATCTAACATTGGATCATCTAAGGCCTTACTGAAGGCAGGTTTTGTACACGAGGCCACAATCCCATCTGACGTAATTTTTGAAGGAAGACGAATTAATTCGAAGTTGTATGGCCTTGTTTTAGAGACCATTAAATCTTGAAGTCCTCCTTTACGCTATTGGATAGAAGTTAAGGTAAGTATTTTAAAAAAAATTATAGTTAGTTACATAAACGTGCATTATTAAGCTTTTTTATTTAACAGTTTAGTGAACTAGTTTCGTATATTAATTGAACAATTTTTGCGTGGCTTAAGACTATTATCATTACTCCATTAAAAGAGCGTTAAAATTATTTGGGATTAGATATTTTGCCGAGACCGAAACCAATTTAAATGAATTTATACAACACAATCATACAATATTGTAAAAGACTATAGGTATATAAAAAAGAGATATTCAATGAATAAAAAGATAATAATTTATTTTGGCGACTTAACTCACGAAACTATTGGTTTATCAACGGAAGTTTTTCCATTAAATATAGGCTATGTGGCTTCATATTTATTACATAAATTCCCGAACGAAGTTGAGATAAAGTTATTTAAGTTTGCAGGCGCTCTTGAGAGTGCAATTGTTAACAATCCCCCTGATGTGTTGGCTTTAAGTAATTATCCTTGGTGCCACAGTCTTGGAATATCGATGTTTGAATTAGCGGAAAAAGTTGATGAGAATATAGTTAAAGTAATGGGAGGTCCAAACTTTCCACACAGAAAAGACTTGCAAGAAATTTATTTGCAAAAGCGCCCTTTAATCGATGTTCATACATATCTTGATGGAGAAGTTCCATTTTTTAATCTGATTAACGCCATCTTAATGGTGCAAAGATCAGATAGACGATCATTTATAAAAAGAACAAATATATTAGGGTGCGTTCACCTAAATGAAGAGGGATTGGTAGAGTTTGATGTAACGCCTTGTCGGTTAAATGATCTTGATTGCATTCCTTCCCCTTATAAAACTGGTCTTCTAGATGAGTTTTTCAAGGATGGAAGGCTTAACCCAATGATACAAACCAATCGCGGATGCCCTTTTTCTTGTACGTTTTGTGCTGATGGTAGTACGACAGTAAATAAAGTTAATAAATTTAGCGTTGATAGGGTAAAAGACGAACTTACTTATATAGCCGAGCGCGTTGACTCCAGGACTAAAGCTTTATATATAAGCGATTTAAACTATGGTATGTATAGTCGTGATAAAGAAATAAGTCAGCACTTAGCCGAGATAAGAAAAAAATACAACTATCCACTTTACATCGATATAGCTACTGGTAAGAATTCTAAGCATAAGGTAATAGAAAACATTGAGCTACTTAATGGCGCTCTAAATTTAAACATGTCTGTTCAGTCGATGGACCAGAATGTGCTTAAATTCATAAAAAGAGATAACCTTAAGTTAGAAGCTTACACTGGGATTATGCCAGCTATAAAGGCCTCAGGACTCTCGACTACCTCCGAAATTATTTTAGGGCTACCATCGGAGACTAGAGAATCGCATATCAAAAGTTTGACCGATTTAATTGATCTTGGAGTTGATAATGTATTTGCATATACATTAATGCTTTTACATGGCTCCGAATTGTATACCCCTGAAGAAATGATAAAGTGGGGGTACCAGACTAGATTTAGAGTTATACCTCGAGACTTTACGTGGGTATCCCACCTAGATAAAGGGGTGGTGGAGGTAGAAGAGGTGGTCGTCTCAAGCAATACATTAAGCTTTGAAGACTATCTGTACTGTAGAAAATTTGTGCTTTTGGTCAATCTCGTTACTCAAGAAGGATATAAGGCTGTAAATAAATGGGTGAGAACTAGGGGCATTTCGTCAAGAGAAGTGATTACAAGAACTCTAGATAGAATTGTCGGCGCCACTTCTTGTCAAACCTCAAATAAAGGACTTTTGCAACTTGCAGATATTTTTCTTGATTACGAATCATTTACTCAAAATGAACTTTGGAATTCAGAGGAGGAGGCGCATGAATTCTATGCTGCTAGGCCAAATTTTGAAAAACTAGTATCTGGAGAGGCTGGCATAAATTGCCTTCAGACATTCAGGGCAAAAGTATGGAGTAGTAATTTTGATGATCTCACAACGTTATATTTTTCTGTCATTGAAGATCTGATTTCAGATAGCAAAAAGGAATACTTAGAAGAATTTAAGAATGTTAAGAGACACTGTTTAGCTAGAACGCGCGATATTTTTTCAAACGACCGAGAGAGTCTTAATCCATTAGTTTTTCTTGACTACGATATAGAATCTTGGCTGAATGATTTAGATACTTCATCTAATTTAGAGAAATTTAAGTTAAGCTCACCAGTTGAATATATATTTGAGCTTAACTCTACTCAGGTTGAAACCCTTGAAAAAGCTCTTGATTTATATGGCAGAGATCTCATTAGTCTTGGCAAGGTACTAATCCGCATTCCACTAGTTACGCTATTCAGAAATCCGCGGCCAGTAAAAAATAGTAATAGAAGTTCTGAAGATGAACGATTTGCTAAGCAAAGTTTATCTTACCAATTAAGAATATAAAATTACACAAGAAGTTTATTTTAAGTATTTAATAGATTCAGCTAAGGAGTCAACGCAAAATTAAACGCATACACAAGCAATAATTTATCATAAATTAACTCTTTTTAAAAAATTTATTAATTCGTTTTCTGGTGTCTATACTATTAAAAATTCGTTCTAAATTATTTTTTTGGATAAGCTATTTAAGCCATCTTCCCCTCATAAACGATTATCGTAGTCATAATCGTAGTATCTTCACCCATTCAAAATACTCACCCAAGAGCCCTGTTGTCTTGATGGAATTAAATGATATGCATTCATCGCATATTGCTTATGCATATCTTGGAAACATTTTGGCACAAAAACATGGGGGTCAGATTAAGGCGCATGCTCAAGCATCTTTTACTAATTTGAGGCAACGTCTTAAATTTAAGCTTAAATCGTTTTTGGGGTTGGCAGAGTTTGGTGTTTATAAGTCTTTTGGGGTGAGGGAATTTGTTGAGCTACGTACTAATAAGATTCAGCGAGCTCGTGCCAGAATAATATATGAAGATGTAATCACTAGACTACATAACAATCGAGAACTAGAAGATCTACACCTTAATGGAGTTTGGGTTGGAGATTTATTTTACGACTCATTTCTCATGACGCATAAACTGCCAACCATTGACATCTCATCTGCAGTCTTTAGGCAATTTTTATTAAAGTCGATTGAATTATTTGTCTTTTGGGAGGACTATTTTTCTAAGAATGATGTGCGTGCAGTAAATGTTAGTCATTGCGTTTATAACTTAGCAATACCCCTTCGTATAGCCGTATTGCAAGATATTGAAGCATACCAAGCAAGCTTGACGAGCATTTATCGCCTTAGTACGAATAACCTTTTTGCTTACGGCAAAGATTTCTCCAATTTTCGAGAAAAATTCTCAACTCTTCCTCTTGATATTCAGGAGCAAGGAATTTCTTTAGCCAAGCTACGAATCAAACGTCGTTTTGAGGGCGAGATTGGTGTTGATATGATTTACTCCACTAAGTCAGCATATGGTACGCCACGGCACAATAGACTACTACGAGTTTCAAAGCGCAAAAAGATATTAATAGCAACCCATTGTTTTTATGATAGCCCGCACTCCTTTGGGAAAAATATTTTTCCTGATTTCTATGAGTGGATTGAATTCCTTGGCGAGTTAAGTGAACTTACTGATTATGATTGGTATATTAAGACTCATCCAGATTACTTGCCAGGAACCAAAAACGTCATAGATAATTTTGTGTTGCGTTTCCCAAAGTTCACGCTACTTCCCTGTGACTCTTCTCATCATCAGATTATTAGTGAGGGCATTGATGTAGCGCTTACATGCTATGGTACGATTGGTTTTGAATACGCCGCACTAGGTGTTATGGTTATAAATGCGTCACTTAATAACCAGCATATTGCTTATAACTTTAATTTGCATGCTAGAGACGTAATGCACTATCGAGAATTGTTAATTAATTTAGACAGTCTCGAATTGAACATTGATAGTCGTGAAATATATGAGTACTACTTCATGCGATACATTTTTAATACAAATGATCTATTTTTTAAAAATTATGATCATTTGATCTCAGAAATTGGGGATTATTACATGCAGTTCACTCCGTTAATATATGAGAAATGGTTGGCCGAATGGTCAGACGAAAGGCATATTGAGATCAGTAGAGCCTTAAATGACTTCATTATTTCAAAAGATTATCGTATGAGTTCTATAAATAATTTAGTGGGCACTGCAACTTGAGTTAAGAGGGCTTAGGTCATTTCTGCAATGCCTCCAAGGGGCTTGCTCGAATTTCTGGAAAAACTCATCTGAGACCTAAGCCGCTGATCGAAATCTATGACAAGCCTATCCGATCGCATATAGTTAAGAGTTACTCTGCTCATGGAATAAATGACTTTGTAATTTGCTGCTTTAACAATTACCCAATTAATGAATACTTTGCTAACTATTTCTTGCATATGTCTGATATTGCCTTTGACATGGCTAGAAATGAGATGCAGCTGCATCACCGCAAGGCTGAAGCTTTACGCGCCACACTAGTAGATGCTGGGCATCGCACCATGACCTATGGACATCTAACTTATCGCTACTATCTGAAGAATAAAGGGTGATTCTATTTCACTTATGGTTATGGTCTTAGCAATGAAAATATTCACGCACAGGATAAAGAGTACTATCGCGAGCTGCAATATGGTTTAGATCACATAGATCTCAATATTGATCGACGCCAGCTCTTCGCATACTACTTAAAGGTACGTATTCATTATAAAGAAACTTGTTTTTTTAAAAACTTTCACAAAATTCTAGCTAAGATTGGCAGATACGATGCTCAACTCACCATTTCAACATGCGAAAAGTGTCTGTCTGATTAGCCTCTGGTCAGACATGAGGAAGCAGCAAATGCGATGAAACGCTTGGTATACTCAGACGAATTTCGGATAGGTTAATTCCATTTTGAGTAGTTTTTTATTTGAAAGATTGCAAATCATGTGATGTTTTTGGTATTACAGCTTTTGGATGATAAAAAATAGTAACGTCTATGTGAATAGAATATCTAGGAAATGGCGGTCTGTAGGTTTAGATTACCTTGGGGAAATAATTTAGTCCACAAACAACGCACTTAGTTTTATGAACTCAAAAAATTCTTGACCTTGTAAACATTGATTATTTAATTTTAATTACTTTAGTCTGTTTTATGCTACAAATAAAAAATTATGATTGGTTATGTAATGAACATTTTTAAGTCCTTAATTTACTGGTTCGACAGAATTGTATTTAAAGGAGTATTAAAAAAGTATCGAATTGTAATGGCTAACGATAGATTCTTTTCCGAGATGGAGCGAGGATTGGAAGGTAAAATGCTTGTGGCTTACAATAAAAAAAATATAAGTGAGCTCGCAATTCTTTGTGATAAGTATGGATCCGATAAAGGTTCAAATATTATCGGGGAGCATCCTTATCCATGGCCGCCCCATTCTTATGTGGATTTTTATGAGCTTCTATTTAAGTATAGGCGCAATCAAATACGTGCAGTTTTCGAATGTGGTATTGGGTCAGCAAACAAGTCAATTCCAGCAAACATGGGGCCTTATGGGCGACCTGGCGCAAGGTTGCGTGTATGGAGAGATTATTTTCCAATGGCAAATATATATGGTGCGGATATTGATAAAGATATTCTATTTCAGGAGGATAGGATTAGTACGTTTTATATCGATCAAATGGATAACTCAGTCATAAAAAAAACTTTTGAGATTATAGGTAACATTTCGTTTGACATAATAATTGACGATGGGCTGCATACTTTTGATGCGGGCCTTATTTTATTTAAAGCGGCCTGGGAAAGAATTGCAGTCGGTGGCGTGTATATTATTGAGGACGTAGGAAGGGGTGACCTAATGAGATTTAAGAACTTCTTTGAGCTGACTTCATTCGATGTGGCTTATGTCTCCTTACAACGTGAGGGTGAGATGTTTGGTGATCACAGCCTGGTCGTGATACATAACTAGTTATTTGTAAAAAGGTTTTTCGGTGAATAAAACGGTATTGGTTACTGGCGGTGCTGGTTATATTGGTTCGCATGCATGTAAGGCACTGGCATTGGCTGGATACATTCCTCTGACGATTGATAATTTATCAACTGCCGTGGACCTTCGTTTTGTCAAATATGGTCCATTCGTTGAGCTTGATATCAGAAATACTGCATCCTTAGCTAAAATCATCCAGTCGAACCGCATAGATACAGTTCTGCATTTTGCTGGCAGTGCTTATGTTAATGAGTCCCAAATTGATCCTGCCAAATACTATTCGAATAATGTTACTGCAACCCTCTCATTGCTAGAGGCAATGAGGATAGGAGGCGCAAAAAAGTTAGTCTTTTCTAGTACATGTGCGACTTATGGAGTTTCTGAAACAGGGTATTTTAATGAGGAGCAACGCCAATGCCCCGTAAATGTTTATGGTAGGACGAAGCTCTTTTCCGAGAATGCCATTAGGGATTATTGTGATGCGTACGCCTTTTCAGCCCGGTGTTTGAGATATTTTAATGCTGCGGGCGCAGATCCAGATGGAATCTTAGGTGAGCGACATGATCCTGAGACGCATTTAATTCCTCTGGCAATCTTGGCCGCACTGGGAAAAGGAGTTCCTTTAAATGTATATGGCGACGACTACGAGACTTCTGATGGCTCATGTATTCGAGATTACACACACGTTTCCGACCTTGCTGACGCGCATGTTTTGGCACTGGAGCATATGGAAGAAAAAGGCAAATTCGATGCATTTAACCTCGGCACAGGACGGGGCACATCTGTATTTAAAGTTGTTGAAGCAGTTAGTATGATTCTAGGTCAGCCTGTTCCTTATCTAGTCACAGATAGGAGGAAAGGAGATCCTGCGATATTAGTAGCAGAAAATCAAAGGGCAGTAGAGCAACTAAATTGGACACCCAAATTTAATGATATTGATAAAATTGTAAGTACAGCAGTAAATTATTTTCTAAAGTGCAATTAAATGGCGGTTTGCTATTTCACTATTGTTACTAGAAATTATTTAGTCTATGCAGATGCTCTTTATGAGTCGCTTCAGCAAGTCTCTCCCGATAGTAAATTTTACTGCTTAGTTGTTGATGCAATTAAAAAGGAGGATAGGGAGATATTAGAGAAAGCACGCTTCGAAATAATATATCCCGTTGATGCTGAAATCAGAAATTTTTCAGAAATGATCATATATTACGACGCATTCGAGCTTTGCAATGCGCTGAAGGCGGCAACAATGAAACATCTATTATTTAAAATTGGATTTGACTCCGCTATTTATCTTGATTCGGACATTCTTGTTTACAACTCCTTCGAGCCAATTCTGGCATCTATGAATAGGGCCTCGTTTGGATTCACTCCACATTTTGTTGCGCCACTTCCGTCTGATGGTCGAGTTCCAAATGAATTAACATTTTTACGATCTGGAATTTTTAATGGGGGTGTTTGGATTTTTAATAGGACGGACCAATCTAGATCAGTTTTGGATTGGCTTATTAATGTGTCTGAGGTGTATGCTTTCAATGATCAGTCTAGGGGAATGTTTGTTGATCAAAAGCTGATTTGTCAAGCGGCAGGAATTTTTAATAATTGTTTTTTTGCAATAAACGATGTTGGTTGCAATGTAGCATATTGGAATTTACACGAGAGAGTCATTGAGCTCGTTGATGAGGAGTACTATGCGAACTCTCAACCTTTGGTATGTTTTCACTATAGCGGTTATAAGCAAGACGATATCTTTCTTTCAAGCCATTCTGATCGTTTTAAGTACATTGCAAAAGAGAATGAGGGAATAAATAAGTTGCTGGCTACATATTGCAATCTTTTGACTAATAGCAACCTGTCATTTAGTAGAAAGATTCCGTATAGATTTCAAGAGATAAACGGGGTTAAATTAGATGCTATAGTCAGAAGATATTACTTTAAAAACAGAAAAATTTATATTTCATTTTTTAATAAATTGCGACTAAAAATCATTTTTCGGCTTAGGGCTTGGGTTGACACTTTATAATCAATCTCAACAGGTAGCAAATTCTTAAGAGATTCCAAGCGCTTATGGGATATAAGTTAATGTTTTTTCAAGCATATTTATTATATTAACTTTTTGAATTTTTTATGAGGGCTGAATTGTCAATTGCAGATATGCATGCTAGACAGGCGCAGCGATATGAGCCACATGCTAATGATCCATATTGGGAAAGTAATCAGGCATTAACGGAGTGCTTGAATCGTTATGGTGAGCGTTTACGAGGCGCCAAGGTGTTAGACTTTGGGTGCGGTGAGCGACCATTCGATTCATTTTTTGCCAAGTTTTCTGCACAAACAGTGGCCTGCGATTTACAACAAAACCAGTTTGGAACGGTTGATGTCGTTTTGACTCCCGAGACGTATAGGTTACCTTTTGATTCGGGGGCTTTTGATGTGGTGTGTCTTTTTGATGTATTAGAGCATGTCAAAGATGACTTGGCGTTGATGAGCGAACTTTGCCGCATAGTAAAAGATGGTGGATTGCTGCTTCTATCAGTACCGTTTATGTATCGGTTTCACGAAATTCCTCATGATTATCGTCGTTACACCCCAACAGGATTGAAATACCTTTTGACGAGATCAGGATTTGATGTTCAGGAGATTCAGCCTATGGGCTCAACTATTTTCGTGGCTGATACGCTGTTGAGAGAATCCTTCTCGAGATTCTCTTTCCCGGGGGCTAGCCTTGTACGCCGCCTGGCTATGAAGATATTCTTGCACTTAAGAGACCCAAGTGATCCGTGTTCAGTGAGTCCATTCGCATACTTTGCGTCGGCTCAGCGATTACCGGATCCTTTAATCACCGATAAAATCGATACTTGATTTGAAAATTGCCTTCGACCAACAAGTATTTCTGCTGCAAGAGTATGGGGGAATTTCTCGTTACATCTGCAGCCTTGTAAATGAACTGGTAAAAATTGATGATGTGGATGCACGAATTTTCGCTCCCCTACATTTCAATCGAAATTTGAGCTCAATTGAGGGCATTTCCAGTAAAGGATTTTTACTGCCGAAGTTGAACCCTAAGTTATTCCGATTAGCTCTCTTGACCGGAACCTTTTTTGCTAGAAAATCCATTCATTCTTTTCATCCCGATATTTTGCATGAGACCTATTTTTCCTCGGAGAATTATTCTCCAGTTGGTGCAAAAAGAGT
>JACCDK011008328.1_pt1 | contig 39553 bp, 40 predicted proteins | sample 7445871 | NCBI WGS metagenome assembly JACCDK01 (sample SAMN15323436, study PRJNA562643) | freshwater metagenome | isolation source: river surface water | place: USA:Blue River Watershed | collected 2017-08-15 | reverse complement strand
TGTTGGGCAAGTCAATCGTGTCAATGGCCAAAATATCGATTCCCAATCTTAAGACTCCCTTTTTTTACATGAGCTGCGCCCGGGCTATTTCCTAGGAGGTTTGGGAGAGTTTTGTTCTCCCTTGATTTTGTGAATGTGATCCCTGCAGTGCTGCCAAGATGGTTTGGCTCACATCTGCAAAAATCGCCTGGTCGGTCACCTCTGCCCCCTCACTCATCAAATACGCAAATACACGAGCCATGCCACAGTTGGCAATAAAATCCGGAATAACGGTTACCCGCTCGTCTGCCCAAACGCCTATTGGACCAAAAAATATCTCTGGGTCTGCGAAAGGAACATTTGCCCCACAGGAAATGACTTCCAGGCCAGCCGCCACCATGCGCTCCACCTGTTCTTGTGTAATCAGTCGGGAAGCAGCTGCTGGGATGAAAATCTCACTTTTCAAATCCCAAATTTTCCCATTTACTTCTTCAAAGGAAAGTAAGTCGGCGGCGATTAGCTGATTTCCTTCGCGCTTCAAAAAGAGTTCGCGGATTTCATCCAGGCTAAATCCTTCTTCCCGAATCAGTCCTCCTGCTCGATCAATGATGCCGACGATGCGGACGCCTTCCACTGCCAAGAAGCATGCTGCAGCAGCGCCTACATTCCCCCAGCCTTGGATCACCGCCCGCTTTTGGTTTAGTTCACCGCCCCACAGGGAGTAGTAGTGCTTGACTGCCTCTGCTACACCATAGCCCGTAATCATGTCTGCTACGGTATATTTCTTTGTGCCGTTGGGTGTGAATTTAGGATCTTCCAGGACCTTGGATACCCCTTGACGGAGTTGGCCAATTTTTCTGATTTTTTGAGGCTCATTCGCCTGAAAGTGTCCGTTGACAATTCCCTCTTGAGGATGCCAAAGACCATAGGATTCGGTAATGGGGATTACTTCGTGGATTTCATCCACATTCAGATCTCCACCTGTGCCGTAGTAGTTTTTGAGCAGCGGCATGACTGCCTTGTACCAACGCTGAAGCACCCCTGCTTTTCGTGGATCGGCTGGATCAAAGTTGATTCCTGATTTGGCCCCTCCGATAGCAGGACCTGAGACGGTAAACTTCACCTCCATGGTTTTTGCCAAGGACTCCACTTCGCGTTTGTCCAATCCCTTTCGCATACGAGTACCTCCTCCAGCAGCTCCGCCACGTAGGGAGTTAATGACCACCCATCCTTCAGCCTCAGTTTCCGAGTCTTTCCATTCAAAAACGATTTCCGGGGATTTATTCTCAAATTTTTTGAGCAAGTCAAGCATTGTTCTTTGGGTTTATAATTCAGCCCAAAAATAGAAAAATATTTCCCAGTCCCGCTTGACTTTCAAGGGCTAGTTTTAATTATTTACCCGAAGACTATTCCCCCTGAAGAATCGCGGCTCGCGCCGGTCACTGAAGCGAGCGCATTTGCCTCTCCGCGCAACTTCAATACCCCTAGAAAGGCAAAAATTAATGCTTCCTTAAATTCCACCAGTTCCTTTGAGGCCTCAACTTGAACCCATTGTTGATTCAGATGCTGGTCCAATCGCTCCACAAAGTAGCGGTTGTAGGCTCCGCCTCCTGTAAGCAATACGCTCGGGCTAGCCTTGGAGGAATGGGTTCGAATCAGTGCAGCGATTTGGATGGCAAAATGTTCTACCAAGGTGCACAATTGATCTTTGGGCGATAGCCCGCTTTGATCCAGGAGGGGAATAAAACTTTCATCGATGGATTCACGGCCCAGCGATTTTGCCCCCGATACCGCATAGAACGAGAGGGCATTTAATTGAGTGAGAAGTGTCTGATTTAGGTTTCCGGCTCGTGCCCAGGCTCCATCTTGGTCGTAGGCGCTCCCAAGTTTCACTGCCTCTCGGTTGAGCAAAAGATTGAAAGGGCTGCAATCAAAAGCAATTCGCTGCCCATTTTTCTCGAGGGAAAGGTTGGAGATGCCGCCCAGATTGATGCAAAAATCGACCTTTGGAAAAAGAAGGTGGTCTCCTATTGGAACCAGGGGGGCACCCTGACCTCCTAGTTGCACGTCAAGCATGCGAAAGTCAGCAAGTACCCTTTCTCCAGAGGCTTGATGCAACGCCCATCCATTTCCTACCTGAAGACTCAGCCCTTTTTCAGGTTGATGGAAAACGGTATGCCCATGCGAGGCCACAGCCATGGGCTTGACTTGGTGTTGGAGACAAAAGTTTTTCACTTGCTCTCCCATCCATCTGCCAAAGTTTACATCCAATAGCGCCAGGTCCAAACCAGAGAGGAGGTGGCTAGTGGCCAGCGCTTGGCCCAGTTCCAGGGGAAAAGGACGCGTTTCTGCTTGGAGAATTTCATAGTTCCACATCCCCTTTTGGTACTCAAAATGGCAATGGGCCAGGTCCAATCCGTCTCCGGAGGTGCCTGACATGAGGCCGATCAAGGTGTATCGTTCTGGGTGCATGGGTTAAAGATTGTTAAGTAGGGCTAAGAATCCACTCGAATTTAGTGGCGTGTAAATGTCGTCTTTTTAGGAATGCCTAATTTACCCCAGAAATGAAAAATATGGTCATTGACATCTGAAATTCTCGCATCAAGTCGGCAATTTTTGCTGGAGTCAAGTTGCGTGAAAATTGGGGTTGGGGCAGGTTTGACTTGTGAAGTAGTGGGATTTATTGAGGCCTTTCGCGTTAATTTTCACGAAATATCTAGTTATCTATGTGGTGGGGATGCAGAATCTTTTGATTCATTGGCAAAAGACCACATATTTGTAGTCCCAAATTTAGTGCTCATAGGACTAAATTGTATTCTAAACCACCATGTTGCGTAAACTAGCGTTGGGTGTGCTCAGCACCCTCTTACTAATTTCTGAAGGCTTCGGTCAAACTAGTTCCTCTACCTACAGTGCGCTGGGCATAGGAGAGTTCAACTATGGAGGTCAAATTCAAAACCAAGGCATGGGTGGTCTTGGCATCAGCTTTGGAACAGGCTGGAGCGCGAATGCGGTAAATCCTGCATTGACCACACGCAACACCATTTTTAATTTTCAAGCTTCCCTCAACTACAAGCGAATCTCTGTTGCCAACGATACCGAAAGCTCCCTAGTAGATGGAGGAGGACTTTCCTACATTGCCCTTTCCCTTCCTGTCAAGTCCGGAAAATTTACTGCTGGAATGGGTTTGGGTCAGATTTCCAGTATCAATTACCGCTTGAAAGTCAATAGTCCCATTGCAAACTCAACCTTGACTGCCAACAATTACCTGGAAGGAGATGGAGGTATTTCGGAAGGCTATGTAAATTTTGGGTACTTGCTTGCCAAAAATTTGAGCATTGGGGTGCATGGTTCCTACCTATTTGGTTCCTCCATCCGGTCCAATCAATTGCTTATTTTTGATGCAAAAGGAGTAGAGGTAGGGAGAGCATCCGAGTACTACGAACGAATTAGCGTCTCTGATGTAGCCTTGAAGGTGGGGGCTCACTACTTATTTAAGGCTTCGGAGAAAAGCAACATCCACCTTGGTGCCATTTATCAGACATTTGGGGACGTTAATGGAACAGCATTTGCAAAGTTGGCCCCAATTGGCCAAGCTAGCAGCATCAAAACAGATGGAGATCTGATTGCGAATAATGAAAGAGGTGCCATTTACCTTCCAAGTCGCTACGGATTTGGGGTGAGTTACGAGAAAAACAATAAATTCGTGATTGGCTTAGAGGGTCAGTTGCAGGATTTCGCACAATACAGAAACTTCTTTGGACAACCTCTCAGCCTTCAAGCAGCCCAAAAAGTTGGGCTTGGATTCCAAATAGTGCCAGATTTCACAGACTTTGATAACCTGTTTAATCGCTCTACCTACCGCATGGGCTTGGAATGGATGCGAACGCCTTATTTTATAAATGAAACTACCATCAATGATCTTGGCATCAACTTTGGTGCTTCAATTCCTGTAAACCAACTCTCTTTGGCAAACGTGGCATTGAAGGTGGGAAGAAGAGGAACGGTGGATAATGAATTGATCCGTGAAGCCTATGTGAACTTCACTCTAGGGTTTTCGCTCAATGACAACAGCTGGTTCTACAAACGCGTTTTTGAATAAAAAAATAAACAATTTAGCCCTGCAAAGGGATTTACCTAGAGTCAACAACTGATTAAACCTGGACGATTATGAAAATTAAATCAACCCTTCTTGTCTTCGGAGCCCTGCTCCTTGCCGGTATCACCCACGCTCAAGAGGGCTGGAATTGGCCTGCTGATCCTGCACAGGAAGCAAAAGCCCGAGAGTACAATGCCGCCTATTTTGATTACATGAAGGCAGAGCAATTTGTAGAGGCCACCAAGCCCTTGAACTGGCTTTTGGTCAATGTGCCAAACTTGAATGAATCCATTTACATTCAAGGTGTCACTGTGTACAAAGGAGCAGCGGACAAAACTACTGATGCAGCGCAAAAGCGAGTGTATCAGGATAGTGTGATGGCTATCTACGACAAAAGAGGAGAAATTTACAACAACCCTGCAAAGTGGATTGAGACCAAAGCGTATTATGGCTATTTATTTTTCAGAGCCGATAAGGCTAAAATCCCTGCTGTAGTTGCGGATTTTGAAAAAGCAATTGCCTTAAAAGGAAGCATCAATTACCAGTTTGTGCCCATGTATTTTGACATGGTGGAGAAAAATTACACGCTAAATCAGGCATACGCTCCAGAGCAAGTATTGTCCATTTTTGACAAATCAAACAAACTATTGGATGCAGCCGCTGCTACTGGTAAGGATGTCACTGATTCCAAATCAACCCTAGAGACCCTTTTGGTCAAGATGAAGTTGATTGATTGTGATTTTATTGAAAATAAATTGGGACCAAAGCTGGCTGCGGACCCAACGAACGAGGAACTTGCTGAGCAAATCTTCACCTATTCCTTGCAGTACAAGTGTATCTCTACCAAAGCCTTCTTGGCAGCCCTAGAATTTAAGGATTCCAAGGCGCCAACTTTCAAGACTTCACAGGTAAGAGGGATGCTTTACATGTCTTCTGGTGAGTTTGACAAGGCAGAGCCTGTATTCGAGAAGGCCATGACTTTGGCAAGCACCAACAAGGAAAAAGGCGAAACGATGATGGAATTAGCCAAAATCTATGCACGTGCTGGAAAGAAATCTGCAGCAAGAACAGCAGCGCGTGAAGCGGCAGGTCTTGACTCGGAATTGTCTTCTTCAGCCTATGGCTTGATTGGTGATTTGTACATGTCAGCTTACAACGATTGTAGAGCGGGTGAAAGCCGTGCAAAAGATTATGCAGTTTTCATTGCAGCATACAATGCATATCAGAGAGCAGGAGATTCCAAAGGCATGGGTAGTGCAAGAGCACGCTTCCCATCCAAGGAAGAACTCTTTACCGAAGGATATTCAATTGGCTCTTCTCTTAGCACCGGTTGCTGGGTTGGAGAGACCGTCTCCCTTTCTACAAGAGACTAATTTCCAATTCCGATTCCATACTTAAGGCAGCCCTTGGGCTGCCTTTTTTCGTTTTATCCACGTCAACTTTCCTACTATCTTTGTAGGTAATGAACCGGTATCTTCTTTTTTCTCTTTCCTTAGTGGTTAGTCTTCTCTCTTGCCGAGAGGGAGTAGACCCAGAGTCGCTGCAGGTTTACGATGGTCCAGTAAATTCCGCTCAAAATATTCATATTTTACACAGTGACTCCGCCGTTCTCCGCTCGGAAATTACTGCCCCAAAGCAACTGGAGTTTGCCAATGGGGATTTGGAATTTCCTGAGGGCATAGACATCCAGTTTTTTAATTTGCAAGGACAGCTAGAAACCACCATGCGTGCAGATAAGGGGTATTTTCTCCGAGACCAAAACCTTTACAAGGGGGAAGGAAATGTGCAAGTGAAAAATTTACCCAAGGATCAGCGGTTGCAAACCGAAGAATTGTTCTGGAATCAGGCTGAACGAAAAATATACACCGAAAAATTTGTCACCATCCAAGAAAGACAGACCCTATTCAATGGAACAGGCATGGAAGCAGACGATGGTTTTTCTACGTATAAATTAAAAAAAGTGAGGGATAGTCGAACACTTTTACCTGGGGAAGGCCTATGAAGTTACTGGACGCAATCCTCTTTTCTGTTGCACTTGCGCTCATTGTGGTGGGCATCCACCAAACGATGGTGCTTGGGATCGGATTTTCTTACCCCCTATTCATGTTCGCGGTAGGCCTTTTGTTTTGGTTTCAATTGCGTAGAAACAAAGCACGGGAAAGCAGTGCAACAGACACAAAAAAGCCAGTAAAAAGCAATAAACCCATCAAAAAGCGGTAATCATGGACAACAACTATGTCGTTTATGTCGTGATTTGCTTGATTTTTTCTGCTTTTTTTTCAGGAATTGAAATTGCCTACAGCTCTGTCAATAAACTCCAGATTGAATTGCAAAAAAAGCAAGGGATGTGGAGCGGGAAAGTACTCAGTAAATTTTTGGCAAGGCCAGGACAGTTTATCGGGACTACCCTGATCGGAAATACCATTATGCTGGTACTGTATGGTACGTTTATGGCTTATTTATTGGATGATCCGCTGCGAAATTTTCTTCCTGAATCCTTCAACAGCGAAGCGGTAATTTTGATTTCTCAAACTGTATTGTCCACCCTTTTGGTCTTGATTACTGGGGAATTCTTGCCGAAAAGCCTGTTTATGTTGGATCCCAACCGCATGCTTAACTTTTTTGCGCTGCCTTTTTTGATTATTTATTCGGTGATGTATCCCATTGTCTGGTTGATTGTAGCCTTGTCCAAAGGGTTTATCACGAAGGTGTTACGTTTGGAGTACAATGAGGAAAAACCAGTATTTACAATTACGGACCTCAACTCTTTTATAAAGGACCAAATGCGTCAAAACAAGAATCCTGGAAAGGTGGAAGTCGACTCCAAAATCTTTGACAATGCCATTGAATTTAAGACAGTTCGGATTCGCGAGTGCATGATCCCTAGAACAGATATTGTGGCGGTAGATGTTTCCGACTCGATTGAGGAATTAAAAAAAGTCTTCCAAGAAAGTGGGCATTCCAAGGTCGTGGTTTACCGAGACTCCATTGATGAAGTGATAGGCTACAGCCACCAGTTGGAACTATTCAAAAAGCCAAAATCTATTGAAGATATTCTCACCCCAATCCTAATTGCGCCTGAATCTGCCTTAGCCAATGAATTGCTGATCCAATTTATCCAAGAGCGAAAGAGCCTGGCTTTGGTTGTTGATGAATTTGGAGGGACCAGCGGAATTGTCTCCATGGAGGATATTATCGAAGAGATTTTTGGAGAGATTGAGGACGAATACGACAACGAGGCACTTACGGAACAATTGATCGGAGAACTGGAATTTTTGCTAAGTGCACGATTAGAAATTGATTACCTCAATGAGAAATATGATTGGAATTTGCCAGAAGGAGATTTCGAAACGCTTTCCGGATTTATCCTCTCACAAACCGAAAATCTGCCCAATATAGGCGAAACGATCACCTACGGCAGGTTTACCTTTACCATTGTATCCAAGCAAGCCCATCGAATTGAAACTGTTCGTCTGAAAATCAGCGACTCCGCTAATTTCTAGGACTGGACATTGTTGGGGCTGAAATTTTGAATTTCCCCCTGAAACATCTTATTTTGCACCACTTTAAATAAAGCGAAGTAGCAATCATGGCGTTAATTAAGCAAATTAGACAACGAACAGGTCTCGCAATCGGCGTAATTGCTGGCGGGTTAATTTTATTTCTTTTGGGTGGCGATTTATTGAGCCCTAACTCTTCTCTTCTCAACACGAACAAAAACATTGTTGGTGAAATTGCAGGGGAAGAAATCACCCTAGAAGAATTTTCGGTGAAAGTTGAAGAATACAAGGCTTCTTTTCAGCAGCGAACAGGTAGAGTACCCGCTGAAGCGGAGATGGTATCCGTTCGTGAACAAGCCTGGCAAGCCTTGATTGTGGAGCGCGTATTTGAAGAAGAATACGACAAGTTGGGTTTAACCGTAACTAGCCAAGAACTGATTGACATGGTTCAAGGTAAAAATATCGTACCTGAACTTCGTGCTCAGTTGGTAAATCCACAAACAGGTGAGTTTGATAAAACGCAGCTCATTACCTTTTTGCAATCCTTGGAAACTGCAGATCCAGCACAGCAAGCAGCTTGGGCGCAGCAGGAAAAATTATTTGCTCAGGCTAGAAACCGTGTGAAGTACGACAACCTGCTTGCCACCACAGAATACGTTACTACCGCAGAGGCGAAATTGGAGCACAAATCAGCCAATACCATTGCAGATGCTTCCGTACTTTTCCTTCCGTACTATGTCATTCCTGATGGGGACATCAAGATTGAAGATGCTGAACTAGCCGCTTACCTTGCCAAAAATCAAGAGAAGTTTAAAGTAGGTAATTCCGCAAACCTAGAGTACGTTTCTTTTAGCATTCAGCCAAGTGGAGAAGATTCTGCAGCGGTGATTTCAAGAATTACTGAACTTACTGCAGCCTTGAAGACATCGGTAGAAGATTCTGCCTATGTAAGTAAAAACTCAGAGATCCAGCAGCCTTACCAGACGTATGCACCTGGTGATCCGTTGCCAGTTTCTTTAACGACCAATGTGCCTCAGGTGGTAAAAGGGGAAACGTATGGTCCATTTATCACTGCCAATTCTTCCTATGTATCCTACAAGGTGGCTGATCAGTACGAAGGCACTCCAAAAATGAGAGCTTCTCACATCCTATTTGGAACAGAAGGGATGGACGAGGCAGGTAGAGCCGCAGTAAAGGCACAGGCCGAAACGGTTCTTGCTGAAATCAAAACTACTGGCAACTTTGCAGATGCTGCCAGACAATTTGGTCAAGATGGTACCGCTCAAAATGGCGGAGATTTGGGCTGGTTTGCTAAGGCAGACTTTGTTGAGCCATTTGCAAACGCCACCTATGCAGCCAAGTCAAAAGGACTACTTCCGAATTTGGTAGAAACAGAATATGGCTACCACATTATCGAGGTGACAGAACTTCCTGCAACCACCTACACCAAGTTGGCTGTATTGGAACTTGAGTTAGTTGCTTCAGATTTGACGCGTGATGAAGCTTTTAGAAATGCGGATGCCTTTGTAGCGGAAAGTGGAAACCGGGATGAGTTTACGGCAAACGCTACTGAAAAAGGTTTCCGAATCATTCAGGCCAACAATGTAGATGCTACCTCTAGAAATTTGAATAACATCACAGATGCAAGACAGGTATTGATCTGGGCATTCAGCGAAGCATCAGTTGGAGAAGTTTCCCAGGTGTTTGAATTGAACGACTCCTACTTGGTGGCTTCTTTGGTAAGCAAAAAAGAAGAAGGAGAGGCTAAATTGGAGGACGTAAAGGACCAAGTAAAGCAGTTGGTCATGAACGATAAGAAAATGGCCCTTATTCAAGAAAAGTTGAAGGGTAAAACTACCTTGGAGCAAATGAAGTCAGTATTCCCTGAGGCTTCGATCAATGAGGTTCCAGGATTGCGGTTGAGTGATGCCGTGATTCCAGGCATTGGATTCGCACCAAAAGCAATCGGTACCATCTTTGGAATGAAGACCTCTGGCCAGCTGACCAAGCCTGTGCAAGAAGATATTGGGGTCTTGGTAGCCAAGGTAAATAACTTGACTCCAGCTGCAGCCATTGGAGATTATACTTCCTATCAAGCACAGTTGGCTCAAGGAGCATCACAGCGAATGACCTATCAAATCATGATGGCTCTTCAAGAACTTGCCAAAGTGAAGGATTACAGATACAAGTTCTTCTAAGCTAGAAGTTAGTCTACGAAACCCATGTCCCTAAGACATGGGTTTTTTTGTGCCGTAATCTTCCTAGAAAGGATTATTTTTGGGCATGAAATCTACCTTTGATACCATCGCCTTCAAAGAAAAGTTAGAATCTTTCGGTACTTTTCCCATGCCCTACCTCTTTAAATTTATTGTACCATTTGGGAAGGAGGCGGAAGTAACTGCCATTTTCCCTGACGATGAGGTGATTTTGAAGCCAAGCAGTGGCGGAAAGTATATTAGCACCACCATTCATATGCAAGTGGAAAGTGCAGATCAGGTCATCCGATTGTATGAAAGGGCGGCGCAGATCGAAGGAGTAATTTCACTTTAATGGATACCCTATGTGGATAGAAGAATCAAACCAATTGAAAAAGAGTTTTACTTTTTCTGATTTTACCGAAGCCTTTGCGTTCATGACACGGGTCGCATTTGTGGCGGAAGCCCAGCAACATCATCCCAATTGGTCCAATGTGTACAATCGGGTGGACATCGCATTGACCACGCATGATGCTGGAAATGTGGTGACTGAAAAAGATCGAAAATTGGCAAAGGCCATAGACCAGTTACTTGGATGAGTCAGGCGAGCATTTCCTTGTATCTGGTACCCACTCCAATCGGTAACCTTCGTGACATTACCTTGCGGGCCATGGATACCCTCCAAGCCGTGGATGTGATCCTCGCAGAGGATACCCGTACCAGTGGAATCTTGCTGAAGCACTTGCAGCTCTCCAAAAACCTGCAAAGTTACCACAGCTTCAACGAACACAAGGCCGTAGAAAAGTTGGTGGAGCGTATGAAAAAAGGGGAAACCTTCGCCTTAATCAGTGATGCAGGCACCCCGGCCATTTCAGATCCAGGATTCTTGCTGGTACGGGCGGTGCTTGCCGCAGGTCTGGAAGTACAGTGTTTGCCTGGGGCTACAGCATTTGTTCCTGCACTGGTGGCTAGCGGCCTACCCAATGACCGTTTTGTGTTTGAAGGGTTTTTGCCCCACAAGAAGGGAAGAAAAACGCGTATCGATGCGCTCGTAGCGGAAAGTCGAACCCTTATTTTTTACGAATCTCCACACCGTTTGCTCAAAACCTTAGAGCAGCTTGCAGAAGCTTTTGGCGCCGATCGACAGGCAGCTGTAGCGCGTGAGCTATCCAAGTTGCATGAGGAAATCGCTCGCGGTACCCTGGTTGAACTAATCGAGTACTACCAAGTCAATCCCCTCAAAGGAGAAATTGTGCTCGTGGTGGCTGGCTGTGTTGAGCAGCGCGAGACCAGAGCCGAGAAGCAGGAAAAGAAGCAGGCGGAATGGAAAAAAGAAAAGAAATCCCGCAATTAAGTGACGAATCGAAAAACGATGATGACCAAAGACCAACTTTCCCAACTCTTGGAACAAACACGCAAGATTGCCGAGGAGGTGGGAGCCTTTATTGAAAAGGAGCGACTTCATTTTTCCATGGATCGAGTGGAGCACAAGGGCTTCAACGACCTGGTTTCTTATGTGGATAAAGAAGCCGAAAAGCAGTTGGTAGCCCAGCTGCAGACAATTTTTCCCGAGGCAGGATTCATCACCGAAGAAGGGACCAACACTACTCGAGGGGAAGTATACAATTGGGTCATCGATCCCTTGGATGGGACTACCAATTTTATTCATGGGCTTCCGGTCTTTGCGGTCAGTATTGGCTTCATGGAGCAGGACGAGGTAGTACTCGGTGTAGTCTATGAGGTGAATCGGAAGGAGAGTTTCTATGCGTACAAGGGTGGAGGGGCATTTTGTAATGGAGTCGCGCTCAAGGTAAGTGGGGCGCCTACGCTGTCTGCTTCGCTGATTTCCACAGGCTTCCCTTACTACCAGTTTGACTTGATCGACCGTTACTTGAACATCATGAAATCCCTGATGCAGAAGACCCACGGATTGAGGCGACTCGGTTCTGCGGCCGTTGACCTTTGCTATGTGGCTGCGGGCAGGTCAGAGGGGTATTTTGAATACAACCTCAACTCCTACGATGTGGCAGCAGGTGTGATTCTGGTGCAAGAGGCAGGGGGAAAAGTAACCGATTTTGAAGGAGGGAAGGATTACATTTTTGGGAGACATGTGGTAGCCACCAACCATTCCATCCACGAGGAGCTGATGGGGGTCATTGCAGCTCACTGGAACTGATTAGTTCAAAAAATAGTGCCAAAGTACCAAGCTCATCCCGCATAGCGGAATGCCTAGTCCAGCGAGCAAGGTGGCTAGGCGGGGTTGAAGGCCAAACTCCATTGCGAGGAGAGCCCCTGTAATCATGGGAGCCATCCCACTTTCTAGAACCATTACCTTTAGGGTAAGGCTGTCTGAAGGCAGGATAAGTCCATAAATTAACCACACGCAAGCAGGGGCCAGCAGGAGGCGATACCCCAAACCATACCAGAGGTACTTGTTTTGGGTCCATTTGCTGTCTAAAGACATCGTTAATCCAATAACTGCCATGGCTACAGGTGCCATGCTCGTACCAACGCCTTGAAGCCATGGCAGGAGCACCACAGGTAGCGTAAGATGGAAGTAACTCATCCAAAGACCGGCTAGCAAAAATAGGAATGGAGGAAATAGAACCATTTTTTTCAAAACCTGGACCACAGCGCAGTCTCCATTTCCATACCTCGCTCCAATCCAAACTCCTAGCGTACTGACCAACAAAAAAGAACCTCCTTGGTCAATCAAGAAGGCGGAAGGTAAGCCCGCTTTCCCATAAAGTAGTTCCACAATGGGGAATCCCAGAAAGGAGGTATTTGCCAGCCCTGCAACCAAGATCAAGCAGCCCGTAAGGTGCTTTTCCCATCCCAATTTAGTACCGAGAAAAGCAAAAATTCCCCAAGACAGGAGGAAGGTAAACCAAGCGGAAGAGGGAGCAAGAAGCAACGCCCAAGTAAGTTGTAGCGGAGGAATGTGAATCAAGGCCAGGGCAGGCAACACGAGGTAGATCAGGTAGGTCTTCCCCAAATGGGCTACTTTTTCCTTTGGAAATCCAGGAAGAAATTGAAGGGCAACGCCACAAAAAAGGCTGAAAATCGCAATCCAAAGGCCCATGAGAAAGGGATAAAGAAGAGGTAATTGCAGGGTAACCTAAAGATAATGTAAACTACTTGTAACCAAATGATTGTAACTCTAGTTTTAGTGTAAACAACGGGAAAAATCATGAGCAAACACCTGCCAATCTACATCGAAGGGGAAAAGTGGATTCCACTTACCTATTTTTCAGAGCAAGAAAAAAAGTCATTTAAGGAATGGCTCCCAAGTTACCGTCTCAAAAAAGTGATGCTTCCTGGAGTGGTGCTTACAGAATGCTTGGATTTTAAAACCTATTCCTGCTGGTTGCGCTTGAAAGAATTGACCTTTTCCAAGTCAGCTATTTTAGAATTTTAGTCTAGCCCTACTTGCTTACGTTTGGCATCAAAGTAATTTTTTAGTTCCGGATACCAGTCACTTTCGGTTTCTGGGAACCCATCGAGCACCAATTCCATATTTCCTTCAAAGGAGTCTTGATTGAGTTGCATGCCTTCAATCAAGTAAATCAGGTCTTCTAGGGTTAATGGCTCCTCACTACTGCCCGGATAAAGCAGGTATTCATTGCCATAAAAGTCCACTGCTTCGAACTGAATTTTTTGATCTAGGGCATGTGCATAAATGCTGATTTGTTCTCCCCAAGTACTTTCCGGATAGTGTAATTTGACCAGCAACACGGAGGTGACGCCTTCGGAAAAATAGGTAGCCGGTCTAAATAAAAAGTCCATAAGTGCTCGAATTGGAGGTTCAAAATACTAGATTTACTCCTAAGAATGGAAAAGGTTTTTTCTTTTTTCGTCCTATGAAAGAAATTTCAAATTTAGTCTAGGACTAGTCCTGCATCCGATTGGATAATCAGGACTTTAGGCCTATTTTTGAAATCCCAAGTACAGCCCTGATTTAAAATTTTCCAATTAGATTTATTGCGTTTTGCCATCCTCCATTATGAAAAGAGATTCCTTGATTTTTGACCTTATTTCCAAAGAAGAAGACAGACAGCGAAGAGGCATTGAGTTGATTGCTTCTGAGAATTTCACCTCTAAGCAAGTGATGGAAGCTGCCGGCAGCGTGCTGACCAATAAGTATGCAGAAGGGCTTCCTAACAAGCGCTATTATGGGGGATGTGAAGTAGTGGATGAGATCGAGCAACTTGCGATAGATCGTGCGAAGAAATTGTTTGGAGCCGCTTGGGCCAATGTGCAGCCACACTCTGGGGCACAGGCAAATGCTGCAGTGATGCTGGCTTGCTTGAATCCTGGGGATGCTATATTAGGTTTTGATCTATCCCATGGTGGTCACCTGACTCACGGATCTCCTGTCAATTTCTCCGGCAAGCTGTACCAGGCCAATTTTTATGGAGTTGAGGAAAGTACCGGGGTGATTGATTACGACAAAGTGGCTGAAAAAGCGCATGCCGTACAACCAAAAATGATTATTTGCGGGGCTTCGGCCTATTCCAGAGATTGGGACTATGCACGTTTACGTGAAATCGCAGATGAGGTGGATGCCCTGCTTTTGGCAGACATTTCCCACCCCTCTGGCTTGATTGCAAGAGGACTTCTCAACGATCCTTTGGAGCATTGCCACATCGTGACCACTACGACGCACAAGACGCTTCGTGGGCCTAGAGGAGGTTTGATTCTCATGCGAGAAGACTTCGATAATCCTTGGGGATTGACTACGCCTAAGGGCGAAATCAGAAAAATGTCTTCGCTTTTGGATATGGGAGTTTTCCCAGGAACGCAAGGTGGCCCTTTGGAGCACATCATTGCTGCGAAGGCAGTTGCTTTTGAAGAAGCCCTTTCAGATGAGTACATGGATTATGTGGTTCAAGTCAAATTGAATGCTTCTGTGATGGCGGCAGAGTTTGTGGCTCGAGGATATAAACTCATTTCAGGAGGCACGGACAATCACCTCATGTTGATTGACCTCAGAAATAAGGACTTGACTGGGAAGCTTGCTGAGGAGACCCTCGGTAAAGTAGACATTACCATCAATAAAAACATGGTGCCTTTTGACACCAAATCCCCTTTTGTAACTTCGGGGATGCGTGTAGGCACTGCTGCAGTGACTACTCGAGGATTGAAAGAAGCAGACATGAAGAAAATTGTCGAGCTGATTGATCGGGCACTTCAGCAGCACCAAGATGAGGCAGCATTGGCAAAGATCAAGGCTGAAGTCAATGCTTGGATGGTTAAATTTCCGTTGTACTAATTTTCTCCAAACCACGTGGCACTAGATCAATACCAAGAAGAAGAGGAAGGAATGTCCTTTTTGGACCATTTGGAAGCATTAAGATGGCACTTACTCCGTGCCGTCTCTGCAGTTCTTGTTTTTACGGTGGTGGCCTTTATTGCCAAAGACTTTGTTTTTGGGGTGTTGATTCTAGGACCTTCTAAAGTTGATTTTTTAACCTATCGGGTTTTGTGTGAACTGGGAAATTACCTGGGTATTCCGGCGCTCTGTATCAATGAATTGCCCTTTACCCTCCAAAGCCGACAGATGACTGGCCAATTTTCCATGCACATGACCGCCAGTATGGTCGTTGGCTTGATTGCGGCATTTCCCTACTTGTTCTATGAGGTTTGGAAATTTATAAGCCCTGGGCTTTATGCTCAAGAGCGCAATGCAGCCCGAGGAGCGGTATTCTTTGTGAGTTTTCTTTTTCTTTCTGGGGCATCGTTTGGATATTTTGTGCTTTCCCCTTTGTCGATCAACTTCCTAGCCAATTACCAGCTGGATTCAACGATTGCGAATGAATTTGACATCACTTCTTATGTCTCAACTTTATCCATGTTGGTTTTGGCCTCGGCCATCATGTTTCAACTACCGGTAGTCGTTTACTTTTTGTCGATGTCAGGCTTGGTGACCTCCAAGATGCTGCAATCCTACAGAAGACATTCCATTGTGGTAATTTTGATTGTATCGGCGATTATCACTCCTCCTGATGTGGTCAGCCAAATGCTGATTGCCATGCCGATTCTCGTCTTGTATGAGGTAGGAATTTTGATCGCCAAGCGTTTGGAAAAAAAGAGAGCGCTTCGTGAAGCTGAGTTCGAACAAAACAAGGATGCTGGTTGATTGAACCCATGGCTATACGAATCGCAATTGGAGGGGACCACGCAGGCGTAGGCTACAAGGAGCAGCTGCATCAGCGCCTGCTCGCTCTAGGCTATGCGGTACAGGATTTTGGTCCGATGACCTCAGCATCTGTGGATTATCCAGACTATGTACACCCACTTTCCAAGGCTCTGGAATCAGGCGAATTTGATTTTGGAATTGTGATTTGTGGAAGCGGAAATGGCGTGGCGATTACGGCCAACAAGCACCAAGGAATCCGAGCAGCACTCTGCTGGAATGAGGAGTTAGCAGCCCTGGCGCGGCAGCACAACGACGCCAATGTGCTTGCCATCCCTGCTCGATTTATCGCTTACGAATTGGCAGAACGTCTGGCAGAAATCTTTTTAACTACCCCATTTGAAGGCGGCAGGCACCAAAGTCGGGTGAATAAAATTGCTTGCGGTTAGGGCTTGATTTTTCCTACTTTTTGCTGAAGGTGAAATACCAAAGCCATAGTTTAGGAGCTAGTTCAAATCCAAAGCCATCTTTTACGCTGAGAAAAATAAATCATGAAAAAATCCTTGCGATTTACCCTGCTATTTTTTGCATTCCTTCAGGCCACCACCCTTTTCGCACAGGAGCGATACATCGTGAAACCAGGAGATCCCAATGGGATCAATAAATGGTACATGGGCCGCCAAATTGCACAGGTAATGAGCCATTATGGAATTGGCTGGTTGGAGCGAGAAGAAAGGGAGCAGGAAGAAAACACGGCACAGTTAATGAAAAATCTTGCCGTACAAGCAGGCCAAGTCATCGCAGACATTGGTGCTGGAAGTGGCTACCACAGTACCTTGCTATCAAAAATGGTGGGGAGCGGGAAAGTGTATGCCGTGGATGTGGAACCGGAAATGATTGCGTATTTGAAGGCCCGAATTCAACGTGAAGGCAAAAAGAATATCATTCCCGTATTGAGCACGGAGAAAAATGTGTCTCTGCCTGCCAATAGCGTAGACCTGATGTTACTGGTGGATGTGTACCATGAATTTTCTTTTCCCTACGAGATGGCCGTCTCTATGCTGGAAGCGCTCAAACCTGGTGGGAAACTGGTTTTGGTAGAGTTCAGGGCCGAAGATCCAAATGTGCCCATCAAAACCATCCACAAAATGAGCGAGAGACAGGCGGTGAAAGAGTTCAAGACGGCCGGCTTTTTATTTGAAAAAAATAGCGGCAACCTACCCTGGCAACATTGCCTGATTTTCAGGAAACCAGTAAATTAACTTTGGAAAGTCAATTTTCGGCTCCTGATTCCCTCTAGGTTGGCTGCTTAAAGTGCTTATTTTCCAGTAGCGACCCGGTCAGCAAGAAGTAGGGCGGTATACAGATTTGCGATTTTGCCTGAAACGCAAAGGTCTGCTAAGGATAATTCCTGCTCGCCTACCCGCACTTGAACAGGTACACTGAGTCCAGAATCCATAATTATCCGCTTCACCTGAACGGCTGTAAGTTGAGGATAAAGAGATCGAATCAAGGCAGCCATTCCGGCTACCGCAGGTGCAGCCATGGAGGTACCCCCTTCAATCCCGTAATTCGAATTGGGCAAGGTGGAATAAATCGCGTCTCCTGGAGCAAAAATATCCACAGTTCGCTTGCCATAATTGGAAAATGAGGCAATTAGGTCAGGGCCATAGTTGGGTGTCAATGCCCCCACGCTCAAGTAATTGTCTTCTAAAGCAGTTCCCTTCAGGCTGTACGCATCGTTTGGATAATTACTGTTCTCAGGAAGATCCAAATTTAGCCCATCGTTGCCAGCGGCATGGACGAATAGCACATCCTTTGCTGCCGCATACTGCAGTGCTTCTTGCACCCAAGTGGCATTGGGGGAGAATTTTTTACCAAAACTAGCATTGATTACTTTCGCCCCCTGATCTGCGGCATAGCGGATGGCTAAGGCAATGTCCTTATCGTATTCGTCTCCATCTGGAACGGCTCGCAGGGCCATCAACTTTACGTTTTCCGCCACCCCTTTCACGCCTTCTTTGTTGGTTCGATCTGCAGCAAGAATCCCTGCTACGTGGGTGCCATGGCTTTCTTCTTCGAGTTGGTGGGCGGGGTTGCCGTTGCCATAGCCCCGCTCTTTGAGGTCGTATGGATTGTCTCCTACCGATTTTCTACCATCAAAGGCAAGGTTGAGGTTGTACTCCAATTGGGTCTGGTAATAGGCAATTCCTTCTTGCAGGTCAGCCAGCGCAGTGGGAATATCCTGTCCCATGGCCATCACCTGGGCTACCAGACCTAGCACTTGTTCCTCTTCTCCACTTTTTGGGGTGTAGGTTTCAAGGTCCTCTAGCGTATAATTCTCCTTCCCTAATTTTTTTTGAATATTCTGGTGAGCGGTACGGACAACTTGTTCGATTTGCTCAAATTGCAAGACCGAAGTCTTCGCCTCTGCTTCTTTGGCTTCAACTAGTGTGTTTGCCTTTTTTTGAAGTTCGAGATCCCCTAATTTTTTGGCTACGATCCGGACAAATTCCATTTGTTCGTGGTAAGAGTCTCCTAGAAAGTTGTAGCCATGCACGTCGTCAATGTAGCCGTTTTGATCGTTATCGAGTCCATCGCCGGCGATTTCTCCCGGATTTTCCCAGAGTAGGTCTTGGAGGTCTTGATGGGCTAAGTCGATCCCCGAGTCAATGATGGCTACTACCACGGGACTCCCTTTTCTTTTCTTGACTACCTCAGCATACGCACGATCTATACTCATCCCGGGGACAGTATCTTGGATGGGGTCCAAGTGTGACCATCGAAGGCTTTCTTTTTCAGTCAGCGGCCTAGTTCGGGAGACAGAACTCAACGCTGAACTACTGGGAGGGCTGAGTTGGGCAGTGGCTGAGCAGCCCATCCCTAAAAGACTCAGAGTACCTAAGGCGAGGGATAGAGACAGGTATTTTTTCATGGGGAGGACTACTTTTTGGAATAGGTTCCAGGCTTGTCTTCGGTATAGAATTCTTTGAGTGCAGGCAACTCCTCTAAAAGTGCTTTAAAGAGTCCTTGCTTGTCATACACTTGTTGTGGCAGCTGCTGTCGAATCATTTGGAATACCTGGGCTTTTTGCTGCAAGGTTTTTTCTTGCTGGAGGTAACTCGCAGACATGTGAAAATTCAAAAAAGGGCCGCCTAAGGCATGACTGAGGTAAGGAGAAGGATCTTCTTCCAAAACCATAACTCCGATCGAGTTGAGGGGTCCCTTTTCATAGGTATCGGTTACAAAATAGGAAGTATCAATGGCCGTTCGATCCTGCCAATAATTCATCCCCCAGATCGGCAATGCGAAGACTAAGCCAAAAAAGGCAGGCCGGAGAAGTAGGGTCCAACTGAAATGAAGAAAAAACTGGGCAATAAAATAACTCATCGCAGGCAGGAATACGACCAACTGGTAGGAACTTGTGTTTTTCACTAGGAAAAACAAGCCTGCAGAAAACAGCAACCAGATGAGGATAAGCTGTCGTTGTTTTTGCTGATTAATCGTCGCGCCCCGAAAAAAGGAACCAATAAAATAGCCAGCCAAGGCAAGCACAAGCGGGAGCGCACCTGGAGCGAGCCAACTGAGGTAAGGCTGGTACGCATAGTTGGGGTAAGTAAAGACAATCGGCCAAACTTGTAAGGCTTGTTCTAATCCATCTTTCCAGAAGTAAAATACCAAGATTAGCAAGATGGGAAGTAAGAATCCCATGATGGAAAGAAAAAGTTGGCGAATCGTAAAGCCAGAAATCGCTAACCCTGTAAAGATTAGAAAAGGGAGAAAGAACACAAAGTTCCAATGAAAACCAGTAGCAAGGCCTCCGTAAATTCCAATGAGGAGGGTGGATTCACTACTTTCTTTTTGGAGAACGGTGTGTGAAAAAAGTTGTCCAAATGCCAGCAGTAAAAATGTACTTCCAAGGAGTGTAGGTGACAAGTACATCAGATCAAAGGAAAAATGAAATAAGGCAGCCATGATGATGGCTGGCAAGTAGGTGTTTTCGTCAAATACCCGGTACTTGATCAAGGTACTGTTCCAATAGTAAATCTGAAATAACACGAAAACTTTCCCTAGCAGAAGGTAGGCGAGCTCACTTCTTCCAAACAGGAGGTGAAGGCCAGTGAATACCCCTGCGGACAGCGGCCCTGTATCGTCAATTACATCTACATAGAGCAAATGTCCCTCACTCAGCCGTTCGCCTAAGACCATCCACATGAGCGTGGGAGTGGTGCTTGGAAATGAGAAAAAAACCCATGAGATTACAGAGAATAAGACCACGTACAGTAGGATTCCAACAAGACGAAAGGGGTCGTTTACTCTAAAAAAACTTAACAAGGTAGATCGGGGAGAATTGGTTTTGACTCGAAATTAAAGCATGCCCAAGTATTTCGCTAAATTTGCATCATAAATACTTCAGATGGAAAGCAAAAGACAATTAAAATATGCCAAGTTGATTCAAAAAGAATTGGGCGACATTTTTCAAAAAGAGGCCAAACACTTGGTTGGCTCTACACTAGTGACCATTACTCGAGTCATGATGAGTCCAGATTTGGGATTTGCCAAAGCCTACCTTAGTTTTTTGTTGCCCAATCCAAAGGCAAGTTTTGATGCAATCAATGCGCACAAAAAAGAAATTCGCCATGCGTTGGCCAAGCGAATTGGCAAGTCCGTACGTGTAATCCCCGAATTGGCTTTCTTTTCAGATGAATCTGCCACCTATGCCCAGCACATGGATAAGGTGATTTCAGACCTTCACATTCCCCCTGCTCCGGAAGAGGAGGAGGAGGAGGACTAAAATCCGATTGATCCCGTGAACACGAGTTCCTTTATTGCTGTCAGGTACTTCCGTAGCAAGAAAAAGCAAAACTTCATCACCATCCTCTCCTTGATTTCGATGGTGGGTGTGGCTATCAGCACAATGGCCTTGGTGGCAGTAATGTCTGTGTTCAATGGCTTAGAGGATCTAATTCGCGGACTTTTTTCAAGTTTTGATTCCGAACTTCAGGTCACCCCCACTTCAGGAAAAAGTTTTGTGGTCACTGAGGAATGGCTAGCCGCTCTCCATCAAGTAGAGGGGGTAGAGGTCATCACCGAAGTCATCGAAGACAATGCCTTACTGGAATACCGAGGCAACCAGCATGTGGCCCGAGTGAAGGCAGTGTCCGACAATTACTTTGAACACGAGCGTTTTTCGAAAGGATATTTTTGGGGGGACACTACCTTGGGCGACAGTTTGCGGCCAGGCGCCCTCCTAGGAAGAGGTGTGGCCTTCGCATTATCCGCAAACTTAGACGATATCAACTCTGTCCTCAACATTTACTATCCCAAAGCCCCCAAATCCGCGGCATCCCTAGATCCAAACCAATTGTATGCTTCTGGGAAGGTGGAGCCTCGAGGGTTTTTTAGCATTGAACAAGGGGTAGATAATGAATACGTTCTAGTTCCTCTTGACTTTTTTAAGGAACTACTCGGCTACGGTTCAAAGCGTACTGCCCTTGAATTAAAGGTGGACCCAGAATACTCCATTTCCAGTGTGCAGAAAGCAGTTCAGGCGCACTTAGGGCCTGATTTTGCTGTAAAAAATGCAGATGAACAGCATGCTACCCTGATCCGAACAGTCAAACTTGAAAAACTATTCGTATTTCTTACGCTCACCTTTATTCTGGCCCTAGCCTCATTCAATATTTTCTTTTCCCTGAGTATGCTGGCGATTGAAAAGAAAAAGGACCTAGCGGTATTAAAGTCCATGGGGGCAAAAAACGCGCTCATTCGCGGAATTTTCTTAAAGCAAGGGGCCTTGATTGCATTTTCTGGAGCACTTCTGGGCTTGTGTTTGGGCCTACTTTTGGTAGGAGCTCAAGAAAAATTCGGCCTAATTTCGCTTGGGATCGCTTCCGGAGTCGTGGATGCCTATCCTGTGCGGGTGCATTGGCCTGATCTGGCCTGGATAAGTTTGGCCGTAGTAGGCATTACCTTGGCCGCTTCTTGGCGTCCTGCTTGGATTGCTGCACAGGTAGATCCAGTAAAGGAACTTTAAAAAAGTGGACTGCTCCATTGAGCATTCTGCTTCCAACCCCGTTTCCTTTTTCATTCCTTTAGTTTTTGTAGTAATATGGTCCTATGAAAAAATCGATGGTTGACGTCGTGGTAATTGGTTTGGGAGCGGTAGGTAGCGCCACCCTTTACCAGTTGAGCAAACGAGGCATTGATGCCTTGGGCATAGATCAATTTGAACCTCCCCATACCTTGGGATCAAGTCATGGGGAAACTCGCATTACGCGCTTAGCGGTGGGCGAAGGGGAAGAGTACGTGGCCTTGGCCAAGCGATCGCACGAGATTTGGGCGGAACTAGAAGCCTTGTCCGGAAAGAAGATTCGGACCAAAACAGGGGGCATTCTTTTGGATTCAGGGGTAAATCCTTGGTCCAAACATGGTGTAGAGGGCTTTTGGGAGCGTACTCTCCGGTATGCACAAAACCAGCAGGTTTCGCATCGCGTCCTAGACCTTCCCGAAGCGACCAAAAATTATCCTGCTTTTCAACTTCCTCCTACGGCTAAGGTCTATTGGGAAGAAGAGGCGGGCTACCTCTTCCCGGAACTGGCGATTGAAACGCAGTTAGACTTGGCCAAAAAGCAGGGAGCAGCAGTTTGGATGACCTCGAAGGTTACTGCCATACAATCCGAAGGAGCACATTTTCTAATTCAGGTGGAGGGACAGGAAGTGCAAGCAAGGCAGGTAGTCCTTAGTGCAGGAGGATGGGTAAAAGATTTTCTGCCCTTGCCTTCTAAGAAGAAACTTTCCATCTGCCGTCAAGTGCTGTATTGGCTTGCGATTGAGGAAGGGTTTACAGATTGGCAACGGTACCCGGTATGGATGTGGGGGTTTGGTGCGGCACCTGAGGATTTCATTTATGGTTTTCCTTCGTTGGATGGGAAAAGTATCAAAATGGCTTCCGAATCCTTCGTGGAGGTGGATCACCCCGATCAGTTGAATCGAGAAGTGAGCGTAGAGGAGCAGGAGCTATTTTGGAAGACTAAGGTGAAGGGAAAATTGAAAGGGCTGAAAAAAGAAGTTCTCAAGACCGCAGTTTGTTTTTATACGATGACAGAAGATGCCCGATTTTTGATTGAAGAGCTGGATAGCAATCCGAATTTTCTCTGGGTCTCTGCTTGTTCGGGTCATGGATTTAAGCATTCCGCAGCCTTGGGTGAGGAATTGGTGAAAAGGTTGGGGCATTGAATGCTTAGGGAGTATTCCTCCCAAGTTTTTTAGTCAAATCCGCCTCGAAAACTGTACTTTTGTAGCCTGAATTCCACCAAACCTATGGCAAAGCAACGAGGAACTGCCTTAGAGCCCGAAGAAAAAAGAAGGCTCAACAAGCAGAATCTAAGCAAGTTGAAGCAGATTTTTAAGTTTCTGGCCCCATACAAGGGGGCGTTCTTTGCGGGTCTCATTTTTCTCTTATTCTCTTCCCTTACCCTTTTAAGTTTTCCTTTTGTAGCAGGAAAATTGATCGATACCGCTCAGGGGTCGGCCTGGATTTTTTCGGACATCCACCACATTGCCTTGCTCTTGCTCGGCATTCTGGCCTTACAAAGTGTATTTTCCTTCTTTCGCGTGTGGTTGTTTGCCTTGGTTTCTGAAAAGGCCATGCGCGATATACGACTAGCAGTGTACGGGCGATTGGTCCGCCTTCCCCTTCCATTTTTTGATTCCCGTCGTACGGGGGAACTGATCAGCCGCATTACTTCGGCTGTGGGATTGCTTCAGGATACCTTTTCTACGACCCTTGCGGAGCTCTTTAGGCAGCTTGTGACCTTAGTGGCAGGCGTTGCGTTCTTGTTGATCAATACGCCCAAGTTGACCGTATTTATGCTGGCTACCTTTCCGGTACTGGTCCTTTTTGCCTTGGTTTTTGGAAAGTTTATCCGCAGGTTATCCAAAAAAACACAGGACGAACTTGCCGCTGCCAATGTCATCGTGGAAGAGACGCTGCAGTCCATCAGCACGGTCAAATCATTTGTTGGGGAAGCCTATGAGGCGAATCGTTATGGCAAAGGATTGGAAAAAGTGGTGCGTGTAGCCTTGTCTACTGCCAAGTATCGCGGGGCATTTATTTCCTTCATCATCTTTGCCTTGTTTGGGGGGATTGTAGGCGTCATGTGGTATGGGGCTAGTCTGGTAGCCTCGGGGGAGATGAGCGTAGGGGAGTTGGTGTCTTTTGTGCTCTACACCACGTTTATCGGGGGATCCATAGCGGGACTGGGTGACATTTACAGCCAATTGCAGAAGGCAATCGGAAGTTCAGAGCGCGTGGTTGAACTCTTGGCTGAAGAAGAGGAGACAGGAGCAGGGGAGCAGCTAGTCGACGTTAAAGGAACTATTGAATTGGAGGCGGTAGGTTTCCACTACCCTACTCGACCTGAGGTAGCGGTCTTGGACGGACTATCTCTCCAGATCCAATCTGGGGAAAAAGTAGCGCTAGTCGGTCCTTCAGGAGCAGGGAAATCAACCGTAATTCAGTTGTTGCTCCGTTTTTATGAAGCGACCAAAGGCCAAATCCGAATTGATGGGAAGCCGATAAATCATTGGGAATTAGCTTCCCTGCGCAGTAAGATTGGAATCGTGCCTCAAGAGGTCTTGTTGTTTGGGGGAAGTATCCGAGAAAATATTGCTTACGCAAAGCCAGGGGCTTCTGAAGAAGAAATCATCACTGCAGCCAAAAAAGCCAATGCTTGGCAGTTTATTTCCCAGTTTCCCGAGGGCTTGGATACCCTAGTGGGTGAGCGAGGGATTAAACTTTCTGGCGGGCAACGGCAGCGGGTAGCCATTGCACGGGCAATCCTGAAAGATCCGGCGATTTTGATCTTGGATGAGGCCACTTCCTCCTTGGATGCAGAATCGGAGTCCTTGGTCCAAGAAGCCCTGAATGAATTGATGAAGGGGAGAACCACACTGATCATTGCGCACCGTCTGGCGACGATCCGAAAAGTAGATCGCATCTACGTATTGACTGGAGGTAAGATTGTGGAGCAGGGAAGTCACCAGGACCTTGTCCAAGATGCAGCGGGTATTTATTCCAACCTGGTGCGACTCCAATTCGCGGATTAACCGAGATTGTGTGCGGTAAAGGACTTGGTGAGCCCCACTACTTTTTCTTTGAGGAGGTTAGATCCTGGAAATAAGGCTTTCATTTCCGATTTGGTCAGCAGGCGGATTTCATCTTGGTACTGACTGGCGTCGGCAGGATTCCAACGCTTCAATCGGCTAAGCTTGGTTTTGGTCAAGATAAACTGTAAAAAAGTCTTGGGGTAGTATTGCGCAAAAGGCAAGGCATAATGCGCTTCGATCGGGAAATAGGCGTTGGGTGTTTGAATAAAGTGACTTTTGCCTACCCGTTGGATTTCAGAGGCCATTTTTTGTTGGTTTTCCAAGGTGTATAGGTGTTCAATCACGGAATTGGAAAAAACCAAATCAAAACTAGCGTCAGCAAATTCCTTCAGATGGGTAGCATCCCCTTGCACCGCTCGAATGGCAGGATGACTTGTTTTTTCAAGATGCAGGTTAAGCAGGGTGATCCGAACACCTGGGTGGGCTAAGAGGGAACTGTGGTGCCAGAAATAGTCGGTGCCTCCGAGATCCAAGATTTCAATATTTTCCGCACCAGCAAATTTTGTAAAGAACAGTTTTTCGAATTCCTGAAGCCTTTTCCTGCGAAATTTAAAGCCTAAAGATTGGGGATTGTCGGAGGATGCAAAAAAATGAAAAAGGGAGGACATGTACTTTTTGTGCCTTGGAAGGTTAGAAATATATCCAAAAGTAATAAGCCTTGAGAATTTCTTTCTTAATTTTACAAGGTTTCCTTCCTCAGCCCTATTTTTTGTCAAATTTTTGTCAAAAAGAAGGGTACACTAGGTTTAGATTTTTATGAAGAGAAGATTTGATACGTATTTCCCCTGGTTGTTTACGGTTAGTGATTTTTTGGCATCCCTACTTTCTATGGCGGTGGCCAACGCTTTTTTGCAAAGGTACCAGGTGTTGGGGCAAACAGAGTTTTCTGCTTTTCTGCCGCTTAGCCTTCTTTGGATCTTAATTTCTAGTCTTCGGAAAGATTACAAAATAGGTCGTACGGATGAGTACGACAAAACCTTAAGCAGTTTTTCCGTCACCCTTCTTTGGTTTTTGGGCGCTACCGCCATCCTCTGGACTCCCCTCCAAGAGGGGAATTACCGTTGGATCCAAATCGGGGCATTGGGATTGACTCTCGGCTTTTTGATGGGAGTCTTTCGAGTGGCAGTGCAGATGGTGTTGCGAAAATACCGAGCCTCTGGCAAAAATTACCAAAATGCAATCATTGTAGGGAAAGGGAGTACAAGTCCGAGATTGGTGGACGTGCTCCGTATACGAAAAGACTTTGGTATTAACTTTCTAGGATACTTTGATGACCAGGCCGATTGCGAACAAACGCAAGGTGCTATTGAAGAGCTCTTTGAAAAAGCACCGAAAATGAATGTGGATTTGATCTACATCCATGAAAAGTTGGAGGCTAGCCTAGTGAAGCGTGTCATTGACTTTGCGGATGAGCATTACATCAAAGTAAAGATGATTCCGGGCAAAAGTCTGCAATTGGAAAAAAGCCTTTCCTTTTCTCGTTATGGAGATTTTTTTGTCATCAATGTCAACGATATTCCTTTAGATCATCCACTCAACAGTATCGCGAAACGTGTGTTTGATCTTGCCTTTGCCAGTTTGGTGACCGTATTTATCCTTTCTTGGCTAATTCCTTTGGTTGGGCTCTTGATTAAATTGGAATCGAAAGGCCCTATCTTTTTTATCCAGAAACGAAATGGACTAAACAATAAGGTGTTCAACTGCCTCAAGTTTCGTTCCATGACCCCAAACGATTATGCGGACTCGCATCAGGCCATCAAAGATGATCCTCGGGTCACTCGCATCGGGGCTTTCCTACGCAATACCTCTTTGGATGAGATGCCTCAGTTTTTGAATGTGCTCATGGGAAGCATGTCGATTGTTGGTCCTAGACCACATACGCTGCCCATGAACGACACCTTCCGGACCCAAATTGAACGTTACAATTCCCGTCATAAAATTAAGCCAGGAATTACAGGGTTAGCGCAGGTTCGAGGATACCGAGGTGAAATTGAGAATTCCTTCCAAATCCGTTCTCGGGTGAGGTTGGACTATTTTTACATCAACAATTGGTCTTTTCTTCTAGACTTGGAGATTATGGTCAAAACCGTATACGAGTTGTTGTTCAATCGTGAAAATGCCTATTGATTTGGCGTATCGCTGTCATTACTGTCATTCAACTCAGGGTAATTTTTTTGGAGCAACAGAGCGCATGCTCGGACTAGGAGGAGAATTTACCTATGCTTCTTGTGCGGCTTGTAGTTCCATCCAATTAATAACTTTTCCCAAAGACCTAAGCCCCTATTACCCGAGTGATTACTATTTCTTAGGACGTCTTCAACCTTCTGGGGCCCTGCGTAATTTTTTGAAGAAAATCCGGATGCGGGCTTTTTTGGCTACGGGCCACCCCTGGTTTGCCCCCCGTTTTGGAGGCTACTGGCTCAATAGGCTTCAGCCAAAGTTTACGGATCGCATCGCTGATGTGGGTTGCGGCAATGGACAACTTTTGTATGAATTGCAGGTAGCTGGATTTAAAGAATTGCATGGATTTGATCCCTATTTGTCAAAAACAGAGCAACTGGGCCCTGGATTGAAGCTTTGGAAACAAGACTTAGCAGAGACCGATCTCAAATTTGATCTGCTGATGCTCCACCATTCTTTTGAGCATCTTGCAGACCCTGAGGCGGTTCTCAACACCTGCTTTGAACGGTTAAATCCTGGAGGCAGACTTTTGGTGCGTTGTCCTGTGGCAGATGCTGCCGTGTGGAAAGAAAAGCAAGCGCTATGGGTTCAATTGGATGCTCCTCGCCACCTCTCTATACCCAGTACCCAGGGATTTGTTGGTGCAGCCCAGCGTAGCGGCTTTGAGGTGAAGGAGGTTCTTTTTGACTCGACAGCCTTCCAGTTTTGGGGGACAGGCTTGTACGAACAGGGGGAAAAACTCGACCGCAGCAAAATCAACACCTATTTTACGGATAAGCAACTTGAGGAATGGGAGCAGCAAGCCACTCACTACAATCGTGAAGGAAAAGGAGACCAAGCCTGCTTTTTTTGTGTTAAGCCCGGGGAAAAAGTGGAGGATAGGGCATGAAAGGGATGGGCAAGTACTTTATTGGCCTCCTTCCTCCCAACGCAATTGAAATTCAATTCAACGCACTCAAACAAGGGTTTGCAGACCAGTTTCAAGTGAAATACGCCCTTCAAACTCCTGCCCACCTTACCCTCAAAATGCCTTTTCGCTACAAAGAGGGAAAAGAGAAAGAACTGGCTCTCCGACTCACTACACTATTGGAGACACAGGCGCCATTTTTTCTCCGGCTAACCGGCATTGGCCATTTTGGAAGACGAAATATCCACCAACAAGTGGCCCCAGCTGAACCTTTGCTCCAACTTCAAACCAACCTACGAAGCTTTTGCAAAAGAGCGTTACACCTGGTAGAGGAACTCAGCGACCGCAATTTTCAGCCGCACCTGACCTTGGCCTACAAGGATTTGAAGCCGGCTCATTTTGAAGAGCTGCTCGCATTTGCCCAAAAACATGCAGTAAGCGGGGAGTTTTTGGTGGACAAGGCCTATCTGCTGAAAAAAGTGGAAGGCCGATGGAAGGTAATTGCTCCTATAGTGTTTGGAAGTAGTACTGAGGATTCTTCCTCAATCGCAATAAAAGAGACGACCTAACGCTCTTTATTTTGATCCTCTTGAAACAATTTGCCTTGAAAATCTGATTTATATCCATCTCCTTTACTCCATGAAAAAAGCGCTTGTTGTTGGTTCAGGTATTGCAGGCATTGCTTCTTCCATTCGCTTGGCGGTCAAAGGCTATCAGGTGGAGGTTTTTGAGGCCAATGCCTACCCTGGAGGAAAGCTTTCGGCGATCGAAGGGAAAGGTTACCGATTTGATGCAGGACCGTCCTTGTTTACGCTACCCGAACAGGTGGAAGAATTATTTCATTTGGCAGGTAAAAACACAGCCGACTATTTTGAATACGAGCGCCTGGATGTGGTCTGTCACTATTTTTGGGAAGATGGGAAGAAGGTGAAAGCATGGGCAGATCCAGAGCGATTTGCCAGCGAGGTGGCGACTCAACTCGGAGTTTCTGATCAGGGAATAAAGGAGGTGTTGAAGCGATCTGCTTTTATTTACGAGCACCTTGCCCCGTTATTTATGCATCGTTCCCTGCGAAAGCTTGGAACTTGGCTTGGTCCACAGGCGCTTAAAGCCTATTTGAAGTTGGGGAAACTGGGGCTTTTTTCTACCATGCATGCCTCTAATACCAAGTTGTTGCGTGATCCTAAATTGGTGCAACTCTTCAATCGCTATGCGACTTACAACGGTTCCGATCCCTACCAAACTCCAGCGACGCTGACCATCATTCCCCATCTGGAATTTAACCTGGGCGCCTATTTCCCAAAAAAAGGCATGCATGACATCAGTATGAGCTTGTATCAATTGGCCTTGTCCTTGGGCGTTCGCTATCATTTCAATGCGCCGGTAGAAGAAATTTTGGTGGAGAAGGGTCGTGCCTGTGGCTTACGGGTGCAGGGGAAAAATTTGGCGGCAGATCTTGTGGTCAACAACATGGACATGGTGAATGCCTACAAAACCATCCTCAAGAAGCAGGCCCAGCCCAAAAAATTATTGGAACAACCTAAGTCAAGCTCGGCTTTAATTTTTTACTGGGGAATTACGCAGGTATTTGAGGAAATAGGAATGCACAACATCTTTTTTTCTGAGGATTACGAGACGGAGTTTGCGCATATTTTCAAGCAGGGGACCATTTATGAGGACCCTACTGTTTACATCAATTGTACTTCCGTCACTAAGGCGGACGATGCGCCTTCGGGAGGCATGAATTGGTTTACGATGATCAATGTGCCCAACAACCAAGGACAAGATTGGGATCAACTGATTGCCAAAGCGAGAAAGGACATTCTTGCCAAGTTGAGTCGACTCCTTCATGCCGATATTGAGTCTTTGATCACTTTTGAAGAAATTTTGGATCCGAGAAGCATTGAATTCAAAACCTCTTCTGCGCAAGGCGCCTTGTATGGAAACAGTTCCAATACGAGATTCGCTGCTTTTCTGAGGCATCCCAACGTTTCTTCCCACATCAAAAATCTATACTTCTGCGGGGGTTCGGTTCATCCAGGAGGAGGGATTCCCCTAGCCTTACTTTCTGCCAAGATTATGGCTGAAGAAATCCCCGATTTGAAAAAGTAGCCAGTTAGGTAGTGCAAAAAAAAAGAGCGACCGATTGGGCCGCTCTTCCTGTTTTTGAGGATTGAATTAAAGCACTCGCTCGTACTGATTGAAGAAGAAGTTGCCTTCAATGGCAGCATTTTCGTCTGAGTCAGAGCCGTGTACTGCATTTGCCTCGATGGATTTAGCAAAGATTTTACGAATAGTACCGTCTGCTGCGTTGGCGGGGTTAGTCGCTCCGATTAGGGTACGGAAATCTTCCACCGCGTTGTTTTTTTCAAGAATAGCGGCAAAAATAGGTCCAGAAGACATGTACGAGCAAAGATCCTTGTAGAAAGGTCTTTCGCTGTGTACTTCATAAAATTTTCCTGCTAGTTCTGGAGTAAGTCGAGTAGCTTTCAAAGCAACGATTTTAAAACCTGCTTCTTCAATCATTTTTAAGATTGCACCTGAGTTGCCTGCTAGGAAAGCATCTGGCTTAATCATGGTGAATGTTCTTTTACCTGCCATGGGATTTGGAGTTTCATTGGTTTATTTCGGCTGCAAAATTAGCTCTTTTTGATTCATATCTAAATGGAAGATCTAGAATTCTATCCTAGGTGCTTCAGTATCAGTAAATTTCATGCTTTGGGAATTGTTTAAAATTTGCTGACCTTTGCTGCCTCCGAAGCCAAAAGTGTAGCTGAATCAAATTAATGGAAGCTTTAGGTACGTTTGTTCAAAAACTTTCCTCACCAAGGAAAATCGTCATTACCACCCATGTGAAGCCTGATGCAGATGCCTTAGGGTCTTCTTTGGGTCTGGCTAACTACCTACTCAAGAAAGGGCACGAGGTAACGGTCATTACCCCCTCCGACTATCCTTATTTTTTGACCTGGATGAAGGGCAATGATGCCGTTTTGGATTTCTCCAAGGATTCTGACAAAAAGAAGGCCTTACTTAAACTGGAAAAAGCAGAGGTAATTTTCTGCTTGGACTTTTCCGTTTTGAACCGGGTAAATGAATTGGGAGAGTTGATTCGTCAATCCAATGCCTTCATTGTCAACATTGATCATCATCAGGACCCCGAGGATTTTGCGCACCATAGGTTGTGGAGTACCCAGGCTGCTGCTACCTGCGAACTTGTGTATGAGTTGATTGTATCTCTCGGAGACAAAGCGTTGATTGATAGGCACATCGCCTCCTGTCTTTATGCGGGGATTTTGACCGATACGGGGGGATTTCGTCATCCCAATACCACCAAAAATGTACATTTGGTCGTAGCGGAATTGCTAGAGGCAGGGGCCAATGCCACGGAAATTGCAAATCTGATTTACGATTCCAATTCATTAAATCGTCTCAAATTCATCGGTTTTGCGATCACGAGTCGCTTGGTTGTACGGGAAGATTTGCATACCGCCTATTTCGTTATCGGTAAAAAAGATCTTAAAAAATATCAAAGCCAGACCGGAGACACCGAAGGTTTGGTGAATTATGCCTTATCTTTGGATGGAGTGAAGTTAGCCGCTTTATTTTCTGAACGAGAAGACGGGGTAAAAATATCCTTTCGATCCAGTGCGGATGTAGCGGTGAACAAGTTTGCTGCTGCTCATTTTGGAGGAGGAGGGCATAAAAATGCTGCTGGAGGGAAATCTTCCTTAAGTTTGAAAAAAACGGTGGCACGCTTTGAATCCCTAGTTCAAGAGTATCAAGAAGAACTTTTTCATTCCGAAGCAGTATCGAATACCTAACCTCAAGACAAAAAAAATTGAAATTCACCCATCCATTTATGAAAAATTACAAATCCCTAGTACTCCTAATCGCCCTAGTTACTGGGGTAAGCACCCTTTCTTCTTGCCAAAAAACAAAGGTAACTGAGAAGGATGCCATCGAATTTACTTACATCAAAGAAGGTACTGAGAAGCCTGCCAATGGTAGTTTTCTATTGTACAATCTCGAAATTTTGACCCAGTCTGACTCAGTACTTTACAGCACCTTGACGCAGCCATTTCCAGGCTATTTAATGGCAAACGATACCATCAAGGCTCAGAATGGCATGGATGAGATCTTTTTGGCACTTAGAATAGGTGACTCGATCACTTTTGAGGCAGCTGCCAAAATTATTTTTAGCGGCAACCAGCCTGCTCCAATTAAAGAGGATGAGTTGATTAAGGTTCGTTTGGGAGCTTATGAAGTAAAAACCGAAGCTGAAATGCAGGCCTTCTACGAGGAAGCCATGCAGAAGGAACAAGCCAAGGCAGCGGAGCGTGCAAAAGCACTCCTACTCGAAGAAGCGAAGACCATCGAGGCTTACCTGACTAAAAACAATTTGAAGGCACAGAAGACCCAAAGTGGACTGTACTACGTGATTGAAAAAGAAGGAACCGGTGAGGCGACTACACCGGGAACCACCTTATATGTGAACTATGCAGGGTATTTACTCGGAGGCGCAATGTTTGATACTTCATGGCCAGATCTTGCTAAGGCAAACAACATGTTTAGCGAAGAGCGTCCCTACGAACCACTTCCAGTAAATGTAGGCATGGGCCAAGTAATCCCAGGATGGGACGAGGGCTTGATGCTTTTGAAAAAGGGTTCTAAAGCCAAGTTGATCATCCCTTCTCCTCTAGGCTATGGAGAAAGTGGAGCAGGAGCAATGATTCCGGCCAACTCTATTCTTTTGTTTGACGTAGAAGTCACAGACGTTCAGAAGTAAGAAAAAATCACAACTCATTAATCCAGGACCTATGAAATCCAGACTATTTGCTGCATTGGCTTTGCTATTCGGAGCGCTTTCCTTGATTTCCTGTGTGGATGCTGATCAAACGCAAGAAGTTATCTTGGAGCGGGATAAAGAAGCCATCCAAAAGTTTCTTCAAGAAAATCCAATTGCAAGTGTTAAAGAATACAGCGAGCCGATAGAAGGGTTTTATATGTTCTGGCAAGTTTCAACTAAACCAGAGCGGAATAACTTATTGCGCGGGGATACTGTATCCGTGAATTACGTTGGAAAAACGCTGGACAAGAAAATATTTGATACCTCCATTGAACAAGTGGCACGAGACAATGGCATTTTCAGTGCTGGAAGAAAGTACCAGCCCCTTCGTTATGCTGTTGGCTATGGGTTTACCATTACTGGGTTTGAATTTGCGATTTCCATGATGCATCCAGGCGAGAAGGCTACGGTTATTTTCCCTTCTCGTCTTGGGTATGGGACTCAAGCAAGCGGAGGTATACCTGCCAACTCTCCCTTGATCTTTGAACTTGACTTGGTACAGGTCAAAAAAGGACCGAATCTAAATCCATGATGCGTAAACTTCTCCTACTATTTATTTTTGCTCTAGTGGGCCTCAGTTCCTGTGAGACCCCCAACCCCTTTAATCAGGGGCCTGCCTATGATTTTGAGGGAAATCTAGCCATTGACCGCAAGAAAATTGCTGCATACCTGGATACCGCCAAGATTGATAGCGTCTACCGCATTCATGACCCAAGCGGTGTGGTGGTGATTGTTCAACAGGAAGGAAAGGGTTCGCGCCCAACCAACAATACGGTAGTCTATACGGATTACATTGGAAGGTTGATGGCTACTGGAACGGTGTTTGATACCTCTTATGAGTCGGTGGCCCGTCTCAAAAACATATTTGTAGAAGGCAGGGTCTATTCCCCACTTAGTTTTGTAGTGGGCGGCGCCAACGTAATTACAGGCTGGGACATTGGATTTAAACGACTTCGGCCTGGTTCCAAGGCGAGGATCATTATCCCTTCGCCCTATGGCTACAGCAACCAGAAAAACAACGATAAAATCCCAGAGAATTCGGTCTTGATTTTCGAGGTAGATTTCTTAGGAATTGATTGATAAAGGGGCTTCGAGCCCCTTTTTTGTTTTAAGTTCCATCTCTTTTTTCATGACTTAAGAAGGGTTTGGCTTCAAATTTCTTTCTAACTTGCTCCTGAAATGCCCCCCTAGGTAGGACGTGTTTTTAGAAGATGAAAAGCGGGCCAAGTTCTCAGAACCAACGAACCCAAATGACTTACTTTTTATGAAAATTGGAATCATCCGAGAAGGGAAAATCCCAGCGGATCAACGCACACCCTTTACCCCAGAGCTTCTTCATGAAATCCAAAAAGGGGTTGGGGCTAGCCTGTCCTTCTGTGTAGAAACAAGTGAGGTACGCTGCTTCACGGCTGAGGAGTATCAGCAACAAGGCATTGAGGTGGTCAGCGATCTTTCCGATGCGGATATTTTATTTGGGGTGAAGGAAGTACCCATCGCCCAATTGATACCCGAAAAGACTTATTTTTTCTTTTCCCATACCATTAAAAAGCAACCCAAAAATAAGGCACTACTTCAAGCCATCTTGGCTAAATCCATTCGCCTAATTGATTACGAACTTTTGAAGAACCCGACCGGGGAGCGCGTAGTTGCCTTTGGGCGATGGGCGGGAATTGTGGGGGCTTACAATGCCTTTTGGACCTATGGAAAGAAAACTGGACTGTTTGAGATCAAGCGAGCGGCTGTCTGTAAAGACTTGGAGGATTTAAAAGTGGAGTTGAAAAAGGTAGTGCTTCCTCCCATAAAAATTATTGTGACTGGTAGGGGTAGGGTAGGAAAAGGGGTTTTGGAAATCTTGGAAATCTTGGGAATCAAGGAAGTTGAACCTCAAGATTTTCTTCTTAACGACTTTGAAGATCCAGTATTTGTATGCCTTTCCTCTTCCGATTATTTGCGAAGAAAATCGGATGGGACCTATGAACAAGCCGATTTCTATGCGAACCCAGAGACCTATGAAAGCCAATTTTTACCGTTTGCGCAGGTAGGGGAAATTTTAATTGCCGCAGCCTACTGGGATCCGAAAGCGCCTCGACTATTTGAGTTGCCCGCAATTCAATCCCCTGATTTTTCGATTTCAGTAATCGCCGACATTACCTGTGATTTGGATGGGTCAATTCCTACCACGCGCCGAGCATCTACCATCTTGGATCCGGTGTACGACGTAGATCGTCGGACCACAGGAGAGCTTCCCGCCTTCGGAAAACAAGATAGTATTTCAGTGATGGCCATCGATAATTTGCCCTGCGAGCTCCCTCGAGAATCCTCTGCTGAGTTTGCTCGCCAGCTTCGGGATTGGGTGATTCCAGAATTAGGGAAAGACATTTCGCCAATTCTAGAAAAAGCAACCATTGCCCGAGATGGAGATTTGACCTTGGAATTCATGTACCTGAGCGATTACGTGAGTGATGCTTCTTGATTTATTCAAATGAAACTAAATCGATACTTAGAAAGCACCCTGCTCAAGCCCACGGTCACGGATCGGGAAATAGATCGTTTGATCCTAGAGGCGATTGAAGAGCAATTTATGGGGATTTGTGTACCTCCTTTTTGGGTAAAGAAAGTGAAACGGGAGATTGGAACAGCCGATGTTCAAGTGGTGACTGTAATCGGTTTTCCATTTGGATATGAAACCACGGAGACGAAAGTAGCGCAAACCCATGCGGCCATTGAAGCAGGAGCGGATGAATTGGATGTGGTATGGTCTCAGACCGCCTTCCATTCTGGGATGTCTTGGCCAAAGATTGAGCTTGCCCAGCTCGCTAAAGTGTGCCATGCCTCCGAACGGATTTTGAAAGTGATTATTGAAACTGCATACTTGAGTCCAGCACAAATCCAGGAAGCCTGTTTGATTTGTCAGGATGCTGGAGCAGATTTTGTCAAAACTTCTACTGGGTACGCGCCTTATGGAGCTAGAGTGGAGGACATCAGTTTGATGCGACAAGTACTTCCCTCTACCGTGGGTATCAAGGCCAGTGGAGGCATCAAAACCCTTGAGTTAGCCTTGGCTTTAATCCAAGCAGGGGCAGATCGCTTGGGAACCAGCGCGGCCAAATCCTTAATGGATACTTGGAGAAGTGAAAAACCTTAGCCCTTGGTAAAGTAAATCAGGAGGAAAGGAATGATGAAGAAAGTGAGCAAGATATAGGCAAAAACCACTATCCTATACTTCATCGAAATTTTACCCATGTAGTTGGCCATGCCAACTGGAATTTTTCGGATAGCGGTGAAGGGTAAAAAAATTAAAGCTCCCAAACTATTGAATAAAACATGTACCAGAGCCAAGGCAATGGCTGCCTCTGGCTTGTAAATGGAAGCAATGACTGCGGTGATGGTCGTACCGATGTTTGCGCCAATGATGAAGGGGAAAACTCTGATTAGCGTGACTTTTTTGCTCGCCACAAGTGGCACCACCAGGGAAGTGGTCACGGTACTGGATTGAACAGCTGCAGTGAAGAAAAGTCCGTAAAAAAAAGCAAGTCCTGTTTTTTGAAAAATGACCTTATTGATATCCTGAAAGGTGTTTTTGATAAAGGATTTGTACATGGCTGTTGACAAGACTTTGATCGCAAAAAACACAAGAACAACCGATAGGATCATGGATACCACAGGTTGATTGATCTGATTGACGACCCATTCTGTCCAGGTACGGGTAAACATCCGGTTGTATACAATCGGCCCTTCGAAATTATTGTCTGAAGCAAACCAGTCTGCAATGTAGCTTGCGGTATTGGAAAGAAACCCAAAGTAAATTTCAAGGGGGAAAAGCACAATGACTGTAAGAATATTGAAAAAATCATGGGAAATCCCTGCGGATAAGGCCCGGCGAAATTCCTTTTTATTCATTAAATAAGACAAGGATACCAGGGTGGAGGTAAGCGTGGTTCCAATGTTGGCCCCAAGTACAATCGGAACGGCTTGTTGCAGGGTGAGATTTCCTGAGGCTACAATGGCAACCACACTGGCGGTCACCGTCGAGCTACTCTGGATCAAGGCCGTAACCAATAAGCCAATAAACAGGCTGATAAATGGATTTTTTGTAGCATTAAGGATTTCTAATGCAATACCTCCATTGATGTTTCCCACGCCAATGGTAAGGAGATCAATGGCAAAAATGAAGAGCAGCAAGGCAAAGAAGACCTGTGCATACTGAAAAAAATTACCTTTGGCAGGGACTTCCTGCTTCTCCAAGTTTTCCATTTTTGTAGTAATGATGCCATTTTAGGGGCTTACCCGATGGTGTATCATCAAATCCTTTTCTAGACCTAGGATTGGGTACAAAAATTGACTTTTTTTCCCTAAAATCAATTTAGACTTCTCTTTTTGGCCATCGTTTTTCTTTCTTTTAACAATTTAATAACACGTGTTGCGGAATATCTTCTCTATTTTTGGGGCAAACACCGACCCACACTCATTCCTCATCCTATCATGGCCAAGCAAAAGCCTATTGATCAGAACATCAATCAATCAAATCTTACCAAAAAGACCTATTCGATTTTTGATTTTACCAAGACTGAACGGCCCTTTTTGATCATTACGTTGATTCTTGTTTCCATCGCAGGGCTAATCACCGAATACACCTATGCCGCCATGTGGTTTGGTTTTGCATTGGCTGCCTATTCGGCCATCGCCAACGACAGTATTCAAACCATTGGAACCTTTATTGTATCCAATCAAAAGACGAAATGGTATTGGTTGTGGCTTTTTATTGGGTTGATTTGGGTGGTGACCATTACTTACAGTTGGATCGTCTTCAATGGGGACGTCTCATTTCAGTTGCTCAGTACTCCTGGTTTAGAAAAAGCACCCGAAAGTTTTGTTTTTCTACAATTGGCAGCCCCAATTGTCTTGCTGATCATGACCCGAATGCGGTGGCCTGTATCTACCACCTTTTTGTTGCTCAATGTATTTACATATAAAGCGGGTACGATCGTATCGGTAATGACCAAAAGTTTTTTTGGCTACGTCCTGGCATTTTTCCTAGCAATAACGGTCTGGTTTATACTAGAACGTTTTGTAAAAAATTATTTAAAAGGGGAAGCAAAGCCCTACTGGATGGTCCTGCAATGGATTACCTCAGGTACACTCTGGGCAATATGGATCATGCAAGATGCAGCCAATATTGCCGTATTTCTACCTAGACAGTTAGATACCCTAGAATTTGTTGTTTACACCGGGTTTGTTTTCTTGGGACTTGGACTTATTTTTTACCTCAAGGGAGATAAAATTCAGGATATCATCAATGAAAAAACGAATGTCGCCGATGTGCGTGCCGCCACCTTGGTGGATTTGGTCTATGCGGTGATTCTGTTCTATTTCAAAATGTACAACAACGTACCGATGAGTACCACTTGGGTATTTATTGGCTTGCTGGCAGGGCGAGAATTTGCGATCGCCTTAGGGAAACATGGTAAAGCAAAAAGTAAAAATGCTTGGATAGAGCGTGCTTTCCGATTGGCTAAAAAAGACATGTGGAAAGCCTTGGCGGGGTTGATTGTATCCTTGATTTTGGCTGTTGTGATCAACAAAGGGGTTCGCGAAGAAATTTTCGCCCTCTTTAATTTCTAAGACTTTTGGAAATTTTCTCCCACGAGTACTTCATGAATGAAGCCTTCAAGCAAGCAAAGCTTGCATTTGAAGAAGGGGAAGTACCCGTGGGGGCGGTGGTCGTCGCGAAAAACAAGGTAATTGCACGAGCCTACAACCAAACTGAAAAACTAACGGATGTCACTGCCCATGCAGAAATCCTAGCGATAACTGCTGCTGCAAATTACTTGGGTGGCAAATACCTGAATGAGTGCCGCCTGTATGTGACCCTTGAGCCCTGTCCCATGTGTGCCGGTGCACTCTACTGGGCACAACTTGGTGAGCTTTACCTAGGAGCCAAAGATCCCAAGCGAGGCTTTCGGCAGTGCAATACGCACATGCTTCACCCAAAAACTAAACTGACCGAAGGATTATTGGAGAAAGAATCGGAGCAGTTGCTTCTCGACTTCTTCCAAGGCCTTCGAAAAAAGTCTTTGTGAATCAGCAGAACTTTTTCAAGAAAAGGCTGGTTTTAAGGACATAATCAGCAGAACTCCTTAATTTTATAGTTCATTAAACCCTACTCCTATGGCTTTTCAACTTCCTGCCCTTCCCTATGCCCTTGATGCATTGGAACCACACATTGATGCACGTACCATGGAAATCCACCATGGAAAGCACCACAACGCGTATGTGACCAACTTAAATGCTGCCATCGCAGGTACCGACCTGGAAAGCAAATCCCTCGAAGAGTTGATGAAAGTGGCAGGTTCAAATACCGCTGTACGAAACAATGGAGGCGGGCATTGGAACCATAGCCTTTTTTGGGAAATCATTTCCCCAACCGGGGGAGGCCTTCCTACAGGAGAGTTGGCTGCCGCTATCGATGCCAAATTTGGCTCATTCGACGCCTTCAAAGAAACCTTCAATAAGGCTGCTACTACTCGCTTTGGCTCAGG